>RCUR01000009.1_pt1 | contig 81539 bp, 69 predicted proteins | sample 2166151 | NCBI WGS metagenome assembly RCUR01 (sample SAMN09932785, study PRJNA488358) | compost metagenome | isolation source: compost soil in an enriched community | place: Germany: Experimental Botanical Garden
AGGAATACCGCTGCCCAGCCGGCAACGTATTACGCAGCGAATGGCGAGCCTTCAAGAACGAGCGTTCGCACGTCACAAAAGCCAACACCATCATCTTCCGATCCAGACAGACCGACTGCGCGACATGTCCGATGAAAGCCAAGTGCTGGTGGTATCCAGGCTTATGTAGGTATAACCGTACAATCGCGCGCAGGTGGAAATGAACATCTTCACCAACAGGAATAAGCAGATCGTGCCGGACACTCTTTGAATCATCAGATGAACATGGTCAAACTCCCCATTCATCGTACATCTGGTATAAATCGCGCCACTAAATGCAAGTATGGATCGCGATTATCGACAGCACTCTGCCCAAGGTGACCTCACTGCGTAGGCAGGCCTCCCCTGACACTGCCAACTGTAATAACCCGTTACCAGCCCAGTTGCTTGTTAAAACCGAGGGCGTCGTAGTAGTCATGCTGCGTGAGAATTTTGCCGTTCTTGATATGTATGAAACTAACACCCTTAAAGCTGAGGGGGCGCTGAGTGGCTGGGGTCTCCGCACTCCAGGGGCCGGTATTGGTGCCATTGAACTCCCATTCAAAGGCAATGTTCTCTCCATTGACAATCGGCTCGCCGAACATTTTCCATTGCAGATCCGGCACCGCCTGCATGAACACCTGAATTACTTGGGACTTGGCGTTTTCGCGGCCAACCTGAGGTGTGCCCACCGAGGCGTCGAGAAACTCAACGTTATCAGAAAAGTACTCGGCCGCCGCATCCGCATTGTGGGCATTCCAAGCCTTCATATAGTCATGGATTACGCTGAGGGTATCGTTTTGGCCTGCCGCAAAACTTGCATGACTGGCCAGAACTAGAAACAGCCCGAACAGTAGTGAGTGGATTCGAGACGTCATAGCCTTCAACCTTATTGTTAGAAGATCAGTTTGCCTGCCACGCTTAGCGGCAGGCATTGATGTCACTTAGCGGTTTTTCCAGGCATCCGAAGCTGGGGCCTTGCCCTTTTCATAGGGACGAAACAGGGTCATGTATAGGACACCGACAAGGATGACGATGGCACCGACAAGTGCGATGCCGTAGTTCACATACCAAGGCGCATCCGGGGTACGCGGCCAGGACATATTGATGATTGCGAACATGCCGTAGCAAAGGGCAGCGATGTTCACTATCCACCCCCAACGCCCCATGGTGAACTGGCCCTTGGGTTTCCACCCACGGATACGGGCGTACAGCGCCCCGCCAACAATCATCTGGAACGCCAGGTAGATACCGATGGCGGCAAAGCTCACCACCAGCGCAATAGCGTTCTGAAGGTAGAAGCCTACGCACACAATGATCGCGGGCAGCACGCCACACACCACCAGGGCTGCAGTCGGGACGTGTGTCGTAGGCGAGAGTTTTTTCAGCACATTACTGCCCATGAGCATTTCGTCTCGAGCATAGGCATAAAGCAAACGACTGGCGGATGCCTGCAAACTCAGCACGCAGGAAACGAACGAAACCGTAATGACCGCCATGACTACCCGAGAGCCCACATGACCGAACGCGCTGCCGAATATGGTCGACATCGGGTCTTTATCTTGCCCGGAAATGACCGCAGCCATATCTGGAACTGCAAGGATCAACGCCAGGGCCGCAAAGATCGAGGCGGCGCCGCCGATCCAGATAGTCATCCGCATCGCCTTTGGAACTTGGCGGCTCGGATTTGGGGTTTCCTCGGCAACATCGCCGCAAGCTTCAAAGCCGTAGTAGAGAAACATCCCCGCCAATGAGGCCGTGAGAAACGCAGGCCAATAGGCCCCATCAATGGAAATATCAAAGGTATTGAACAATACGCTCAAAGGCTGGTGGCGCTCGAAGATCAGCAGGTATCCACCGATCAACAAAGCCCCGACTAGTTCGCAGAGAAAACCGAACATCGCCACCCGCGCCAATAGCTTGGTACCACTGAGATTCAAGACCGTCGCCGTCGCCGTCAAAAATAGCGCGACCAATGTGTTAGTTACCGGCGACGACTCGAAACCTAGAAGGTTTGCGATGTAGGGGCCAGCCCCCAGCGCGACGGCGGCAATGGTGACACACAGAGAGATGGCATAAATCCACCCAACCATCCATGCCCACTTCTTGCCAACCAGACGACGGGCCCAAGGATAGACGCCGCCGGAAATCGGGTATTGAGATACCACTTCGCAAAAAATCAGACACACCAGCATCTGGCCGAACCCCACCAGCAGGTAGGACCAGAACATTGGTGGCCCGCCGGCGGCCAAGCACAGGCCGAACAAGGTGTAGACCCCTACTACCGGGGACAGATAGGTGAATCCAAGGGCAAAGTTCTGCCACAGACTCATACTACGTTCGAAATTTGAGGTGTACCCAAGGGCACGGAGTTGCTCCGCGTCTTGATCTACAGCTACCTTGGCGCTAATTGAGCTGTTCATTGCAACATCCTTCAAAAAGGAATTTGTTTTAATAGGCGTTGATTGGACGGTGCCATCCAATCCGTTGCGCGATTAACCAGAGTTGACTCAGAGTTGTATCCAGGTGGCCTTGATCTCCGTGTACTTATCAAAGGCATGCAGGGATTTGTCACGGCCATTGCCGGACTGTTTAAAGCCGCCGAACGGCGCCATCATGTCACCGCCGTCATAGAGGTTGACCCAAACACTGCCGGCACGAAGTGCGCGGGCCATGTTGTGGGCTCGAGACAGGTCAGACGTCCAGACAGCTGCGGCCAGACCGTAAGGGGTGTCATTGGCGATACGTACCGCATCCTCGGCATCGTCGAATTCGATGACTGACAGTACGGGACCGAATATCTCTTCCTGAGCGATTTTCATCGAATTGCTGACGTTGTCGAACAAGGTTGGCTCTACGTAACTGCCACCGGTTTCTACCCGTGCCACGCGTCCCCCGAGTAAGAGCCGCGCGCCTTGCGCTTGACCCTCTTCGATGTACTGCATCACCCCATCCAGATGACGGCCATCCACCAGTGCGCCAACGTTGGTGTCAGGGTCGAGAGGATGCCCCGGCTTCCAGCCCTTCATGGCCTCGACAACCATCGGTACAAAACGCTCTTTGATCGATGCCTGCACCAGCAAACGTGAACCGGCAGTGCAAACCTCACCTTGGTTGAAGGCGATGGCTGCCGCTGCTGCTTCGGCCGCCACCTGCAGATCGGGGGCATCCGCAAATACGATGTTGGGACTTTTGCCGCCGGCCTCGAGCCAGACTCGCTTCATGTTCGACTCACCCGAATAAACCAGTAATTGCTTGGCCACTTGGGTCGACCCGGTAAACGCCAAGGTATCAACTTCACCGTGCAGGGCCAACGCCTTGCCCACGGTGTGGCCATAACCCGGCAGAACATTGAGCACACCCGCTGGAAGACCCGCCTCCAGAGCTAGCTGTGCGATGCGGATAGCCGTCAGCGGAGAACGCTCCGAGGGTTTGAGGATCACGGAGTTACCGGCAGCCAGCGCCGGCCCCAACTTCCAAGACGCCATCATCAGTGGAAAATTCCACGGCACGATAGTCGCAACCACCCCAACCGGCTCCCGGGTAACCAGCCCGAGCTGATCAACCGAGGTCGCTGCCACCTCATCGTAGATTTTGTCGATTGCCTCACCGCACCAGCGGATACTGTCAATGCTCCCCGGGAGGTCGACCGACAGCGAATCGGAAATCGGCTTGCCCATGTCCAATGTTTCCAGCAGAGCCAGCTCTTCGGCATGGGCCTGCAACAATTCGGAAAAACGCACCATCACTGCCTTGCGCATTGCAGGTGCTTGGCGTGACCAGACACCGGACTCGAACGATAACCGGGCACTGGCGACCGCCAAATTCGCATCCGCCGCATCACAACTCGCGACCAAGGCAAGCACACGCCCGTCGATAGGACTTATGCATTCGAAGGTTGCACCTGAACTGGCCGACACATATTTGCCATTGATGAAGGCTCGCCCTTCAATGCTCAGCGCCTTGGCTCTGGCTTCCCACTCTGATCGGGTCAACTGACTCATGGTTAAAACTGCTCCTGGGTTCGGATGGATGCGATCTCAAATCGCCTTAAACATATGGAACCATATCTTTTAACCCATGAGAACCCCAAAAAAGCGAACATCTGGTGATTTTTTTGACTTTTCATGCGCCAAAATTCTAGAATCCCCCCACGAATACGTACAAAAATAATATTAAATATGAAATAGAATTTTAAAAGAAACACACATCCGGACGCGCTTGACGCTATATCGGACTATTGCCACAGGCGTAAAACGGCGCCGCCCATGAATGAATCAACCATGAGCCCTACTTCAAGCCTCATACGCCTTAACCAGGAAGGTAAAACGGAGTCTGTTACCCGTCGCCTGATAGAAATGATCGATCTGGGGTTGTTCACAGAAGGCGAACAGCTCCCCAATGAAAGTGCCCTGGCCACCCAACTCGGCGTCGCCACGGTTACGCTACGGGACGCGCTGGCAGGCTTGCGAGAGCGCGGGGTTATCGAAACCCGGCGCGGACGCAGCGGGGGGAGTTTCATCTGCGCCGCGCCGCAAACCTCAGATCAGGCCCTGTTCAATCAACTGCGTGAATTCAGCACGCTTGAACTGCGTGACCTCGCCGATGAACACGCTGCCATTTCAGGAGCCGCCGCCCGACTGGCGGCCCAGCGCACCGGGCCTGAGCAACATGCAAAACTGAGCAGCCTTGTCGACGCCCTGGCCAACGCTCAAGATCGGCGAGAGCGCCGCCGAGCCGACGCCAGGTTCCATATCGAAATAGCCGTGGCAGCGCAGTCTGTGCGCCTGACTCACAGCGAAGCGCGCTTGCAGGCAGAACTTGGGGAACTGTTATGGCTGCCGTTTGCCGGCCAACCAGACCCACAGGCCATCGAGCGGGAACATAGAGCTATCCTGGAAGCCATCGTAGCGAACGACGCCAATCTGGCCGGCGCACTGGCAGAAGCACATGTAACACGAGGCGTTCGCCGCCTAAGCACCCTACGACTACAACAAATGGCAGAAGGCGACTAATGAATGGAACGAAACTTGCTGAATTATTCGCTCGCTATGCAGCTCGGTGTCACATACCCCGTCGACTGCAGGCACCGCATTGTCTTCTCTGAGTCATGAGGTAGAGCCATGGCTAACGAAATGTCAGCAAACGAGCTGTCCCAATGTGCCACGTTAATCAATGCTTCCGTAAGTAACGTATTCAAGGGGCTCAACGATATGAGCGCCGCGGTATTGAGCATTTGGGAGCATACGTGTAGCAAAAAGGAGCGCCCCAGCCAAGGCGACCTGAAGCCATTGCTGCCGATTATTCGGCAAATCCTGAACTCGGAGAACCTCAAGTTTCATGGTGCCGGCGTGGTATTCGCTCCTGGTGAGCTGGAAGGCCGCGGAATGCATCTGGAATGGTTGTGCCGAACCCAAAAAGAAGAGATCCAGCCTCTGACGCTGAATTTTAATAGCCGTAGCGACCGCTTCTACGATTACTTACACATGCCGTGGTACACCCGTCCGCAGCAAACCCGGCAACCCTCCATTGATGGCCCGTTTGTGGATTTGTACGGTACGGAGCTGTATATCGTTGCTTTTTCAGTCCCTATTTTTTGTGAAAATCGCTTTGTTGGCGTAGCCGCTGCCGATATTTCTCTACATTCTTTGGAACCCTTGCTCGTGCGCAGCCTCATGCGAGTCAGCAACGAGGCACTGTTGCTTAATGCGGAAGGTCGGGTGCTGGCGGCTAACACACCGAGTTGGCTGGCCGGTGATTTGATCCGAGGCCCCCTGAGCCTGGACAAAGAACAGGGTCGCGTCCTGAACCTTATCGACACATCGTCATATTGGAGTGTCGTGGAGCGACCTGTCCCAAGGTTTTGATCAAGACTCCATCTTGGTTTGAAGAACCAAAGTTCAACCCGTGCGCTGCAGGAAGAATCCCGTTGAATGAAAGCTCCTCCCACGGATGGCAGGAGGTCGCCATGTACTCCGCCACTGAAAGCGGCCCCCATTCTGGCCGCCTGCGCCATCAGGCAATTGCACAAGAATCATCTCAACCGAGTTGGCAAAGCTGTGCTCTCTCGCCGCGGTACTGGTAGAGCACCACCTGTAGAAGGAGCCGCAGGTGGTCGCGCAGCCACTGGGGTTCTTCACGAAGTTCGTGAACAACTGAAACAAGCACTCTGACGTTTCATGCCACACATTTTCCTGCCAGCCGGGCCTGTCGTGCCTGACTAAAACCCGCGTCGCGGTCAGATCATTTTTCGAAGAATGGAGCCAGAGGGGTGCACTCAAATCGAGGCCGTTGCAGTGGAATTGAATACAGCTTTTGACCTGGAGTTTAGCCAGCATTGCCTGAAAGCGCGGTAGGCCTACATCCTATCTACGTGGTCATCAAATATGGCCGAGAAGTGATCAATCAAGTGCGAGTCGACGAGACCAAGCGACTGCCACACCGCAAACCAGCCCTATCAGGTTATCAAGCGAACCCGCCGCTTACTGCTGCGCAATCCAGAGAACCTGAAGAAGCCGGAACAACGGGTTCACCTAGAGACATTGTGAGCCGGATTCGTTGGTCAATTCACACCGATTAATTAAAAAGATACAAATCATGGTTATCAAACAGATGGTGTACGGCTACCGGGACAGCGAGCTCTTTTTCATGAAGATCAAGAGCATCTTTCCCGGTAATCCGTGAAGAATCATTTTTACTCACGAAACGAAGATGGTGGCGCGACCAGTACTTGGGCCGCGCCTATGATCGATACACCTTCATGACACCGAGATGCGCTATCAGGAATTGTGCGTGTAGCCTTCCCACTGATGCCACATGCTTTGGTTGACACCCAGACCAAACCAACGGTCAGTGTCGTCGAGTGCACGGCTGAACGTATCAACCACGAACTGTATTTCTTCTGTCGTGGATATCAGTGGTGGACAGAATGCGATCGAGTCTCCCATCGCCCTTGTGATCATGCCGTACTCCTGCGCACGTCCCGCCAGGTAGCGCCCCAGCTTCCCAACCGTATCCAGCGGCTCCTTTGTCCGACGATCCGCAACGAGCTCTACAGCGGCGATCAGTCCACAGCCCCTGACCTCCCCTACCAACGGATGATCAGCAAATTGAGCCAGTCCGGCCTGAAGTTGTTCGCCCAACTCACAGGCGCGCTCGACAAGCCGATCTTCCTGAATGATTTTTATGTTTTCCAGCGCAACTGCAGTCGCAACCGGGTGGCCGCTGCCGGTGAAGCCATGGCCCAGAGTACCGAAGGTGTGGCTCTGATCGGCGATCCCCTCGAAGACCTTATCGTTGATCAGGACTGCCGCGATCGGTTGATACGAAGAAGATAGTTGCTTGGAAACCACCATGACATCCGGCTTGATACCGAAGGTTTCACAGCCAAACATTTTACCGGTACGACCAAAGCCGCAGATCACTTCATCCGCAACGACCAGCACGTCATATTTGCGGCACACCGCTTGAACCTTGTCCCAATATGTGCGCGGAGGCACGATCACGCCGCCCGCCCCCATCAGCGGTTCGCCGTAAAAAGCGGCTACGGTTTCCGGGCCCTCCCGGAGGATGACATTTTCCAGTTCGGTTGCCAGGCGATCAGCAAATTGTTCATCGGTCTCGCCAGGTTTGGCATTGCGATAGTGGTGCGGACAAGCAACGTGAAAGAAGCCGGGCAACGGCACGTCAAAACCACGTTGGTTCACCTGCAGCCCGGTTAAACTGGCGCTGACAGCAGTAATTCCGTGATACGCATTGTGACGGCTGATGAACTTCTTTTTGCCAGGCTTGCCGATGGCATTGTTGCGATACCAGATCATCTTGACGACGGTGTCGTTGGCTTCAGAGCCTGAGTTAGTGAAGAAGACTTTGCTCATCGGCACCGGGGCGAGTTCGATCAGCTTCTCGGCCAATTCGATACTGGGCGTGTGGGCCTTGTGGCTGAAGAGGTGATAAAAGGGCAGTTTGCGTAGCTGTTGCTCTGCCGCCTTGATCAGGCGCTCATTACTGAAACCCAGCGCCACACTCCAAAGACCCGACATCGCTTCAAGATAACGCTTGCCCTGATTGTCATAGACGTAAACGCCTTCGCCACGCTCGATGATCAGCGGGCCTACTTCCTGGTGCAGTCGCGCATCCGTGTAGGGGTGCAGTTGATGCTGAACATCCTTTTCGGCGAGCGAAAGATACGAGCGATTCATATTAAGGAACTCCGGGGAATGACAGCCATATGGCATTGTTACAGGTTTCGGTGGGTGTTCATTTCCACCCCCACTTGACGCTTGATGAATGTCCGCCGTAATTACACGCCGATACAGAGGTATTTGATTTCCAAGTAGTCCTCAATGCCGTACTTGGAGCCTTCACGACCCAGACCCGAGGCCTTGATGCCACCGAACGGCGCGACTTCGTTGGAGATGATCCCGGTGTTGACGCCGACAATGCCGTATTCCAGCGCCTCGCCCACACGGAACACCCGGCTCAAGTCGCGAGCATAGAAGTAGGACGCAAGACCGAATTCGGTATCGTTGGCCATGGCGATCACATCGGCTTCATCCTTGAATCGAAACAGCGGTGCCAGCGGACCGAAAGTTTCTTCCTTGGCAACGGCGGCGTTGCGCGGAACATCAACCAGCACGGTCGGCTCAAAGAAGGTCCCGCCCAGGGCGTGCGGCTTGCCACCGGCGACCACGCGAGCGCCTTTGCTCACAGCGTCTTCAATGTGCTCCTGAACCTTGGCCATGGCTTTGGCGTCGATCAAGGGGCCGGTGGTGATGCCGTTTTCCAGGCCATTACCAATGTTCAACTTGGCCACGGCCGAGGTGAGCTTGTCGACGAAGGCATCGTAGATGCCGTCCTGGATATACAGACGGTTGGCGCAGACGCAGGTCTGGCCGTTGTTGCGGTACTTCGAGATCAACGCCCCCTCGATAGCGGCGTCCAGGTCGGCGTCATCGAAGACGATGAAGGGTGCATTGCCGCCCAGTTCCAGCGACACCTTCTTGATGTCCTTGGCGCACTCGATCATCAGCCGGCGGCCGATTTCGGTGGAGCCGGTGAAGGTCAGCTTGCGCACGAGCGGGTTACCGGTCAGCTCGCTGCCGACTTCGCCGGCACTGCCGGTGACCACGCTGAACACGCCTTTCGGAATGCCGGCGCGCTCGGCCAGCTCGGCCAAGGCCAGGGCCGAGTAAGGCGTTTGCGAGGCCGGCTTGAGTACCATGGTGCAGCCGGCGGCCAGGGCCGGACCGGCCTTGCGGGTGATCATCGCCGAAGGGAAGTTCCACGGAGTGATGGCGGCGGTTACACCGATCGGCTGCTTGAGCACCATCAGGCGCTTGTCGACCTGGTGACCGGGGATCATGTCGCCATACACGCGCTTGGCCTCTTCGCCGAACCACTCCAGAAAGGAAGCGGCATAAGCGATTTCGCCACGGGACTCGGTTAGTGGCTTGCCTTGCTCCAGGGTCATCAGGCGGGCCAGGTCTTCCTGGTTGGCCATCATCAGGTCGAACCACTTGCGAAGCTTGTTGGCGCGCTCCTTGGCGGTCAGGGCGCGCCAGGCCGGTAGCGCCTTGTCAGCGGCTTCAATGGCACGACGGGTTTCGGTCGCCCCCATCTTCGGCACGCTGCCAATGATTTCACCGGTGGCCGGGTTGTTGACCATGAGGGTCTGGCCACTGTCAGCATCTGCCCAGGCACCGTCGATATAGGCTTGCTGGCGAAACAGTTTCTGATCGTTGAGTTGCACGCGAAATTCCTCATTAGCGGGTTGCGCCGGAAGCCGCCATCGGGGCGGTCCGAGTGGAGTTGGCGGGTTTGACAAAACTGACACCGGCACTTGCTAGTTGCTCACGGACCTTGTCGACGATGTATGCGCCGATCGGGATGGCGGAGGTCGCTGCAGGCGACGGGGCGTTGCAGACGCTGACGCTACGGGCAGTGTTGACGAACAGGAAATCGTCGATCAACTTGCCGTCAAGCGAGACCGCCTGTGCGCGCACACCGGCCGGGTAGGCGGTAAGGTCGCTCTTGTTGATGCTCGGGCAGTACTTCTGCACTTCCTTCAGGTAGCCGCCCTTGAACAGTGAGTTTTTCATCTCGATCAGACCGGGGCGCAGGTTCTTCATCAGCACCTTCAGAATGCCCGGGGTGGTCAGGGTTTCGAACATGTCCGACAGCGAAAAATCGGTCTTGCGATAGCCTTCGCGCTTCATCGCCAGCACTGCGTTGGGGCCGATAGTGACGGTGCCGTCGATCATGCGGGTCAGGTGCACGCCGAGAAATGGCATGGACGGATCCGGGATCGGATAGATCAGGTGGTTGACGATCTGATTATGCTGTTTGGGCAGCAGGTAATACTCACCGCGGAACGGGCAGATGATGAAGTTGGGCTTGATCCCGAGCATGCGCACCACGCGGTCAGCCATCAGGCCCGAGCAGGTGATCAGAAAGCGCCCGTGGTGCTCCAGCGTGTCGGTGCGGACCACGACTTCATCGGGACGCTCGTCGATGGCGACGACTTCGCTGTTGTAGCGGATCTCACCACCGGAGGCTTCGAATTCTCGGCCCATGGCCGCGGTGACTTCGGCGTAGTTCACGATGCCGCTCGACGGCACAAAGATACCGCCCAGGCCGACGATGTTCGGCTCGCGCTCGCGCAGCTCGGCGGCCGACAGCCATCCACGCCTCAGCCCATTGGCTTCGGTGCGGTCCCACAACGCGCTCATGCGCTGCATTTCCAGCTCATTGGTGGCCACCAGCAGCTTGCCGCACTCGTCGTAACGGATGCCGTGCTTGTCGCAGAAGGCCTTGGTGGCCTTGTTGCCCTCCAGGCAGAAGCGCGCCTTCAGGCTGCCCGGGGTGTAGTAGACGCCGGCATGGATTACGCCACTGTTGTGGCCGGTCTGGTGCTTGGCCGGGCCGGACTCTTTCTCCAGCAAGAGGATTTTTGCGTCCGGGTAAACCTGGGCCAGTTGCATGGCCGTGGACATACCCACAATGCCGCCACCGATGATGATGAAGTCGTACGCAGCCATTAGCTTGCACCCACCTGTATTACGTTTTTGTTAGAAGCGCGATAAGGGCCACATGAGGTGGCCCTCGTCACTTCAGCGTTTGCCAAACCTTACTGGCCGCGCTGGTACATGGTTTTTTGGTAGCTGATGTAGCCGCGCTGACGCATCAGCTCACGACGCAGGCCCGGGTGGGCGGTGAAGCGGTCACGGCCGTGCAGCCAGAACATGTTGTTGACGAGCACGAAGCTTCCGACCGGCACCGGTACCGAAACCTTCTCCTGACTGCCTTCCAGGGATTCGCTCATGGCGGTCAGCCAAATGCCTTCCTCGAAGTCCTTGGGCTGCACGAACTGGTCGATGTAGCGCATTGTCGGGCGGCCTTCGGCGTCGTTGTCGAACACCGAATGGAACACGTCTTCACGCACGTTCTTGCTCGGTGGCGCAGTGAAGCGCATTTCACGGCGGGCCAGCGGATGCGTGTAGTAGTGGTTCAGGTCTCCCCAATCGTCCAGGTGCAGCAGCAGGGTGTTGCCACCCTCCATGTTCTGCTCGTCGATCTTCATCATCAGCACATAGTCAGTGCGCTCCTGAACAAATGTGCCGTCGTTGTGCAGTTCCATGACCCGGTGTGGCTGGCGCAGGTAGCTGTCGGAGTTGTCGGTGTTGACCACTGCAAAGCGCGCGTAGAACTGGCCGCTCATGGCATCGAAGTTGGAACGACCGATCAAGTGCGCGACGGCCGAGGAAAACTTGACCATGTCATCGGCCTGGGACACTTCGTTCAACCCCTCCGGCGTGATCAGCATGCCGCCGGTGGCGCGGTCGAGAATTGTGTTGATCAACACCGGGCGCAGGGTGCCTTCGCACAGCTGGTCAAGTATCTGGCCAACCCGGAAGCGCAGGAACGATTTGTACTCCAGAGCCTGGACCGGCCATTGCGTCACCGCCTTTATGAACGCGTCGACGGTTTGCTTGGCAAATTTCAGCTCAAGCAGGCGCGGTGACTGGCTGGAAGGGGTGAGAGTGAAACCCTTGCACTCCGATGGCAGTGGCATCACAAGGTCCTGAATTTGCGTAAAGGCGTTCATGGCAGTTCCTGGGCAGAAGGTAGGGATTGGCCCCTCCAGCATTGATGTGGATCAGGCTCAGAGCAAAAATATCGCCATAAATTTTTATTGTCTACATTTTTATGCATTGTCGACAATACGTCGTTTCGTCTTATGTTTTTCGTATGACAGATGTTTAGGTATGATTGGACCTTGTCGTTTTCAGGAGCAGTACCTTTGGATAGCCTCACCCCCAAGCAGAACTCTGCATTCAGCGGGTATGAGCGACTCAAACAGGACATCATTCGCGGGGTCTTCAAGCCCGGAGAGAAGCTCCTCATGAGTGGGCTCAAGGAGCGTTATGACTTGGGGGTTGGCCCGCTGCGAGAGGCGCTTTCGCAATTGGTGGCCGAACATCTGGTGGTGGTGATCAGCCAGAAGGGCTACCGGGTCGCGCCCATGTCGTTGAAAGAAATGCAGGACATCTACGATGCCCGCGCCAACCTCGAGGCGATGATCGTAGGCTTGGCCATTGAGCGCGGTGACGACGCTTGGGAGGCGCAGATCCTTGCCCAGTCCCATACCCTCTCGAAAGTTATGGATGTCAAAACCCGAGAGCAGGTCTTGGATGTCTGGGACGAACGGCACAAGGCCTTCCACACGGCTATTGCCACCGGTTGTGGTTCAAAACACCTGTTACAGGCACGTGGCTATCTATTTGATCAGGCCGAACGCTACCGCCACCTTTGGCTGACCCAGACGGTTTTCTCCGAAGAAGCCCTGGCGTTGAAGCGCAAGGAACATGCTGCGCTGGTTGAAGCTATTCTGGCGCGCGATGCGCCACGGGCCAGCACCATGATGCGCACTCACCTGATGACGCCGGTACCGATCATCGCCGAGATTATGTTGGTGCAAGGAATGGGCAGTGCCGCGTGAGTTTGGGGTTGAACGGGGCGGCTAAAGCGAGCATATCCGCCCACTCTAGTGTCCTGAGCAGTTAATTCATTGATCTACCGGTAACGATATACTGTGCGTTTAAGTACATAAGGCGAAGCCGAGCGTTATTAACATTGAATTAATTTATTAACAGCTCAGCTCACTAACTAAGCTGTGCGCTTATAAGCATATTCGCGAATCTGCATCAGGCACTTGGCAAAAAACAATGGAGGCAGACACTCACAAAGAAGCCATAGAGTTCGCCCAGCTACAGATTGATTTTCTCTATCACTGATCCAGCAAATGTACTAGATTGAGACAGAAATCGGCGACTTTCACTTATGCTGAGGCAGGAGTAACCCTGCCCCAGCATAAACGACTATTTGATCACTACCGGATTGACCGGTGATCCCGCAGCGCGATGTACTTTTAGCGGGGCGGCCACATAAAGGAAAGTATACTGCCTGTCTTTAGCGCAACTTTCGGCTAGTTTTTCCAGGTCGCAGATCTCCGTAAAGGCGATACCAAGATTACGCATCAAAGCGCAGTGTAGTGGCAGAGCCACACCTGATACTGGGTCTGTCGTGACCTCATTGGCGATGGTATCGGTGACAAGGTTTGGAATTTCCTTGTCATGGAACCATCGAACAAGCTCCTCCGAATATGTAAGGCCTGGCTCGCAGAATCCGTCGTAAAACGCCTCGCCCTGCTCATAGAAAGCTTGAAGGAAGTTAGTCCTGATAATCAGGATATCGTGGGGCTCGATCGTATGGCCCTGAGCCTCTGCGCACGCCATAAGATCCATGTGAGTGAATGTCTCACCTTTATCCAGCATACGCTTGCCACGATGCCGTGCCATATCCAGTAATACGCCGCGCCCGACCACTCCTCGCTCGCCGATAGGTGCGACACTGGCCTTGTCGAGGCCACCCACAGTTGTTCGCGCGTCGTAGCCGTTCCATATTTTCCCGCCGTACCAGAGGTGGCCAAGCGCATCATATTGCGTGGAGCCTTGCAGGAACGCGTCGATCTTGTCATCAGCGTAGTGCAACCCGCCGGGATAACATGGGCCATGATCATTGTCCCAGCTTGACTCATCGAGAACCATAGTACGTTCCGCCGGGGTACGGCCTGGCCAAACCGGATCGCCTGCGGGATCACCGATCATACGCTGTAAAGTAAATACGCTTCCCGTCTTAATATGCGCAACCCCGCGCATGACTTCTTGCGCGGTCAGGTAATTCAGAGAGCCAACTTCATCTTCCGCGCCCCACTTGCCCCAGTTAGAAGGAGCGTTCTGCAAAAAATCATCCATCTTAGGAACTGCAGTAGTCATGATGTTTTCCTTTTCAGTCACGGTGGTTATTGAAGCGCACGACTAATGCGCCTTGCGTCCTTACCGCTCAGGACATACAAAACATTGAAATGAAAGTGCTCGCTTAATGACAAACGAGCGGCGGCTACAAAAGTCTGTAGCCGCTGGCGTAGCGTGCGATCTGTTTAGCGGTATTAAAGCGCCGAGAAGGGGTAGCTGATAATCAGACGGTTCTCGTCGAACTCCAAGCTGCTGTAATCGCGACGCAGGGTGCTGTTGCGCCATTTCAGCGAAAGGTTTTTCAGGTTGCCGCTCTGGATCACATAGGCCAACTCACTCTCCCGGCCCCACTCCTTGCCGTCACTCACAGTCGCGGTGTGTACGTCTTCACCGCTGATGTAGCGGTTCATCAGGGTCAACCCGGGAATGCCCACACCAACGAAGTTGAAGTCATGACGCAACTGCCAGGACCGCTCCTTGGCATTGTCGTAACTGGAGTTGTAGCTGTCGTTGGCCAGGGTGCCGCCGCTGGTGCCATTGACGCGCATCCAGGCGTTGTCGCCGCTGACCTTCTGCAAGCCCAGGTAAAAGGTGCTGCTGCCATACTTGGCCGAGAACAGGGCGGAGGCGGTTTTGTTGTCCAGCTCCCCTGCCCGCTCGCTGCCGCTTTCCTTGCCGATGAAGTAGCCAAGATTGGCGCCCACTACCCAGCTACCCACTGTTTGGCTGTGCACCAGGTTGATGAACTGCTGGTTGTAGATGTCCTTGAGCTCGGCATTCCACAGGCCAATCATGGTTTGCTTGCTGTTGAAGCTGTACTCGCCCCCGGCAAAGTTGAAGCGATCGGAGGTAACCCCGCCCCGACCGGTCATCGACATATCGTCCATGCTCGCGTCGTTGCGTGGACTGTTGCCGCGGAACTGCCCGCCGTACAGGGTCAAACCGTCGATATCCTGGGAAGTCACCTGGCCACCCCGGAAGGTTTGCGGCAGGGCGCGGCCGTCATCGGAACGCAGGATCGGCAGTACCGGCATCCATTCGCCGACCTTCAGTTCAGTTTTTGCCAGCCGAGCCTTCAACGCCACGCCCAGTCGCCCGAAATCATCGGCTGGACGGCCATCGTCATGCACTGGCAGCAACTGGGTGTTGGCGGTACCGCGACCACCATCGAGTTTGAGCGCGTACAGCCCCAGCACGTCCACACCAAAACCCACGGTGCCCTGGGTGAAGCCGGACTTGGCGTCGAGGATAAAACTCTGAGTCCACTCCTCGGCCTTGCTCTGCGGGTAAGCCGGGTTGGTAAAGTTGCGGTTGATGTAGAAGTTGCGCGAGGTAAGGTTCGCCTTGGCGTTTTCGAGAAAGTCCTCGGCAACGGCCGGAAAGGCAGACGCGGCCAGCGCCAGCCCTAAGACATAGGTACCGACGACAGGTGCCAACATGCGGCTGTTTTTATTGCTGCAGTTCATTATTTTTATACTCATGGTTAAAAAAGCACACAAAACCCTCCCCTCCGCGTTGGCAGACGAGGTGAATAAAGGGAGGGACAAATGGATACGCACTGTCGAATCAGAGCGCGTATCCCTTCGGCGCACCGCACGCTAATGGGCGATGCGCGTCAGTCGGTTAGAAGATGCTGCGGTAGAGGGCTTCTACGTCCTGCTCAGTCATGTCCCTGGGATTGCTGTCGATCAGGCGACGCAGGTTCAGTACCACCGAGTTGGCCATTTCGGTGAGGGCGGGTTCGTCCACTCCCAGTTTCGACAGCCGGGTTTCCAGGCCGCTGTCGGCCACCAGCGCTTCAATTGCCTGGACAAAGGCTTCGGCTGCCTCGGCTTCGTCCTCGAAATGGCGATCAAGAAACAGGTACGTCGCCAGCTCCGCGTATTGGCGTTGCGCCGCAATCAGGTTGAAGCGCAGTACCGGCGCCATCACCAGGGCATTGGCGTGGCCGTGGGGAATGTGAAAGCGTGCCCCTAGCGGATAGGCCAACCCATGAATCGCCGCCACCGAGGCGTTGACGAAGGCCACACCCGCCATCAGCGAGCCTTGCAGCATCGCTGTACGCGCCGCCACGTCCTGACCGTTGGCCAATACTTTGCGCAGGTTGGCGCTCAGCAACCCCAAGGCGGCGGAGGCCAAGCCATCGGCAATCGGGTTTTTACGTGTGCGACTGGTGTAGGCCTCGATTGCATGCACCATGGCGTCCAAACCGGTGGCGGCGGTGACTCTGGGCGGCAGTCCGAGTGTCAGTTGCGGGTCGAGCACCGCCACGTCCGGCATCAGTTGCGACGAATACACCGCTTGCTTGCGCTGTTGCTCGTCAGTGATGACGGAGACCCAAGTCACTTCAGAGCCGGTGCCTGCCGTGGTCGGCACCAACACCAGCGGCACCCGCTGCCCCAGGGCTTTGTCGGTTCCATACAACTCCTCCAGGGGCTGCTCGCTGTTGATCAGCAACGCCACCAGTTTGGCGGCGTCCAAGGAACTGCCGCCGCCGAGGCCCAGCACGCCATCGGCCTTGAATTGTCGGGCCTGCTCGGCGGCCTCTTTGACCACGGCGGACGAAGGGTCGGGAACCACTTGGTCGAACACTGTGACTGCGCAGCCAGCCACCTCAAGCGAGTCCTGGGCCTCAACTGCAAAACCCAGGCTGACAATGCCAGGATCGCACACCAGCATCACCCGTTGCGCACCGAGATCCTTGAGCACCTTGCCCACGCTGTGCAACGCGCCCTCTTCGCAGACTATGCGCGGCACGCTTCTGAATTCATAACTCATCGGTCAGTCCTTTTTGTTTACAGCACCGAGGCATAGATGGCGCGGGTATCTTGGTGGGTTACCGGGCGCGGATTATTGATAAGCAGGCGTTCGACCTTCATCGCGTCATCGGTCAGGCGATCCAGGTCGTCGACAGTCACGCCCACGTCCCGTAGCCGCTGGGCAAACGGCATGCGTTCCACCAACCGGGTCATGAACTCAATAAAGGCATCGCAGGCCAACGCCTCGCTGGCAAAGCGCTGCCCTGGCAGCACCGCCGCCGCCAGTTGCGCGTACAGCGCCTCGGCTGCAGGACGATTGAAGTTCAGCACCGGCACTAGCACCAAGGCGTTGCTCAAGCCGTGGGGCACATGGAAGTGGCCGCCCAATGGGTACGCCAGGGCATGCACCGCCGCCACCGGCGAGTTGGCAAAGGCCATGCCCGCTAGCATCGAGCCGAGAAGCATGTCGGAGCGAGCCGGTAAATCCCCAGGCGTCGCCAGGACCCGATCCAGATTGCCCGCCAGCAGGCGCAACGCCTGCATTGCCAGGCCATCGGACAGCACATTCTTCTTGTGCACGCTGGTGTAGGCCTCGATGGCATGGACCATGGCATCGATACCGGTCATGGCGCTGACGGCTGCCGGCAAGCCGACGGTCAGTCGGGCATCCAGCAGCGCGATATCCGGATACAGCAATGGGCTGACAACGCCCTTTTTCTCATGGCTGGGGGTAGTGACAATCGCCACCGCCGTTACTTCCGAGCCCGTGCCCGCCGTGGTCGGCACTTGGATCAATGGCAAACGCGGGCCTTGGGCCAGGTTGATACCGTAGATCGACTCCAGCGCCTGCTCGCGACCACAGAGCAAAGCTACCAACTTCGCGGTGTCCAGGGAGCTGCCACCGCCCAGGCCGATCACTGCTTGGGCACGGCAGTTACGGGCGGTATCCACCGCGTGCTGTACCGATTCCGACGGTGGATCGGCCTGCACATCGCTGTACAGTGTCGCGTCGACCCCGGCTTCGTTCAGGGCTCGCAAAGGTGCATCCAGCAAACCGGCGCGCAACAACCCCGGATCGCTGACCAGCAATACCCGCTCGGCCTTTAGCTCGCGGCATAAGGTGCCCAGGCGCAACGCGCCATCGATCTCACAGATCACACGTGGCGTGGTTTCAAAGTTAAATGTCGACATACATCTGCCCTACCCTGCTGTCACGCTGCCGCGCTCGATGCGAAACAACGCATCGACCAGGTCGGCAGAATGTGTGTCATCGGATTCGGAGATCAACACGCACAGGCCTTGCTGGCCCAGCTTGGCAATCACCTCGCTTAAACGCCGAGACAAGACCGGCGCTACGCCCTCGAAAGGTTCGTCCAGAATCAACAGTTGCTTGCCCGGCATCAGTGCCCGGGCCATGGCCACCAGCTTCTGCTGGCCACCGGACAACTGCATCGCCTTGCGGTCACGGAACTGGGCGATCTCTGGAATCAGGCTGTAGACCCATTCCAGACGCTGTTTGCTGTCGGCCAGTTTGTTGGCCCACACTGGCAGCATGATGTTCTCTTCCACGGTCAGCGACGGAATCAGGCGCCGATCTTCGGGCAAGTAGCTGATACCCGCTGCGGCGCGGGTAAAAGCCGGCTGCGCGCGCAGGTCCTGTCCGCCAAAAAACATCTCGCCGCGGTCCGTGGGCAACAAACCCATGATGGCGCGGATCAAGGTGGTCTTACCGGCGCCGTTGTGGCCGATCAGACCGACCATTTGCCCGGGGCCGATGGACAGCGACACGTCATTGAGGATCGGTATGCCTTCAATCGATACATTGAGATTGCGAATTTCCAGGCTCATTTCACGGCACTCCTTTGCGCCTTGTCGTGGGCTTTGGCGCCGCCAGTGACAAACTCCTGCACCTGCGCATTGGCCAAGACTTCTTCCGGGGCGCCGTCGGCCAGGACTTCACCGCTGTAGAACGCGAGAATCCGCGACACATAGCGGCGTACCACGTCCATGTCATGCTCGACGAACAGCACGGTTACTTGATGCTCGGCAACGACGCGCATCACGGTGTCCATCAGCGCGGTTTTCTCTTCGGCGCTAACGCCGCTGGTTGGCTCGTCGAGCAACAACATCTGCGGATCACCAATCAACGCCATGGCAATATCGATGAGTTTGCGCACCCCTTGCGGCACCGCAGTGACCAGAGTGTCACGCCATTGCGGTATGCCGAACTCGACGAGAATGGCGTCGGCACGGGCAATGCGTGAGGCGCTACGCATGGGCACCAGCAGCGCTGGAAACGGGCTTTCGGCCGCCGCCACCGCAATCAGCAGGTTGTCTAGCACGCTCAATTGCGCAAACAGTTGGGCGACCTGGAACGAGCGGGCCATGCCCGAGCGGGTAATCGCTCGAGGCGTGCGACCAATGATCGACTGGTTATTGAACAGGATCTCGCCCCGACTCGGCTTCAAGTAACCTGTGACCATATTGATGAAAGTGGTCTTGCCGGCACCATTGGAGCCGATCACACCGACCACTTCCCCTTTGTTGATCCGCACATTGACGTCCTTGGCTGCAGTGACGGCGCCGAACTCCTTGCACAGACCTTGGGTTTCGAGAATGCAGGTCATGCTTTAGCCCTCCTAGCGTTACCGGCAAACAGGCTCCACAAGCCCTTGGGCAGGAACACAATGATCGCCAGTAAGGTGAAGCCCAGAATCAACTGCCAGCTATGGGGCACCAGTTCGATGGCGTAAGTGCGCACCACGGCAAACACGATGGCGGCGATAAAGGGTGCCGCCACGTGGGCGGTGCCACCGAGTAAGGCTATGAACACGAACTCACCGGAGGTGATCCAGTAGGCCATTTCCGGGTCGATATGCCCGGCGGACAAGGCCATGAAACCACCTCCCAATGCCGAAACGGCTGCGGCGGCTACGTAGTTCATGTACAGCACCCAGCGTGGGGACTGCCCGAGGTATTCGACACGCACTTCGTTTTCACGAATTGCTTCACACATCATCCCGGCATTGCTGCGGCTATAGCGATGCAGCAACACAGCCAATACCGTCGAACTGGCAACGATGATCATGAACAAAACCAGCGGCCCCTGCCCGGCGGCCGGCGACCAGCCAAACAGGGTCCAGGCCTTGACGTTGAAGCCGTCAGTACTGCCCAGGGCCGAGCTTTTCACCAGCACGCCATAGAGAATCATCGAAAACGCCAACGACAGCATGGCGAAGAAAATCTCCCGATAGCGGGTCATCAGCAGGCCTAGAATCATCGCCAATAAAACCGCGACGCCAACTCCGATCATTAGCAACACGGCTAGGTCGGTGATGTTTAGGAAATGTCCACTCATGCCCACGGCATAGCCACCAACGCAGAAGAACAAGCCTTGGCCAAAAGTCACCAGACCGGCGCGCATCTGCATCACCACGCCTTGCACCACCATGGCCTTGGCCAACGCCATGGTCAGCAAAAACACCAGCCATTGCGGAGCAATCCAGCCACCGGCGGCCAGCAACGCTGCAACCGCCAGCAGAATCAGTTCGGTTTTATCCATACGCATCAGATTTTCCTCGCAAGCACGCGGCCGAACAGGCCTTGCGGACGTACCGCCAGAACCAGCGCCATGACGCCGTAAATCACAAAGAGTTCGAACTCCGGCGCATAGTGCACCGCCGCCGCACGGCTCAGCCCTACTAGCAAGGCGCCTACCGCCGCGCCTTCGATACTGCCCATGCCACCGATCACCACCACGGCGAAGGCCAGGACGATAATTTCCACGCCGATGCCCGGCGCTACGGAAATAGCCGGAGCGGTCAAGGCACCGGCCAAGGTGCCGAGCATGGTGCCCAACACAAAGACTAGGGTGAACATGCGCTTGACGTTGACACCCATGGCCATAGCCACTTCACGGTCGTGGATCACAGCCCGCAGGACCTTGCCTTGGTTCGTGCGCTCCAGCCACAGGTACAAGCCCAGTCCAAGCACCAGCGACACGCCTACCAGCATCAGGTCGTAATTGGATACCTTCAGCCCGGCCAAGGCGCTACGGCCCATTTCGGCATAGGGTTGATAGGCAAAATAGGGGTTCACGCCCCAGATCATTTTCATGGTGTCTTCCAACACCAGCAGCAGCGCGTAGGTGATGATCACCATCAGCACTTCGTCTCGGCCGTACATAAACTTGAGCAGCCCGCGCTCGATAATCAGGCCAACGATCAGCCCGGCCACCACGGCACAGCCAAGCATCAGTAGGTAACCGGCCCAGACCGGGCCAATACCGTTATTGAAATACCAGCCCACCAGCGAAGCTGCGGTGTAGGCGCCAATGGCATAAAAACTGCCATGGGCCATGTTCAGGATCCGCATGACCCCGTAGATCACCGTCAACCCTGCCGCGACCAAAAACAGCCACGAGGCATAGATGGTGCCGTCAATCAGCACCGCGAAAAGACTCATCATAGAGGTCCTACCTTGGCATAAAGGTGGCGACGCCGGACGGGCCGCCACTTCGGAACAATCAAGCGAGGTTGATCAGTTGCACTGGGCACCGGGGAAGCCAGCCTTGATCCATTCCAGGGCGGTGGTGCCGTCTGGTGGAGTCACGCATTCGCCGGAGAAGGCGATGACGTTTTGCACGTTGCCTTTCTTGCTCGCCTTGTCGAATTGGTACTCGCCATAGGAAATGCCCTGCATCGCCTGATGCCCCCCGGCGCGAGCCATTTGCACCGTGCCGGACACCGACTCAAAGGTCGCGCCCTTGAACGCCTTGGCGATCTCCTGCGGCGCAGGGATCTTGCCCTGTTCAACCTTGGCGTTTTCCGCTGCGTGCTTGAGGCCGAGAATGGCTTGGGCCATTTTGCTCGCCGGGTAAGTTGGCGCGGTGCTGTAAGCGGCTTGGTACTTGTCCTTGAACCAGCGATTGAGTTCGTTATCCGGCGCGAACGCACCAAACGGGCCACGGCCGCCTATGACCATGCCGTTGGGAGCCTGGTCCTTGTAGCGGTCCAGGGCGGACTCGCCGCAGGTCAAAACCGCGGTGGCGTCTTCCAACAAACCACGGGCATTGGCTTGCAACACAAGCGCTTCCATGTCGCCGCCCCAGAAGCTGGAGTGGATGATGTCCGGGCGCTTGACCGACAGAGCGGAAATCTCGGCGCCGTATTGGCCCTGGAAAACCTTAGGCATCTGCGACTCGACCACCTTGGCCTTGGGCATCAACTGCTCCATGGAGTGGGTGAAGTCTTTCCAGCTGTCTTGTCCAAAGGCGTAGTTCTGCTGGATGCCGGCAATTTTCTGCGCGTCAGGGCGGATCTTGGTCAGGTAACGGGCGGCGCCGATATTGTCCACGGCCGCATCAAGGCCGGTGCGGAAGACAAACTGCGGGGTCTTGTCTTCGTTGAACAACTGAGAAGTGCCGCAATCGTAAAACACGGTCATGGCCCCCAGCTCTTCGGCCACAGGCGCAATGGCCAGGCAGTCGCCGGAGGAAATGTAGCCCACCACTGCATCGACCTTCTGGCGCTGCACCAGGTTACGGAACTCTTCGACCTGTTTAGCCGCGCCGCCCGCTTCGTCGATGATCACCACCTCGATTTCGGCACCGTTAATACCAATGGTGTTGTAAGGCGCCGGGAGCTTGCCTTGGTTTAGCCCTTCCACCAGCACTTTGGCGGCGTTCGCGGAGGGCTCGCCGAACGGCCCGGCTGCTGGGCCCGATAGGAAAGTCACGACTCCGATACGAAACTTACCGTTCTCGGCAGCCATGGCTGAGGAGCCCATGGACAGGGCCACGCCAGCGGTAATAGCAAGGGTCAAACGGTGCTTCAGTATGTTTTTCTTATAATTGTTCATCTGTGCTTCCACTTTCGATTGATGAATTGACTAGGGACTCTCGGGACGACTCTTTTTCGAGTCAGGGCTTTCAGCGCTCATTCGACGCTTGATGGTTGCGCTGTTCTGCTGCAGTTCCTGGGCGGAATACACCACCCAATTACCCAGCATCACCTTGGCGGGCGGGTAATCGTTGTTGAGCACCGGAGTGCCAATTGCCTGGGTCTGCTGGATTTGGTGGGTTAGCGGATCGATCCATGAGACGAACCCGGGCGGATCTTCTGGCAAGGCAATTTCCAAGCCTTCCAAGGCACGTATCAAATCCGGGGCGTCGACGCTGCCCAGCGCTTTTTCATAGGCTTTGGCTAACACCATGACACCGGTGTAGGCACCTTCGGCGGCGTAGGTCGGGTAGCGACCGTTGATGGCCTGGAAGCGCTCGACAAAGGAACGATTGCGCGGCGTATCCGGCCAGTTGTTATGGTGCCGTGCCGAGAGGATCAGCCCCGGAAGAGCCTGGTCGCCCAGGGACACCAGGAAATCGTAGTTACCCCCGGTGTCGAAGTTGGCTAGGCGCGAGGTGGCGAACAACTGGGTGCTTGCTGCCTGCTTGACGAAGGCCTGGAAGTCACCGCCCCACAGGGCCGAGACAATGATGTCGGGTTTAGCTTGTTCCAGAGCGGCGATATAGGCGGAGTAGTCAGGTTCATACAGGCGTGGCCAGAGTTCGGTGACGTCCTCGAACTTGACACCCAGTTGGGCAAAGGCCTCGTGCAGGTCATCGCGGGACACGTGGCCGTATTCGTAATCGGGGCCTATGAACGCCAGGCGTTTCCATCCGGTTTGTTGTTGCAGGGCTTGCAGGTAGCGGGCACCGGCGGCCATCGAGGTCCAAGTGTCATTGGTGACGCGGAAATAGTACGGGTGGCCGTTTTCCAAGGTCATGCGCGAGGACGCATGGTCGGTGCCGATCATCAGTACTTTCTCGCGCTTGGCCAACTGACTGACCGCCAGCCCCACGCCGGACGAGACCATACCGCACAGCACTTGCACACCGTCCTGATGAATGAAGTTTTTCGCCAGGCCTACGCCATAGGAAGCCTTGGACTGATCGTCATCGATGATCACGCGCAGACGTGGCACTTGCTGGCCAGCCTCGCGCTGCGCCTGCAACTCACCTAGGGCAATCTGGATCCCGGCGATGCTGTCCTGGCCGTAGATCGCTGCGCGCTCGGTCATCGGGTAAAGGCAGCCCATCGTCAGGTCCGCCTGAGAGGCGGCAGCGCCCAACTCCACGCGGCCGACCTGAGCTGAAGCTACAACGCTCAGCAAAAGACTGCACACTGTGAACGAGCAATAAAACCATGGACGTGGCAGTGACATAAGTATCCTTTAGGGCGTTGGCAACGCCTCTTGTTAGTTCGCCAGAGGGATAGAGCAAAGGGTGTGCCAGAAAGGCTGAAAAGCTTGTAGGAGTTGCCTAGGCAAGTGGCTGCGATCGGACGCATAGCGGCCGCCAGCTTGGAAATGCAGTCTGCCAGGCATACCTGGGCGCCCGGGGTGAGCGCACTTGAAATTGATCGCAGCCACGTGCCTCGGCAGCGGCTACTGAGATTTGCGACGATTGCATTGAGCGCTTAGCGCTCAACCTGCGCGCATTGTTGAGCGGTTACCGCTCGGTCGAGCGATCCAGTCCCAGGCGATGCAGACGGCGCTTGAGCGCGTGCCGGGAAATCCCCAACAGGCTTGCTGCCAGGCCCTTATGGCCCGATGCGCGGCTCAGAGCATCGGTGACCAGATCACGCTCGGCGAGTTCGAGCTGCTCGCCCAGTACCAGTGGCTCGATCTGCAGGCCTTGCAACGCTGAAGGCAACATCGCCACGCTAATCGCCTGCCCTGGTGACAGTATGGTCAAGCGCTCTACCAGGTTTTTAAGCTCGCGTACATTCCCCGGCCAGCGGTGACGGGCCAATGCCTGGGCACTGTCCGGCGGGAAGCGGATCGGTTCGACCCCTTCCTCCACAGCCTGGCGCCGGGCGAAATGCTCGGCCAGCAACAGCACGTCTTCACCGCGCTCGCGCAGTGAAGGAATATCCAGTGTGATAACGTTCAGGCGATAGAACAGGTCCTCACGAAACCGTCCCGATTGCACGTCATCGGCCAGATCCCGATTGGTCGCCGCCACCACCCGCACATCCGCGCGACTCGCGGCATTGGCGCCCACGGCTCGGTAGCTGCCGTTCTCAAGAAAATGCAAGAGCTTGGCTTGAAGTGCCAGCGGCAATTCGCCGATCTCATCGAGAAACAGCGTGCCGCCATTTGCCTGACTGACCAGCCCGGCACGCTTTTGGTGAGCGCCGGTATACGCGCCTTTTTCCGAACCAAACAACTCTGCCTCGATCAACTGCTCCGGCAATGCCGCACAGTTGACCTCGATAAACGGTTGCCCGCCCCGCCCGCTATGGTTGTGCAGGGCTTGGGCGACCAAAGTCTTCCCTGTGCCGGATTCTCCAAGCAACAAAATCCGCGTTGCGGAACTACGGGCAATGCGCCCCACCGCTGCGTGCAAGGTGCTCATCGCCGGGCTATGGCCAAGCAGGCCAGCGGCCAGTTCATCACTCACCGCCACTGCGGGTTCTTCGCATCTGGCCAATGGCAAGGTGCTGGTGATGGTCGCCAGCAGGTCGTCGAGTTCAAAAGGTTTTGTAAGGTAGTCAGTGGCGCCGCTTTTCACTGCCTGTACGGCGGCGCGGGTATCACCGTGAGCGGAAATCATGATCACCGGCAGTCGTGCGTGAAGCTGGCGTATACCGTCCAACGTGGCTAGGCCATCGATGCCCGGTAAACCGAGGTCGAGCAGCACGATATCGATGCCGGTGGTCTCCTCCGCCAACAGCTCCAGTGCTGCCTCACCACTGCCGGCCGTGCTGATGCGCATTCCTTCGCCGCGCAGGGCATAGCTGAGGGAGCGCACCAGCGCCTCTTCGTCATCTACTATCAAAACGTGAATGTCAGACATCGGTGGTTTACTTCACCTCGTTCCCTGGGGGCGCGGGAAAGTCCAGGATCACCTGAGTCCCTACGCCAAGCGTACTGATAATGTCCATGCGCGCACCGTTGGCATCCAGCAGTTGCTGACTGATGCTCAGCCCCAGCCCGGTACCCCGCGCCTTGGAGGTAAAAAACGGTTGGCGGATGCGCTGCAAGTCCGCCTCGGAGATACCGCATCCCTGGTCAATGACCATGACTCGCACCTGCCCGCCCCATACTTGGGCGCACAGGCGCACAGGGTTCTGGTTGTCGCAGGCCTGGAAGGCATTCAAACAAAGGTTGACCAGGATCTGCCGGATCTGGTCCGGGTCGACGTAAAGCTGCAAGCCTGGTTCTGTTTCGCACAGCAATTGCGGGTCGTCCGGCCCTGCCAGCCGGACGATCTGCTCGAACAACGACGCGACGGCAACCACCTCGGGTTGAGCCGGGTGAGGCCTCCCATATTCCAACAGATCGCTGGTGACATGGGATAAGCGGTCGATTTCCTTGCCCAGGTCGGTCAGCAAGTGGCGTCGCTCGGGTTCTTCTTCTCGGCGCAGCAAGGCTTGCACTGTAGTTTTCATGGTTGTTAGGGGATTGCGCACCTCATGGGCCACGCCCGTGGCAAAGGCCCCCAGTACCGCGAGATTTTCTGTCCGCACAGTGTTTTCCAACATGTCCGCCAAGCGCGCGGCCATTACATTGAACGCCCGCGCTACATGGTTGATTTCGTCGTCACGGGGCTGTTCAGCCAGGCGATAACTGAGGTCGCCCATGGACAACTGATGAGCGCCCTGTAACAAGGTGCTGACCCGCGAGCGCAACTGTCGCGACAGAGTAAAAAACACTATGAGGATAAACACGATAAAACCAGCAGCTATCCAGTACAACCACCAGCGTGCATCGTTCAACGGCTTAAGGATGGCCCCAGGCTGCACTCTGAACACCAGTTGCCAACCGGGAATTATCTGGGGGCCGTCACGCCACTGATTCGGCGCCTCGACCGCGCGCCCGGTGGGGTCGATAAAGGCACCGCCTGGCACCCGCAGCAACGGCGCAACCACCCCGCTCATCCCGGCACTGACGAGCAACTCGGTGAGTGATGCAAGGCGCAGGTGCAAGGCGATGCGCACACGGTGATCGGTGCGACCATTGCGGATGGTCTTGCGGATCAAGAAGCCACCCGAGCGCCCGGGTTCAGCCAGCAATGGCCCGATCACTTCGATATCACCTACCCACTGGATCGGCAGTCCGGCGATAGACCAATGAGTGTTGGTCCAATAGGGCTCACCAGAGGCGGCTTGCCCCGGCAGCACGTTGACCAAATGATCCTGTTCATCGAAAAACAGCACGCCATACAGGAACGGAAAATCCGCTTCGATCTTGAGCAAAGACTCCACGTCACTGCCGGGCGCGGACTGATCGGCAATAAACCCCGGCATGTTCGGGTGATTGGACAATGCCGAGACCTGGTAAAAGCGATCATCGAGAAATGAAGACAAGCGGTTCGCCGTGGACAAGGCCTGGGCGTCCAGACGTTCACCAGTCAAGCGATTGAGCAAATCTTTGGCCAATTGCTCATAGAGCACTGCCAGCATAATGAGGGCGATGCTCATCACAAAGACGGACAGTAAGGTATAGCGTGCCACCAGGCTGCCGTGCGGCCGGGCGAGCCACTTGCGCAGCAAGCAGAAGTAAGCAGTACGGTTCATGGCTTTTTTTGATTGTTTTTATAAAGTCGCTGCCAGCATAGAGACGACAGCTTGTATCTGTCTATTCGTCTCGGTGGAAGTACGACTGCGAATTGTCGGAGATACCCTCCTCCCCGCATATTCTGCGACACACTTGACGCTAACAGCTTCACGATCGCAGAAACCCGACCACCATCGCTAACCTGGAAGGTATCGCTCGCATGGCGAAGGCAAGGCGAACTTTCTTTCGTGGGGCCTGGCTGGAGTTAGCCCGTGGCTCCTCCCACAAATGGATGAGTGTTGATCACAGATGACGTGATCAATACAAAACCTGTGGGAGGAAGCTCACCGCAATAGTGTCAGATAGAGCGACTCAGGCCTGTCAGTCAGCCATAGCCTCTTCTGCTACCTTCTTAGTAGTCTTGGGCGACTCAGCACCTTTGGCCGGCTTGGTATCCGCCGCCTTCAGATCCTTGGCAAATGTCCCATCCACCTCGCCTTTGAAGAAGTTTTTGCCGTAGATCAGCAAACACAACACAACGCCAATCCCGAATGCCCAGCTCGCACCCTTGATCGCCAGTACCGCGCCGATCACGCCCGCGATACCCAAGTCGCGCTGGCTACGAGCTTCAAGGATGCCCAGACGCACACTCACATAACCCTGGATCAGCAACGTCAGCGACAGGGCAACACCGAGAATCGGCTGTACCAGAGTCACTACCGGCAACAACAGCAGACCGGTGTTGGTCCCCCAACGGAACGACCCGACACCGCCGATGATCGATTTCATCGCCTTCGGCCCACCTTTAAAACGCTCGATCACCACCACCAGCATCGCCGCCCATTTTGGGCCGCACATGGCGACATCCGGGCCAAAGATACTCATGAACGCATTACGCGCGCCGAAGATCAGGTGAGAGCGATCAGCGTTGTAGTCGACGACTTCATCAGTGCGGACAGTTTCTGCCTCATCGAGGAGCGATTTCGCACTAAGCACATCGCCGAAGACAATGATGTACACCGCCAGCATGGTCGGCAGCGCGGAGATGAACATAGACAGTGGCGGCATGCCCAGACCGAACACGGTGTAGTTGCTCCACAGCCCGGCGAAATCCGGTTTGCTGATGCCCCACTGAATGGTTGGCCAAGGCGCCTCACCGAACAGCGGCGCAATCACCACCGCCAACAGAATGATCGGCAAGATCCCCAGTTTGGCGAAGTTCCACCAGAAGCGGTTACGCTGCTTCAGTTCGTTGAAGTGCTGAGAGAAGATCAGATAGAAGGCGATGCCGACCGCAATGGAAATCGTCCAGGGCAGCACATTGAATTTACCGCCAACCTGGAACACCGCGATCACCGCACTCAAGCCGGCACCGACGATAATCCCGGATTTGATCGCCGAGGGCACATACTCCACAACCTTCTTCGCCATCCCGGTCGCCCCTAGGGCAATTGAGAAAATCCCCAGCATCAACTGGAAGGCAATCAAGGCGTGGACACGCTCCGGGCCCACTGGAAATTGAGCACAGTAAGCCATCAACAGTGGTACCGCCGGGGTGATCCAGCCAGGTATGGTCGGGTCACCGAGCAAATGGTGCACGAGGTAAAGCAAGCCGTTGAGCATCACGACGGCCAGTGCGACCTCAAATGGCATGCCGAGCAGTTCGGTCATCAGCGGAATGGCGGCCAGATCCACGGCACACATCAGCAAGCCTTGAAGGTAGTCCGGAAGCTCGATTTTGTAGTGAACAAACGGCAACCGAACCTTGAAAGGACCCAGCGGGATGTACGGGCTTTCGCTCCGTTGCGCAGTAGTGTTGGACATTGAGTGCACCTGTTTTATTGGTCTTGTAATGGCAGACGCCCGAACCGGCAGGCTGGGGCGTCGCGGCTTTTCGGGATCAGTAGGCTGCGCGGTAGATTTTCTCAATATCAGTGGCGGTCAACTTGCGCGGGTTGTTGCGCATCAAGCGGTCGATCTTACTGGCCTCTTCGGCCATCGCCGGGATGGCATCCTCAGGCACGTTGAAACTGCGCATACCAGTTGGGATATCCACAGCGGCACATAGATCCGCCATGGCTTTGACAGCCTGATCCGCCGCATCCTTGTCGTTCAGGTCGGCGACACGCACGCCCATGGCTTCGGCAATGTCACGGAAGCGCTCGACGCAGGCCATCTTGTTCCACTCCATCACGTACGGCAGCAGCAAGGCATTGCTGACACCATGGGCGATGTTGAACCGGCCGCCCAATGGATACGCCAGAGCATGCACTGCGCCTACCCCTGCGTTGCCAAAGGCCATGCCGGCCATCAGGCTGGCGGTGGCCATGTCTTCCCGGGCTTGGAGGTTGGACGGATTGGCATAAGTCTTGGGCAGCGCCTTGGCGATCAGCTTGATCGCACCCAGCGCAATGGCATCAGTGATGGGCGAAGCATTCACCGAAAGATAAGACTCGACCGCATGCACCAGCGCGTCGACACCGCTGGCCGCCGTCACACTGCGTGGACAAGTCAGGGTCATGATCGGGCTGACCAATGCTACGTCAGGCAGCAGGTAGTCGCTGACAATGCCTTTCTTCAGCTTCGCTTGCTTGTCAGAAAAGATTGCCACGTTGGTCACTTCCGAACCGGTGCCAGCGGTAGTCGGAATGGCAATCAGCACGGGGCCTTTGCGTTTCACCAGATCGACACCGAACAGTTCAGCCAGTGGACCTTCATATTCGGCAAACACCGCGACGCCTTTGGCGATGTCAATTGCGCTGCCGCCACCCACAGCAATCAACCCGTCGTGGCCGCCCTCGCGATAAATGCGGGTACAGTCCTCAACGATGGCAATTTCAGGTTCCGGTTTGACCTGATCGAAAATGCCGTAACAGCGCCCCCCCAACTGTGCCAGCGCCAAGCCCACAGTGCCAGACTGGACCAGAACGGCGTCTGTCACGATCAGCGGGTTTTTGACATTGAGGCGATTCAGTTCAGTGGCAAGCTGCTCGATAGCAGCCGGTCCAGTGATCAGTTTGTTGGCGATTTTGAAAGCAGAGATGTTCATAGTGCTCGTCCAGTGGATGTTGTTTTATTGGAAGACGTGCCATATGAGATAGCGAAAGACGTGCCAATACCCGCAAAGCCCTGTGGCGTGGGCCTTTGCGCGATTCACACGAAAAAAGAGGGTTTTTTACCGGTCAGTCCCGATTAGTTTTCTGATCGATTAATTCGGGGCTGATTAAAATCCTAATCAGAATGTTCCCAGCGTTTCATTTTCTGCACCACAGTCGCCTGACTCACGCCCAACGCCTTGGCTGCCAGGCGCGTGGTCTTGTGCACACGCAGCGCGGCACGAATCGCACTGCGCTCGGCGTTTTCCAACACCTTGCGCAGCGGTAAGCGGCTGTCATCGGTATTCAGCGGGTTGAGGTTGAGGATCTCCTCAGGCATGTCCAGCGCCTCAATAGTCCCGGTTTGATTGGTCACCACCAACCGTTCGACTATGTTGATCAACTCACGGATGTTGCCAGGCCAGGTGTAGTCGCACATCAGGTCGAGGGTTTCGAGACTCCATTGAACCTGGCGTTCATAACGGACATTGAATCTATCGAGGTAGTAATTTAGAAGCGGCAGAATCTCCTCACGACGCTCGCGCAGTGCTGGAATGTTGATCGGCACCACGTTGAGCCGGTAATACAGATCAGCCCGAAAACGACCGTCTGCCACCAGACGCTTGAGGTCGTGGTGGGTGGCACTAATGATGCGCACATCGACCTCCTTCAACTCCAGGCCGCCGACAGGAATGAAGCGATTTTCTTCGATAACCTTGAGTAACTTGACCTGCACCGGCAGTGGCAAATCACCAATTTCGTCGAGAAACAATGTTCCGTGATGCGCCAATTCCAACAGGCCGCGCTTGCCTTTGGGGCCTGCGCCTGTGAACGCTCCAGGCGCATAACCAAACAGCTCGGCTTCAATCAGATTCTCGGGCAGTGCACCGCAGTTGAGCGCGAGAAATGGTTCACTGGCCCGTGGACTGGCGTTGTGGATGAATTGCGCTACAAGGGTCTTTCCGACGCCGGTTTCTCCCTGAAGCAGAACCTTCACCGAGCTACTGGCAACCTGCCGGGCCAGCGAGAAGACGCGGCCTGAAACCTCCTGATCGGCCATAAGCGGAGAACGCAAAAGATTGTCTCGTTGGCCAGCATGAAGTTTGGCGGTGCTGTTGCGCAGTTGTTTAAGCTGTTGCAACTCATCGCGCTCGTGTTTCATGCGCAGCAGTTCGGTCATGTCGCGTACGGTACTGACAACATATGAAATCCGGTTATCAGCGTCGAGAATCGGCGTGGCGCTGACTAGCAATTTCTTGCCCTGACTCAGGCTCTGCATCACCGACACCGGCCGACCTTCATGCAATACACGCAGTGTGGCCGATTGCGAGAGGACGCCCTCCTTCACCAGCTCCTGCATGGATCGGCCGATGAGATCAGCACCACTGAGCCCGGTCTGGCGCTCATAGGCTTGATTGACCTTCAGCGTCTTGCCGTCGCCATCAGTGATGTAGACGCCGTCATGCAAAGCGTTGAGCAGTTCTTCGAAACTGGCGTCGTTGACGTTCACCGGGGAGATTCCTTCGAGAGTGCGGAGCCGTTAAGTGTAAACGTTGTGTTGAGGGATGGAGAGTGACGGGAAGACAAGAGAGCAATTGAAGCCTTGAAGTGGTCCCATGCAGCCAAGGGCATGGGGCCTAATCCAATAGAAGCGTGTGACGCCGGCGTTGACTCAAGGGCTGGCTGGAACAGGTCACCGTCCGACAAGTGAAAAGAGTCATCACTTACCTCCCCTCTCACGAACTGCTCCCACACCTCCCCGCCCACCTGGAAGAAACAGCAAAGACACTAACTTCAGAACAACCCGCACGAGCAGTTAGCTTGCTACAACAAGCAAAACGCTCAATGCAACAAGCCATTTGCCAACTGGCACCTGTGCATTGAAGGTGTAGCATTGAGCGAATAACACGAAACCAACTTCCCCTGCAAAAAAGCATTCAAAGGATGAAATAATGAAAACAACATTTTCTCACTTTGCCGCAGTAGGTTTCATTGCACTTGGCACTCAGGCTGTCGCTGCACCGCTGCTACAGGAGTACAACTTCAAGCAGGACGTAAATGCAACAATATCCCAAACAAACGCCTGGTTAGAGATCAATAAATCTGCTTTCAAGCAAAATATAGAATTCGTAAAAAGCAGATTATCGAAAGGCAGTAGCTTGTGCGCCGTGATGAAAGCAGATGCTTATGGCCACGGCATCGCATTATTGATTCCGACGATCATGGAAGCGGGCATTAATTGCATCGGCATTGCGAGTAATGAAGAAGCGCGAATTGCCAGAAAAGAGGGCTACACAGGAAAAATAATTCGCGTTCGGCAAGCCACGGAGGGAGAAATCGTCAGCGCATTGCCTTATGACATTGAAGAGCTTATCGGCAATGCACAGGTAGCCCAAGCCATCAGCACGCTGGCAGAACACAATGGCAAGCCCATCAAAATTCATCTCGTTACCAATGCGGGCGCCATGAGTAGGAATGGCTTGGAGCTTGCCACCGAGCAGGGCAAAAAAGACGTGCTGGAAATCACCTCAATGAAGGGACTGAAGGTCACCGGGATCATGACGCACTTCGCCGTCGAGGATAAGGCCTTCGTCATGGAGGCCTATGACAAGTTCATGTCGGAGCAGGACTGGATCATCAAGACAGCACACTTGAACCGTGACGAAATTACCGTTCATTGTGCCAACTCGTTCGCAACGCTTGACGTCCCGGCAACCCACTTGGACATGGTGCGCGTGGGCGGAGCACTTTACGGCGATTTGATCGGCCGCGCCGAGCTGAAACGCGTCATGTCACTTAAAAGCAAGGTTGCTGCGGTCAACACCTATCCTGCCGGAAACACAGTGGGTTATGACCGCACCCTCACACTGACTCGAGACTCCAGGCTCGCCAACATCCCAGTAGGTTACTCAGATGGCTACCGCCGAGTGTTTACCAACAAGTCTTTTGTCGTTATCAATGGCGTGAAAGTGCCCACGGTCGGAAAAATCTCGATGAACACAGTTATGGTAGATGTGACCGACATAAAAAACGTCAAGCCCGGCGATACCGTAACGCTCTATGGCAAACAAGGCGATGCCGAGATTACACAAGCTGAATTGGAAGACATCAATAACGGTGCACTGCTCGCCGATGTTTACACCATGTGGGGCACCTCAAACATTCGAATACTGGTCGACTAAAGCAAGAGGCCCATAGCATGTGATGAAAAGCCACCTCATCAGGGTGGCTTTTCATTGCGCAGTTGCACTGATCCGCCAGTTGGCCAAAAACCGCACCAGAGTTCAGTTGGCAACGGAGCTTCGGCCTGGGCAGCGGTCATGGTTTTTTCAGGACGTCTGTTCCGTCTTTCAGCTGGCGGCATTTTTATCCGATGCACGCTGCGGCGTTAGGGCATAAGCACCATCGCCACACAGCGCGATAGCAATCAGCACCGCCGTCCAGAATGCCGGGTACTCCCAGCCCCCGCCGGTACTGCTGAACAGCCAGCCATTACCCGAGTGCGCCCAGGTGGCACCCAATAAAACAGGAATGGCCGCCAAGGCCGCATAGCGAGTTTTAAAGCCCAGCACCAGCATTGCACCCGTGGTGACCTCAACTCCGAGAACCAGCCACGCCAACACACCCGGCAAGCCAATCGACTCAAAAAAACTTGAAGTACCTGACATTGTAAAAACGAAAACCTTTAAATACAGAGAGTGCGCAAGCAACGCAATACCAGCTGTCAGGCGAAGCAATAAAACACCATAGGAGATACCTTTAAAATCGTCCATACAACTTCCAAAATAACACTGACAGCGCACGTTGCGCTGCCTTCCGAATATATTGTTGCGAGTAATCAGCAACCCTACAATCTGCAATTTAGCTATTACGGACTGCATATATGCACACTTGGGACTGGGACGATCTGCGCCTGATACTTGCCGTTGCCGAACACAAGTCTTTTGCCGCCGCCGGACGCGCACTTCATCTTAATCACACCACCGTGCTGAGGCGTATCAATGCCTTCGAAAAACTTCATGCATTTCGACTATTTGATCGCCTCTCGACCGGCTACACAATGACTGACGCCGGAGAAGAATTACTGCAGACAGCACATATCATGAATATCGCCGTCAGCGAACTGTCCCGCAAACTCGAAGGCAAGGATCTGCGATTGGAGGGCATACTCCGCATTACCACCTGCGATACTTTAATGGCATCCATTTTACCGGAGGCACTTGGAGGATTCAGTGAACTCCATCCCGAGATATCACTTGAAGTCACCACCGGCAATTTCATCAGCGATCTGGCCCAACGGCATGCAGATGTAGCAATACGAACCAGTGACAGTCCTCCCGACGCATTGATCGGTAGGCGTATCGCCGATGTCGGGTTTGCCGTTTACGCTGCCAGGGGATTTTCTCAGCGTCATGGGAGCGTTGATCCAGCGCACTTCAATCGATGGCTTGCCCCGGATCTCGCACTTGGTCAAATGGATATTGCAAAATGGCTGCGTGCCAGCGTTCCTGCAACGTCCATTGTTTTCAAGGCCGACTCTTTGGTCACCCTTAGGCAAGCAGCGCTGGGGGGCTTGGGAATAGCCGCACTTCCCTGCTATTTGGGAGATTCAACCCCCGGGCTAGAGCGGGTCCCGTTCGTAGGACTCAACGCCCTCAAAACGGGACTGTGGGTCCTCACCCATCAGGACCTGAGACATACCGCTCGGGTGCAAGCCTTCACCCGCTTTTTGAATGAAGCACTTCAACGTTCCTGGCCTGGACCGACAACCACATGACCGTTGAGCAGAGTGACGTATTTCAGATGGAACGTAACCTTGCGTACCGTTCAATTGCGATTTTTTCCGGACAGTTACTTTCTTTATTCATGGGGGGCTTGCCGGGGAGGCAATCCCTGGTTTTCACCAGTGCCGCGATCATTGCGCTGGTGACTGTGCTGTTCCTGTCTCTCACTCACAAATGCTACTGGATCGGGTAAGTACTGCACCTGATCTCAACCAGCTCAAACCAGAAATTGTTCAACTAACCGAACCCAGTAACTAGCCCCCGTCCCCAGGCAGTCATCGTTGAAGTCGTACCCAGGGTTATGCACCATGCACCCCCCTTCCCCATCACCATTACCGATAAAGAGATAGCTGCCAGGACAATGCTCAAGCATCACTGCAAAATCTTCGCTGGCAGCAATAGGTGCCATGTCTTGAATCACCCCCTCTTCACCCAACCAATCAACAGCGACCTGTCGGGCAAACGCAGTAAGCTGAGGATCATTGATCAAGGGTGGCAATGATTCTTCCCTATCAACCTCCACACTGACACTGGCACCGAAGCTAAGCGCTTGAGCTTGGGCAACCTGGACAATCCGCTTGAGAAGGTCGGCACGAACGTTAGGCTTCAAGGCGCGCACACATAGTTGGAGTACTGCATGCCCCGGAATGACATTGGGCGCCTCACCAGAATGAAAGGAGCCCACAGTGATCACCGCCGTCTCCAGAGGATCCGTATTGCGCGACACAATACTCTGCAGTGCCATGACAATTGCCCCTCCAGTAAGTATGGGGTCAATGGCTTTATGTGGCATTCCGCCATGCCCGCCCGTACCATCAATTCGAATTTCAACCGTATCGGTGGAGGCCATGAACGGTCCGGCCCGAAAACCCAACTTCCCTACTGGCAACCCAGGCATGTTGTGCATACCGAACAACGCATTACAGGGAAATCGCTCCAGGAGACCATCATCCAGCATTTTCTGCGCGCCCCCATCGCTTTCTTCGGCGGGCTGAAAGATGACCACCAGCGTACCGTCGAACTGCCGGCTGTTGGCTAGGTGCTGCGCGGCAGCCAGCAGCATTGCAGTATGGCCGTCATGACCACAGGCATGCATGGCGCCTGGATGCTGGCTCGCATAAGGCAATCCGGTCTGCTCCTGAATCGGCAGTGCATCCATATCTGCCCGAATACCAATGACCTTACTTCCACAACCTTGCTGAAAACGCCCTACAACACCAGTCCCCCCAAAACCACGATGCACCTCAAACCCCCACGACTCGAGCTTGGCAGCAACCAGATCTGAGGTTTTGAACTCCTTAAGGCTGAGCTCCGGATAAGCATGAAGCTGACGGCGCAACTCAATCATTTCAGCTTCAATGGCACGGATACCCGGCAGCATGGGTCGAACGGTCATGGACTTCACCTGTTTCATGTAAGGGAGGCTCGCCTGCAAAGTGCGAGGATATAAAGCTCATCAACGTTAAGTGCTGCAAACTCTGCTCAATCACTGGCAGGCAGCTGTATTGTCTAGCGAGTCGTGAAACGCATCATGACGCGCCCACCTCGAGCGAGTTTGTAGCGCACAATGGCAAATACCTGAGCCGTCGCTGGTTGATCTGGGAGGTACGTTTCGCGCCTGCTATACACGGCCAAGAATGTTTCTTGTAGCAAGTCCTCGATATCACTTGGTTGACACTGAAGTCTATTACGCAGAAATTCACGCGCATGAACACTTAGCTCCGACAAAAACGTGAGATAGGCTTTTCGTTTCCGCCCAGGCCTGCGAGGAACGATGCTTGTAGGTGAATCACCCGATTGAGAAAGGCAGCATTATGTGTAGTTCGTTCCATCGTTAACCCGGGTCATGTAAAGGTCGGATATTGTTGATCGAGTGATTGAATTTTAATGCCTCGAAGTAGTTCGATTTGCTCATAGCTTTTTGAGTTGGCCTCGTTTAAGGCAAGGAGATACATCCGAAACGCGATGCGATTCAGTTTGCTCAATGGGCCCTCAGTATCAAGAACTCGGGGTTCCCACTGAGCAGGAAAAACTATTAATAATCAACAGCGTTCGATGTATTCAACTTAAGTACGGAAGCTATCCACCAGATGTTTGAGTCGGCTGGCTTGTTGCTCAAGGTCATCACAGGCGAGCAAGGTGGCCTGGAGATTCTCCACGCCTTCTTGGTTGAGGGATTTGATCTCGGTGATGTCCATATTCAACGAGTCGATTACAGCGGTCTGCTCTTCAGTAGCAGTGGCTACAGACTGATTTATGCCATCAATTTCGCCAATACGCTGAGTAACGCTCCCTAGTCGCTCGCCAGCCTGGTTGGCGATAACCACACCTTCATGGCTATAGCGCTCGCTTTCGCTCATGGTGCAAACCGCCTCACGAGCGCCGACCTGAAGCTCCTCAATCATCGTATGAATTTCTTGTGCCGATATCTGAGTGCGGTAGGCAAGACTGCGTACTTCATCCGCCACCACAGCGAAACCGCGACCTGCCTCGCCCGCCCGCGCAGCCTCGATAGCGGCGTTGAGCGCTAGTAGGTTGGTCTGTTCGGAAATGCCCTTGATCACTTCAAGGATCCGACCAATGCTCACCGTCTTACCATTAAGCGTCTCTATGTTGCTGCAGGATGCACGAATTTTTCCTGACAACTCGTTCATGGCGTTGATCGTCTGAGCTACCACTTGCCGGCCACCCTCAGCCTGAAGGCGTGCATCTGACGCCTGAAGTGAGGCATCACCGGCATTACACGCGATTTCCTGAGCGGCTGCACCCAGCTCGTTGATCGCTGCTGCAATGCTGTTGGTGCGATTGGCCTGTTCGTCGGAATTTGCTATGGATGAGCTGGAGGCAAACATCACTCGCTTTGCCACTTCGTTGACTTGTTCGGTCGCTGATGAGACTTCGCGTATTGAATGTTGGATTCGCTCCACGAAAAGGTTGAAGTCGCTGGCCAATTCTCCAAACTCATCTTGAGAATGCACGGCCAAACGTCGGGTCAGGTCCCCCTCCCCCTGGGCTATATCGCGCATGGCTTTGCCCATTAACCTCAGAGGTTGCATCAGTACGCGGATTAGCATGCCCAGTAGAAGCAACGTGATTAGCACGGCAATCAGAGTGGCGAAAATAGCTGAAGCACGGAAATCGCCTAACGCCTGGTAGGCTTTTTTCTTGTCGATGGACAAACCGATATACCAGTTGACCGAGGGCAGCCCCTTGATCGGCGAGAACATCAGAATATAAGGAACACCCGCCTGCTCAGTCTCACTGAAATGGGTGCTGATAGCGGGTGTGTCTTGCGGATAGATATCGATAAGATTTTTCATCACCAAGTCTTTATCCGGGTGAGCAAGTATCTTGCCGTCGGCACTGACCAGGAAGGCATAACCGATGCCGCCCAGATCGAGCGAACTGACAATTTTCGCCAGGGTATCCAAAGTCAGGTCACCACCGACCACACCGAGAGGTTGGTTTCCATGGTGAACCGGAGTAGCGATGGTCATCATCAACTGGCCAGTGGATGCATCCAGGTACGGCTCAGTCAAAGTCGTACCACCAGCTGCCATCGCATCCTTGTACCAAGGCCGGGTACGCGGGTCATAATCGGCGGGCAATTCGTCTTTTGGTCGCATCGCAAAGCTGCCGTCGATACCCCCAAAATAGGTGAAGTTAAACGTTGAAAGCAGCGTCTTCTGTTCCAGCAGGCGCACCACACTGTCCGGCGTATTGTCGTTGGCAACAGTCTGAGCGACGGTGTCTATCAGCAAAACACGTCCAGACAGCCAAGCTTGGACATTGCTTGCAGCAATTTTGCTCATCCCCTCAAGGTGGCTTTCGAGGTTTGTATGTATAGCGTCACGCTGAAAAAGATCGTTGTACAGTGTGAATAATGAGAATGCTGCAATGACTACGAGCGATGCGGCGAGCAGAACTTTGTGGCTGAACCTTAAGTGGACAGTCATTGGAAATTTACCCGAGATTAAAAATTTCTGTTTTTATTATTTAACTCCAACCGCAGGCCTTTAAGACCTGCGCCAGTTCATCTCATGCGTAGCCCGTATCTTTTACACTACACCGCTAGTCGTGGTGTGTGGACGAATGTTTAACAACAGCCAATTCAGGGTAGGCAACCAGTTTGTCGATACACAGGTCCTCATTCTCCAACCAAACTTCCGTAAGCGCACGATAGTGCTTCATATCTGTACAGTGCATACGCAGGCTGTAGTCGAACGGACCACTGATAAGATGGCATTCCAAGACCTGAGAACAGCTATCTACACATGCTTCGAAGGCTTTTTGTGCAGTGCGCCGATTCTGGCTCGATATAGCGACCAATACCTGTAGTGACAATCCCGGTGAGACCTTTTGCACATCGATGAACGCACCATAACCGCGAATCACCCCTAGCCTCTCCAACTTGCGTACGCGTTCCTGGCAAGGGCTTGCGGTCAGGTGCACAAGTGTTGCTAGTTTCTGGTACGTGATGCGCCCGTCATGGCGTAATACGTCAATGATAGCCTCATCAATACGCCCCAATGTTCGTGAAAAATCGGGATTTTTTTCCTTCCTTTTCATTGTTAACTCTATTCACTTCAGTCCATTAGACAGAAATTGTTGAAGGCGCTCGCTGCGCGGGTTATCCAGAATCTCTGCCCCACCCTGCTCCTCGACTCGGCCTTGATGCAGAAACAGTAACTGGCTCGACACCTTGCGGGCAAAGCTCATTTCGTGGGTCACCATGATCATGGTCCGGCCTTCTTCGGCCAGGCCCTGAATCACCTTTAGTACTTCGCCCACCAGTTCAGGATCCAGCGCCGACGTCGGTTCGTCGAACAGCAGAACTTCCGGCTCCATCGCTAATGCTCGTGCAATCGCCACTCGCTGTTGCTGACCGCCAGAGAGAAATGCTGGAAACTGCTCCGCAACGCGCGCTGGCAGCCCCACCTTGTCCAGATAACGTCGGGCACGATCTTCGGCATCTTTTTTGCTGACACCCAGCACCCGGCGCGGGGCCATCGTGATGTTTTCCAGAACGGTCATGTGGCCCCACAGATTGAAGTGCTGGAAGACCATGGCTAGACGGGTGCGCAGCCTTTGCAACTCAGCGGCATCGGCCACCTGCATGCCATGATGGTTTTTGACCATGCGAATCTGCTTGCCGTCCAGGCTCATGGCTCCGTCATTGGGTGTTTCGAGAAAGTTGATGCAGCGCAGGAAGGTACTTTTGCCTGACCCACTGGCGCCGATCAAACTGATCACATCACCAGTTTTGGCTTTCAGAGATACGCCCTTGAGTACTTCGTGGTTACCGTAACTCTTGTGCAGTTCTTCAACAGTCAATTTGTACATGTGCGCAATCATCCTCTAAGGGAAAATGTGGCGTCGCTGTGCAGCTGTGACAGCCGGCGACAAAGCCCGAGGCCTAATGAGCGGCCATATGGAGTACCAAGCCCTAATGAGCCGGACCAAGGAAAGCCAACCAACGGCGCTCGGCGATGCGGAATAGTCCGACAAGCGCGAAGGTAACCACCAAGTAAATCAGCGCAGTAATACCGAACGAATGAAAGGTCAGAAAGGTCGCCGAGTTGGCGTCGCGAGCAACTTTCAGAATGTCCGGGACGGTTGCAGTGAAGGCCACGGTGGTCGAATGCAGCATCAGAATTACTTCGTTGCTGTAGTACGGCAACGAGCGACGTAGCGCCGATGGCATGATCACGTAGGCATAGAGCTTCCAACCTGTCAGGCCATAGGCCTTCGCAGCTTCGACTTCGCCATGGGCCATGTTGCGAATTGCTCCGGCGAAAATCTCCGTGGTGTAAGCGCAGGTGTTCAGCGCAAACGCAAGGATGGTGCAGTTCATCGCGTCGCGAAAAAATGCATCGAGCACCGGTTGTGCACGAACTGCAGCCAGGCTGTAGATCCCGGTGTAGCAAATCAGCAACTGGATATAGAGCGGCGTTCCCCGAAACAGGTAAGTGTAGAACTGTACGGGCCAGCGTAGGTAACACTTGGATGAAACCCGGGCAATGGATAACGGGACCGACACCAAAAATCCGATGAAGATTGAGGCACTGAGCAACCACAAAGTCATGGCTAGCCCCGTGATCTGGTGGCCGTCGCTATAGAGAAAAGGCTTCCAGTAATCCTGCAAGAGTTCGATCATCGTACAGCCTCCCGGGAACCTGCCGCATAACGCCGTTCCAACCAACGCAAGACATAGTTTGAAGTACTGGTAATCACCAAATAAATAAGCGCTGCCAAGACCAGAAAATAGAACAATTGATAGGTGCTTTTACCAGCGTCCTGGGCTGCCTTTACCAAGTCAGCAAGGCCTATGATCGACACCAGTGCAGTGGCTTTGAGGATGACCATCCAGTTATTACCAATACCCGGTAAAGCAAAACGCATCATTTGCGGGAAGACCACAAAGCGAAAGCGCTGAGTGCGACTTAAGCCATAGGCGGTGGCCGCTTCCACCTGTCCACGGGGCACGGCTAGCATCGCCCCGCGAAAAGTCTCAGTGAAATAGGCCCCGTAGATAAACCCCAGCGTGATGATCCCGGCAACAAACGGATTGATCTCTATGTATTCCCAATCCAGTGCCTGCGTGATCCCGGTCAACCAGGTTTGCAGGCTGTAAAAGATCAGTAGCATCAGCACTAGGTCCGGCACCCCGCGAATCAAGGTAGTGTAGAGCTGTGCTGGGATTCGCAGGAGTTTGACACTGGAAAGTTTGGCACTGGCCCCGATAAGACCAAGCAGCACGCTCAACAGCAGCGAGAGTATTGACAACTTGACGGTCATCCAGGCGCCCTCCAGCAACAGAGGACCGAACCCTTTCATGCTGTATGTGGAGAGCCCGAGGGCCTGCAACAGTATTTCGAACATAATTCAGGAACCTATCGCGATAATAAAGCGCCCGCCCCAAGGACGGGCACCCGGGCCTTACTTGCCGCTATAGAGATTCAGATCACCGAAGTGTTTTTTCTGGATTAAGTCATAGGTACCGTCATCGTGTAACGCTTGGATGCCCTTATCCAAAAAGGCCTTGAGGTCTTTGTTACCTTTAGAGATACCAATAGCTGTTTTGGCTGGCAGTAACTCGCTGTCAACGGGCTTGCTGACTTCATAACCAGTGCCTTGGGGGGAATTCAAAAAACCCAGCTGAGCTTGCAGCATGTCCTGGATCGCCGCATCGAGGCGACCGGAAACCAGGTCGTAGTAAACCTGATCCTGGTTCTGATAGGCCTGAGTTTTGACACCTGCCTTATCCAGAACCGCTTTGGCATAGGCTTCCTGGATACTTCCTTGCAAATAGCCTACGGTCTTGCCCTTAAGGGAAGTAACCTCTTCGCTCAGACCAGAGTTTTTCTTGAACACATAAGAGGTTGCGCCGGAGAACAGCTCATTTGAGAAGTCAATGACTTTCTCGCGGGCTGGGGTCACCGTCATGGAAGAGAGAATGCCATCGAATTTGTTGGCCTTCAGGCCAGGAATCGTGCCGTCGAAATCGCTCTCGACCCACGTACATTTGACCTTCAATTTGGCACAGATTGCATTACCCAGATCGATATCAAACCCCGTAAGACTACCATCTGCGGCTTTAGATTCGAATGGTGCGTAAGAAGCATCAACGCCAAAACGCAGTTCTTTGTACTCCTTGGCCAGAGCGACATTTGCGCAAAGTGGGAAAAGTGCTAACACGAAGAGCTTTCGAAGCGAAATCATATGAGAATCCCTAGATGTTGTAGTTTGATTAAGGGCAGTGAACGATTTGACGACTTTAACGATTCTTCTTTCGGCAACTACATTTCGGATATAAACCCCCGCAATAGTTGCATTACTGCACACCCATTTAAGAGCTGTGGCAAGCGTTACGCAATCAACGGCAATAGAAATTTAGCTATACACCTCCTAAGCAATTTTATACTCACTCATAATCAAGACCTCATGTCCTGGTACTGGACACTGATAGTACGCCGATGGCTCGCTCATCCAAATATGGCAAACAGATCAATGTTATGAGCAAACCGCTCGTAACAGAGAGCAATCTGCTTGACTGAAAACCTGTTTTGCAAAGGTAAACAAAAAATCAGCGCATGAACCCCCTCAGGAAATGCTGAGGCGTCACTCCAACTCTTATCATTTATTTTCTAACCGAAACAGAAAAAATCAAGCTGAAGCCAGCTTCATCATTACAAGACCGCTGACAATTAAGACAGCTGCGACAACTCGCATAAGGCTGGCAGGTTCCCCTAGAAAAATGATACCCACTGCAAACGCGCCAACAGCACCAATGCCAGTCCAAATTGTATAAGCAGTACCAAGCGGTAGACTTCTCATGGAAAATGATAGGAGCGCAAAACTTGCCATTAGCATGACCAAGGTAACAACAGTCGGCCCAAGCTTGGTCATACCTTCAGATTGCTTCATGGAGAAAGCCCAAACAACTTCAAGTACCCCTGCAAATATTAAACATATCCAAGCCATGATAAGCCTCCATTGAAAGATCCGTCACGACCAAGACGAATACAACCTACAAGTATTGGGGCCGCGCCCCTGAAAATAAAAACAATGGATCGGGCTCTTAAAAAAGCCCCCGCTGGTACGGGGGCAAAGGAGGGTTACCGACCAGACCATATTTTGAGCAATGCCGTACATCCAACGCTAAAGGTGCCACCAATTTTTTGCGTTCAGATCATTTGAATGTCTCGTCCAAGGCCAGGGAAATATCTTTGATCAAATCGTCCGGATCTTCGAGCCCCACCGAAAACCGAAGGTGACCGTAGGTACGGAACTCTTCAGGGTACTTGTCAAAGCCGCCTCGGCCTTCCGCACCCACATGAACGATGAGGGACTCATCGTGCCCGAGGGATACTGCAGAAGTGATGATGCGCAGATTCGAAACGAACCGATTCTGAGTATCCGGATCGCCCTTTACTGCAAAAGCCATCATCGCCCCATATCCCTTGCCTGCAAATTGCCGACGGGCTAGTTCATGCTGCGGGTGGGACGGAAGCCCCGGATAGTAGATATAGGCTATACGATCATCCGAATTGAGAAACTCAGCCAATTTTTCAGCCGTATTTAGAAGTTGTTTCAGTCGCAGAGGCAGCGTGACTGAACCGCGCATTATCATCCAGGCGTTAAATGGAGAGATGGTCGCGCCGAGGTCAACAAGAGCGTCATTCTTGATCTTGGTAATCATCTGAGTGGAACCGATAACCACCCCGCCCATGGCATCACCATGGCCATTGATATACTTCGTCAGAGAGTGGACGACCAGGTCGACCCCGTGCTGACTGGCACGGAAAAACGGAGGTGGAGTGAAAGTAGCATCGACGGAAATCAGTGCCCCGTGTGCATGGGCAATTTCAGCCAGCGCAGCGATATCTGCAACCTTAGTGGTTGGATTAGCAATCGTCTCGGTATGGATCAGTTTGGTATTAGGGCGGATCGCTTGGCGAACAGCCTCTAGGTCACCTACGTCGACAAATGTGGCTTCAATGCCATAACGCTCAGGCAAAAGCTCCGCGAAAAGACGCCATACAGCCTGATACGTAATATCACTGACAATGACGTGGTCACCGCTTTTCAAGAAAGAGAAAAACACTGAATGCAAAGCGGCTACGCCGGTAGCAAATACAACCGCAGCCTCGCAGCCTTCGAGTGCAGCAAGTTTCTTTTCAAGGCATACCTGGTTATGCCCCTGGTTCCGCGTGTACACAAGGCCGTCTGGGCTAGACCAGTCCATCGTGGCCGGATCTTCAGGCAAGAGATAAGAGTTAGCCATTACCAGCGGAGTGCGAACAGCACCAGTAGTGGTGTCGGTTACGTTACCACCATGAACTGCGAGTGTAGCCGCCGAAAGTGTGGACAGATTCTTTTTGTCAGGACGCATGTCTATTTCCTCCAAAGTTATTTTTTGTTGGGTGTCATTGATTCTGAAGGTGAGTGAAAGAAGGACGGTTAGTCTGATCTGCTCGGACCAATTCTTGATTTTCGTCAAAGACTAATTCACCACTCTCAATTGCACGAACACGGCCACGAACCATGTACCAACCAACAACAAGGGCGGTGGCATAAAACGGCAGCGAAGCAATCGAGTACGTACCTACGGGATAATCGAATGCGATAAGAACCAGAACCAAACCGAAGAACCCCAAAGTCGCGTAACCACTGTAAGGCGCAAACGGCATTCGAAACCCCGGACGCTCCAGATCACCTTGCTGGGAGTATTTGAAGAGCTTGATCTGACACAGGACGATTGTTGACCACGAACCGATCAACATAACGGCAGTGAGTGTCAGCGCGATTTCAAAGGCTTCCCCCGGAACAATGGCGTTAAGTACGACACCAATTAGTGAAGCAACGGTCGTCAGCATGATGCCAGCGAACGGAACACCTTGACGGTTCATCTTGGCCAGGAAGCTAGGGGCTGATCCGTTGATTGCCAGCGAGCGAAGCACCCGGCCAGTGGAGTAAATGCCAGCGTTCAGAGAAGACACGGCCGCGGTAATCAAGACCATGTTCATAATCGCGTCTGCACCCTTGATCCCCAGCGAGCCGAAGAAAGTCACAAACGGGCTTACCCCCGCCGAGTACGCTGTGTGGGGGAGCAGCATTGCCAACAGCAATACAGAACCAACGTAAAAAACAATAATGCGGAAAACAACTGCCCGAATGGCTTTCGGCATGACTGTAGCGACGTCTTGGGCTTCGCCAGCTGCAGTACCAACCAACTCCACACTGCCATACGCAAATATCACCCCCTGGATCATGATTACGGCGGGCAAGAGGCCTGATGGGAACCAACCGCCATTGTCAGAAATCAGTTTGAATCCAACCTCATGGCCTGGCAGCGGAGTGCCGAACAGCACCATGTAAATGCCGATCCCAAGGAAGGTCGTTAATGCAGCCACCTTGATCAGGGCAAACCAGAATTCGAGTTCACCAAAAATTTTTACCGAGACAAGGTTAATCGCAGTAACAAAACCCAATGCTCCCAGTGCCAAGGACCATTGAGGGATGTCGCCCATGAAAGGGACATAGGCTTTGAAGAAATTCAGGTAGAGCGCTGTCGCTGTGAGATCTGCAATGGCAACCATTACCCAGTCAGTCCAGTACATCCATCCCACGGCAAAAGCCCATTTCTCACCGTAGAACTCTCGAGCATAGGAGACGAACGAGCCCGAGGATGGGCGATACATCACCAGTTCGCCCATAGCCCGAATGATGAACCACGCAAAAAAGCCACAGATTGCATAGACAAACACAAGCGAGGGTCCGGCTTCGGCGAGTCGTGCGCCTGCGCCCATGAATAGACCACTTCCGATTGCCCCCCCTATGGCAATCATCTGAACCTGGCGAGGCTTGAGCACCTTTTGATAGCCAGCATCTTCTGCGCTGAAGTCTCTCTTTCGAGTTACACCAGACGATGGCACGCGTGTGGGATTAAGATCATTCACACTCATTTTGTTACCTTTTATTGTTGTATTGGGCAAGGCTCTACCGACCAGAAGAGCCTTGCCGAGGACCCGATTTAATCCTAGGGATTCACATCGATCCTTTAATCAACTTCCGCCAACACCGTTTAAGCAGATCACTTTTGGTTGCGTCATATCTTCATACGCGAAACGCACACCTTCACGCCCCATGCTGCCGTATTTTGAACCACCAAATGGCATTGCATCAAAACGATAGTCAGATGAGTCATTAATCATGACGCCGCCGGCTTCGAGTCGTTTAGCTGCTTTCATGGCGACATTCAAATTGCTGGTGAAAATACCCGCATGCAAACTGTATTCTGGTTCATTAGCCAGTGTCAGCGCCTCATCAAGCGAGGCCACGCGTTGAAGAATGACAACCGGACTAAATACTTCCTCACACCAAACTTTACAGCTTTGGCTAACATTCTCCAGGACCGTCGGAGAGTAAAGCGAGCCTTGGCGTATATTACCAAATAACAGGTTAGCCCCTTTATCCATTGCCTCGATAACTACTTCTTCAGTGCGTTTTGCAGCAGCTTCAGTAATCATTGGCCCAACATCCGTGCTTTCGTCAGCAGGATTTCCCACGACTAAAGCACTTGTCTTCACAACGAATTTCTTTTTGAACTCCTCATATATTGTCTCTTCAACAAGAATTCGTTGGGTACCGATACAATTTTGCCCGGCCGCCCAAAAAGCGCCTGATACACAGGACTCAACGGCTTCATTCAGATCACAATCGCCCATGACGATAACCGGGGCATTGCCCCCCAAATCCATCGCCAGTTTTTTAAGGCCTGCATTGCGAGAGATCTGCTCACCGGTAACAAAACCGCCCGTGAAGGAAACCATACGTACCGCTCGATGAGCGACCAGTGCCTTGCCCAGCGCAGCCCCCCCAGTTGCAATGGACACGACCGCAGGAGGGAGACCCGCAGCGTTCAGGCAAGCCACCAGCTTAATGGCAGATAACGGAGAGAGCTCAGAGGGTTTGAGTACAACAGCATTACCGCCAGCGATCGCAGGCCCCAACTTGTGAGCGACCAAGTTGAGTGGGTCGTTGTATGGGGTAATTGCAACAATTACCCCCAAAGGCTCCCGAGTAAACCATCCCTGACGGGACTCAGATCCTACATAGGAGTCAAACGGAATCACTTCGCCAGCATTACGCTTGGCCTCCTCAGCGGACAGTTTCAGCGTATTGACGCAGCGTAAAACCTCCTTTCTCGCCTGCTTGATCGTTTTTCCCGACTCGGCAACAATCAGACTGGCAAACGCCTCCTTGTCGCTCTCAACCAAAGCAGCGGTTTTTTCCAGTATGCGAGCACGTTCGTGCCTTGGAAGTTCTTTGGCAATCAGCGCACCAAGCTTCGCCGTATCAATGATCGCAGTGGCAAATGAAGCGGGTATGTCCGTCACCTCTCCAACTGCAGCGCCATCATACGGACTCAAAACTGTTATGGTTTTATAATCAACAGCGAGCGAAAGACTCAAGCTATTCATGATCACTTACCTATCTTAGTTTTGTTCTTGTGAATGCTGACGATATCCGAGAGTAAGGCGAATGCTGTTTCAAACCGACCTGCACCCGCTCCGACAACCGTTACCGGGCCCAGAACATTTGTATTAAATGTAATTGCATTCGTTGCACCACTCACACCGGCCAGTGCGTCCCCCTGAGGCAACAATTGAGGACTAACAGATGCAGTGATGGAGCCATTGCTCATTTTTTCCGCGCTGCCAATTAGTTTCCACCGGGCATTGGCTTTCGTTGCTTCGGCGATATCTTTTGACGTGATCCCCGAGATGCCTTTGCAAAGGACATCGCTCGGAGTCAACTTCGCCCCCAGAAGCTCATTCGCCAAAATGACTACTTTAAGACGAACATCATGCCCTTCCACGTCTGCAGTGGGGTCAGCTTCTGCGTAACCGAGTTCCTGAGCCTTGGCGACTGCATCAGAGAAGTCGAGACCTTCTTCCATGCTAGAAAGTACGAAATTGGACGTACCATTCAAGATGCCCTTAAACCCGCTGATTTCCGAGCCGGCCAGCGACTCTTTAGCCAGACGAATGACGGGGGTGCCGCTCATTACCGAGCCTTCAAACTCGAATTGGGCACCGGTGCTTCTGGCCAATGCTTTCAGGCTTTCAGCGTGCAACGCCACCGGCCCTTTGTTGGTGGTGACCACACTGATACCTTTTTCCAGAGCCCAGCGACAGAAAGTCGTAGCTGGCTCTCCGTCTACAGGGTTGGTGAACGTCGCCTCGGCGATAAGATCGGCCCCCGAGAAACGGATAACCGTCTCATTTGCAGGCTCAGCACTGCCCGCTGGCAATGTTCTAAACCCCCCTTTTACAGCAGGAACTGCGGCCAATTCGTGGGCATCCAACCCGTTCTTGTTGATGATGGAGCCAAAGTAAAGATCACTGACACCAACAATTTTTAGCTTAAAACCAAATTCATTAGCCCAGTGCTCGTTCTTATCTGCAATGAGCTGCGTCAACGCACGGTTTACACCACCAAAACCAAGCAAAGCAATTTTATATTCAGTCACGACATGGGCCTCATTGTTATGTTTTCGGTACTGAAATACTAAACTGCAGCAGTGCTCATACGAATATGGCAAACCGATCATTGTTGCGAGCAAAATGCTCGCAGGAGAGAGCGTTTTGATTTCCTAGCAACCTACTTCGTGCAAGACAATACAAAAGACGTAACCGTATTCAGAACTCCTGGCAACGTGGATATGTCGCTCCAGACCCGATGAATACAATCCGAACTTGCCGCTTCAACTGTCACTACGATATCCAGGTCACCACTCATTACATTGCAGGACACGACCTCAGGCATTGAGACAATTGAACGCACTACTTCAGCACCACGCATTCGGTCTTTTCGATACACAAAAATAAGAGCATTAATTGGCGCAACCTCGGAAGGTGGCCCACCTTTGATTATGGTATAACCCCTGATATATCCGTCCCGCTCCAACCGTTCAATCCTGAGCCTGACAGCATTCCTAGACAAATTAACTTTCATGGCAATGTCGTTATGCGCAAGTCGAGCATTACGAGTAAGCTCTTCCAGTATTTTTTCATCCGTCTTATCTAAAACGCGCTTCATCTCTAACTCCAGGATTATAGCGAGCGAGACTTCGTGTCTTGGGATATCGTCTTGATGAGTTCCGTAAGGATGCCAACATCATTGGAAATTGAAATGCATTCGTCATTAGAGAAGGGGTGAGCACTCACCACACTCATTGGAGATTGAACATCGGCTTCAGCCAGAACTGAGGCAGAGCTTGAAGGATGCGTCGTGGCCAAGCAGATCATTGGTGTCAGTAAGCTACGCCTGTTAATTCGCGCAGCTCGTAATCCAATCGCGGTATTAGGACTGATCAAGTAACCACTTTTAACAAAGACTTCATGAATACAGGAAAATGCCTCTGCATCCTCTACCGCCAAAGAATCAAATAGCTTTCGCGCCTCTAACCACTCATCCTGTTCCAGTTGAATTTGGCCATCCGTCTCTAGTAGCTCCATATTTCTAGCCACTTTATCACTGCACCTATTGAGAATGCTCCATTGCAGCCGCTCGAAATTAGAGGCTAACGACACATTCATGCAAGGCGTGTTGGTAATACGAATCTCATTCCGCCTATAGAGGTTAGACTGAAGAAAGTCATGCAAACCCGCGTTGGTATTCGTTGCTACAATTAGCTGCCTGATGGGCAACCCCATTTCCCTTGCAATATAGCCTGCATAGAGAGCACCAAAATTTCCGGTAGGCACACTGAACGCCACCTCTCTTTTAGGCGCACCTAATTGAAGCGACGAGTAGAAGTAGAAGGACAGATGCGCCAGCACCCTCACCCAATTCACCGAATTGAAAGATATTAATTGTTGACCTGTTTCGTTAATGCCTCTGTGAAATTTTTCGCACAGCTGATGACAATCGGCGTAATCACCCTCAACCAAGATATTTACAACATTTTCTTCGGCAGCGCCTAATAAGCGACGCCGATGTTCATCTGTTATTCCTCTGGAAGGATGCAGAACAATCACAGTCACACCTTCCATGCCATTGAAGGCTTTGATGGCCGCGACACCGGTGTCTCCACCAGTGCAGCCAACGACAAGCGCTTTCTTTCCGGACCTTAGTAAAGAGTATTCAACCAGACGAGACATCAATTGGAGACCGAAGTCTTGATAGACCCCTGCCGGACCATGGAATAGTTCTAATACCCACTCATTGGTAGCCGTCTGATAGAGCGGCGCAACGGCGTTACTTTTAAAACGGTAAAATGTCTCCTCAAGAATTCGAGACAGTTCATTTTGAGGGATATAGTCACCTAGGAACGGCTCGATCACATGACGTGCCAGTTCGTGAAATGGTAGCCATTCAAGCTTCAGGAGATCATCGCTTTTGAAGCGAGGAACCTTGCTAGGAACGAAAAGCCCACCATCCGGTGCGTACGCCCCCATGAGGACCTCGCTGAACTCGAATTCTTTACCAGGCGTCCGTGTGCTGACGTACTTCATGATTTGAGACACCCTCTCGCCTTTTCTGAGCCTTCCACCCATAAGGCGGCGCCCTGCTGAAATTCAGTGCTGCAGTGAGCCTTTCCTGTGAAATGTGGGGCCTTCTTCTGAAGCGTTGAGCGAGATCATCGTCATCTGCAAACGCAGATGGTGAGGGGTCGCACATCACCCGCGCCAGGCCAATCACCCATCACTCAGCTACCACACGGCCACTTTCGTCGCTTGCCGTTCAAGCTACCAACTATTGACTAAAAAAGTCAATATAGTGACTATCCCATCTATCCGACCGTGCACGGCTATCCCCCTGCGGGAAGGAGCCCTATCCGCATTCCCATCAGAAGGTCCAGGGCAGCCAGAAAATTAGAAATCCAGGAGAACGCCATGAGTGCCACGAACCTTCTTCATTCGCTTTACAAATACAAGGCATGGTCTGAGGAGGAACTGTTCAAGTGCTTGAAAGCCCCCGCGGCAAAAAAATTTCCAACCGAAATGGAGGAAGCACTCTACTGGCTAGCCCATATCAATATTGTTGACCAACTGTTCATTGCCAGACTGCAGGGAAAACCGGATGAATTTGACTCCATCCTGACCGAACAGAAACAAGACCTAGGTCGACTGGAAGAGTGCTTTTCTTCAGCGAATCAATGGTTTGTGAACTACACCCAGTCGATCACTGCAATCGAACTGTCTGATCCGGTTGCGTTTATTTTCAAGGATGGAAAACCAGGCAACATGACGAAAGAGCAGGTTCTTGCACACGTGCTATCACATGGATTGCAGCATCGAGGAAGTGTGGCGACTATCTTGCCTCGTGAGCTCCTGCTGGATCACAAGGACCATTTCACAACGTTTTTGAAGCTCTAGGCACTGATGGTCCGGCCCATGTATGGCGATGATACGTAATAGGAAATCTTTCGATGTTCTGCATACCCGATCAAGCACCAGTTGCCCCCAATATGACGAGCGCTGGATGCATAAAAGGAACCTGAGACAATTCCACTCAAATGTCGAACGAGGCTTCGGTGTGATTCAAACTGAGTAAGCCGGCCTGCCGGCCCGAAGCAGCGATCTCAAAAAAATGCCTCAGCAAGCCACCTTCTGCTGAGGCGTCCTCACTGCAAAGAAAATTCATAAGTGCCTACGATTTTTATGAGGAGCGTGTCACGAATAGAAATGCTCCTTTATTTCAGTAGGCGCCTTTTTGTAAGTGGGAAGGAAGATGCTAAATGTCTTTATTATCAGCGCACTCAAGCATGGCTAATCCAATTCCTCGCTCATTACGCGAGACCAAAGCATCGCCAGCACCTCGGATATCACGGGCTTCCTCATCCTGACCGAGCTTGAATTTCCCCACCAGCCTCGTGATTTCGATCTCGACCCCTACAATTTTTTTCAGCATGGCATCTATGTACTCCTTGGGACTATCGGTCATTTTCCAAGGTGTGGGCTGAGTTGCTTCATGAGACTTGGTCAGCTTTGCTACGACACGACGCACGTACTGTGCATCATCGTGAAACGTCACACGACCAAATGCGTGCACGACCCGGTAGTTCCAAGTGGGGACTTGCTGATGGAAATCCTGTTTGCTCGGATACCATTGCGGCGATATATACGCATCTTGAGCTCGAAATATCACCAACACCTCACTGCCCTGGGCGACTTCATGCCATAGGGGGTTATTCCGCGCCACATGCGCCTGCAGCACCCCAAGCGCTCCGCTGCGGAGTACAAGTTCAAAAGGTAGGTGATTGGCGTCAATCCCATCACCCGAACAAGTGACAAGTGACCCAAGCGGATTTCGCATAATGACTTCTTGCAAAACGCCAACACGAGACTCTTCAAACTGAGGGGGGATGTACATTTACTTTGCTCCTATAACTGATCTGCTCGCTCAACATTAGGGCCACTGCGCCGGTCAAAGCCGACTAAACATCGGCCCTACCGCGCCTGCTGAGCTGTATCATTGTAAAGATGCAGCTTGGCGTTTCGGATGCATTCGCAGCACTTACTGCTCAGCTCAGTTCGAGCTCGTCGATCACCGCAGCAATTTGCTGACGCCCTGCTCCACTGATGGTTCTGAGTGGCAATGGCAAGCTCGGAGAGTGGGTGAATCCACGAAGCTCGGCCGCCGTTGCAACAACGCGCAAGCTTCCCCCAAATTGTGTAAAGAGGGCCCATAGAGGCTTCAAAGATTCGGAAAGGCGAGTCGCTTCTTTGGCGTTACCCGACAACGCAGCACGCGTGATTGCCAGGGCTGTTTTCGGGAACAAGCCCCCAATGACGGAGTACCAGACCTGACAGCCTGCGTTCAATCCAGTAGCAGCAAATACATCCCCGCTTACCCCGATCGTTACGTGCTCCGGAATCAGTGCCCGAAGGCGATCGACTCGTGCCTTGGCCTGATCTGGTGCTTCAGGAACGCCAGGGATCTTGATCGAGTGCACATTCGGCAGGTGGGCAATGCGCCCGTGAAGCTCATCAGTAAATTCGAAATGGGTGGTGCCGGGGTTGTCATAGACGCATAGCGGGACGGAGATATTGGCGGTGACCGTTTCGTACAGGGAAAAAACATCTTCAGCTGTTAGCTTCTGATAGGAAACGGGTGGCAGCAACAATGCCTTGACTCCCACCTTCTGCGCATCCTCTGCCAGCAACAGCACATCACGCGTCCGCAGCGACCCAATACTTACCATGACGGGAACATTCCCGGCTGCCTCTACTGCCAACTGCGTAACTCGTGAGCGTTCAATCCGAGAAAGGTACGCATAGCTTCCTGTAGATCCGAGCGCACCGATAGAATCCACTTTTGCAGCCACCAGTTGCTCCACAAGGCGAGCAAATGCTCCTTCATCCACACCCTGCTCATTCATTGGCGTCAAAGGAAATGCACTAAGACCGGTAAACATAGTTCAGGACTCCATTGTGTGATTCTGCAATTAGATCACCACAGGACGGACGGACTCCGAAGCATACATTGCTCAATAATCGACACCATGCGCCATGGAGATTTCTTCGATTCAGCTGCAGGCTTTTTCAAGGTGATGTGGGGGGGCATGAATGCCACCGATAAAAAGGCTGCGTGCGAGGCGAGATTGGACATAACCCCGTATGCATCCACACAAGCAGCCCGTACCCTCTCGCTTATGTACTAATTGGCACCTGGACCGATAAGCACACTCTCAATCTGAGCGCCTGGCATCATCAGTTGCAGGCCTTCTATCAGCTTGTCACCCGCTTCAGTCAATGCCTCGAGCGGCATTGTCGGCAGACTTTCCAGAATGAACCACATGTGCTTCGCGTCTGCACTGAGCCGTGTTCTGACACCCTGTCGCCAATTCCAACGACGGCAAGTCACCCCTTTATCGTCCCGCCAAACAACCTCGCCAGAATCAGGATATTCGTGGGCTGGAGCGCCTTCTTTCATGGTGTCGAAAGGTTCCGATCCATCAGCAACAGCGAGTCGCGGCGAGCCCACATAGGCTTCGACGTTCTCACCGCCGACCGGAACTGCGTATTCAATGCTGATGGCGTTATAGAGATCAACCACTGGATCGATACTCGGCAGACTGCCGTCACGCAGGACCCGTTTGCGAAGAGCTTCAGCTGAGCAAGGGGTGCGCTGCGGCTTGGCACCGAATTTTCGGAAGAGATCCGCCCAAGCGGTCAGGTGAGCGTCTGCCCACAGTGCACCACCCGCCGTGACTGATTGACAGGCTCGAGCCAAAGCGTCCTTGCCAATATCTGGATTGGCGATTGGTGCAGCTTCGACCACAATGCTGAGCGCTCTGAACTCAGGTGCCAAATTGATTACGTCTTGGTCGATTGACGGCAGTACGGACAGCATCAGAGAATCCCTTTAATCCTAAATTTCACTTCATACTAGCGATCAATGACCAAAATAGTCAATATACCGACCAACACCGGGGCCGACGTTCAAACCGTTAGCGAGGCAGTTTCCCGTAGGCTCAAACAGGAACGGAAGAAGCGGAAAATCACTCTCGACGAGCTTTCCCGTCGCTCCGGTGTCAGCAAGGGCATGGTGGTCGAGATAGAGAAATGCACGGCTAACCCAAGCATCGCGATCCTGTGCAAAATCGCTGCTGCTTTGGGCCTTTCAGTTGCTGATGTCGTAAACGTGTCCGACGCCCCATCTGCCCACCTCATCGAGAGCAAGGATATTCCCACACTCTGGACAGGAAACATGGGAGGGACGGCTCGGCTCCTGGCTGGAACCAGTGGTCCGAACATGATTGAGCTTTGGCGCTGGGAAATGTTTCCCGGCGAAAACTTTGCCTCCTCAGGGCACCCTCACGGCACAACTGAGCTACTTCACGTGGAGAAAGGGACACTCCACTTCATAGTAGGAGATACCGAACTGAGCGTTTCTGCGGGTTGCTCAGCCGTAGCAAAAACAGATGTACCTCATGTCTACTCGAATAAAGGCAAATCAAAACTGATATTCACCATGTCTGTAACGGAGATCCACCAATCCGGGCGTGAAATTTAACGTTCAGACAGCATCGCGCTGAAGCTTACAGAGGAGTCCGCCGGGTTGGCTCTTATGGTCGGCCATCATCGCCCCGTCATAGGGCTCCTAATAACGGAGCCGCTGACTGGCATAGAACTTCGTTAAGGGGCTTTTAATGTCATTTGATTACCACCATCTCTTCCTCGTATTCACGGCCTATATTGTTGGAGCGGCGAGTCCTGGACCGAGCAACATGCGAATAATGGGCGTCGCGATGCACCAAGGCAGGCAGCCTGCGCTCCTGCTAGCGGCAGGTGTGATCAGTGGTTCGATTTTCTGGGGATCGATGGCAGCCACGGGCGTCTCAGCCGTCCTGGCGCAGTATGCGCAGGCGCTGGGTGTCTTAAAAACGGTTGGCGGTGCTTACCTGCTCTTCCTTGCCATCAAAGCAGGCCGCTCTGCTCTAACGTCCAATGAGCGACTCGAGAAAGAGATAGCTGCCGCGCCAAAAGTCTCGGGCTTCAGTCTTTATCAGCGCGGCTTGTTCATGCATCTCACAAACCCTAAGGCGCTGCTCGGCTGGATCGCTACCATGACCCTTGGCTTGGGTCCGCACGCTTCGCCAAAAACGGTCGGGATTATTCTGGCCGGTTGCGCCGTGCTTAGCGTCACTATCTTCTGTGGCTATGCGATCATCTTCTCCACCGCGCCCATGATTCGGGGATATCGCCGAGCACGCCGATGGATCGAAGGTACCCTTGCGCTAGTTTTCGGAGCGGCTGGAGTAAAGCTGATGTTCTCCCACTCCTAGCCCGGATCTGGGCTGTTTATGCATGTAGAGTCTATTGATTGTGTAAGCCACTTGACCGCGCCTTGGGTAACGTTCAGACCCAGCGCCGACTGGCTGAAACTGCGATTCCGTGCGACTTCTTCAAAGACTCGCAGCATGTTGAGCGAGGGCATTTGACGCATGAAAGGATGACTCCGCACCAGCCTCAGTTGTTACGTGGGGCAGGTTTATTGTTTTTCTTGGGGTAGTGATTGTTCTGTAGGGTCTATCTGACTATCAGTGGATGGGCTGATGCACGTGTTGTTTGGACTGACGAATTCGCGAGCGGGCTCGCTCCCACAGATTATGCGCTAAACCTGTGGGAGCGAGCCCGCTCGCGAAAAGGACATTAGGGCTGTTGCCAAAAAATCCGGATCAGAAGTAATACCCGATGTTCATGTACAACTGGTTTTCCCACTGGTTACTACCACCAGCCCCCAGACTCTGGGTGAGGCTGCCGCCACCGATGACCGGATCATTCTTGCCGTACAACCATTCCGTGGCGATCCATAGTTTGCTGAGGGAGAACGAGGTGCCGAAAATCATCCGTTGCGAGGTCTTGAAATCGTCCGCAGATTTATCGAAGGCGCTGTAGTTGGCGTACAGCTTCACACCGCTGATCTGATCGAACAGATACTTGCCGCTGACGTCATAGCTTACATCCGCCACGTACAAGTTGCCGCGACTGGCGACGTTGAAGGTGGCGTCGTAACTGCCGAAAGTCACCAGTTCATCGGTGCCGGGGTTGCGCGGGGACATCTGCTGTCGCGCGGCTTGCAGTTGTACGCCCCATGGGCCGTTCTTGCCGATGTAGTGCACCGCCATGGCATTGCGCCGGCCATCGTTGTTGGTGTCGCGGTTCTCCAGGGACGAGGTCAGGCCGGAGATCCCGACTTCGGACTTCCACGGTCCCAGGTCCAGCGCCTTGGCCACCCGAAGGACCACTGTGTTGCGTTCCTGGTTGTTGCTACCGTCGATGACATAGCTGTCCGCTTCGGAGACCACGGTGGAGTAGGTTTCACCATTGCTAGTGCCTTTACCCTGCCAAGCGGGGCGCAGGTAGTAACCGGCCTGAATATTCCAGTCGCCGCTTTGCTGGATGTACTTGGCGCCGACTTCTTCCACGTCTTCCAGTCCTATGACGCTGCCCAGGGTTTGGTAGAACGTGCTGCCGAAGTACGGCTGCAAACCGAACGGCAGCTGGTTCAGGCCGACTTGAACCTGCTGGTCGGGGTTGAACTTGTAGCCGATCCACGCCAATTCGGCGAACTGGACGTCACCGACATTCTCTGTGTACTCATAAGGGTAGGCTCGACCGTAGAAACGGTATTGGGCCTCGCCGATCCAGGTATCGGAGTTGTACTTGGCGCTGAGGATCGCGGTGTCGAAGTTGAACTTCTGGATGTCACGATCCGGGTCATAGTCCCAACGCGCCCGGACGGCACCGCCGAGATCGAGGTTGTCGGTGACCTGGATCGCCATCGCTGGGGTGGAAAGCGCCCCCAACAGCGCCAGCGGGGTCAATGAGCGCAAGGCCCGGGTGGTGTTCAAGTTCATGGTCGCTCCGTCTCTTGTTTATTTTATTGTTGGCAACACTCATCCCGGCCACGGCAAAAGCGCGGTCTGGATGAAAGGGGTAGGGCCCACCAGAACGAAGGCTGCAAACAGCGTTCAAGTGAGGGCCGGGAGGGTCAGCCGCCGGCGTTCAGCCGGGTCTGGGTGTAGCTATGCCGAGCCTGCAATTTGCACTTCTTCACCAAGGCTGGGAGGTGCGTGACAAGCCGCGGTCACCCGCGTCAGTCGCGTTGCAGTTCTTCAACCACAGCTGCACAAGCACGGAAGGTATTCAACGTCCACTCTGAGTTGATGAAGTCCGGCCAACTGGAAAGTTTTACGATTGCCACTTCAGAAGCCGGATCCCAATAGATACTCTGCCCAAATACTCCTCGCGCCGAATAGGTACCCTGTTCACTGTCCAGCACCCAACACTGATTGCTATAGGCGGCGTCAGGAAAGTGTTTGACATAGAACCCATAGAGGACTTCAAAAGCCGGTGTGGAACCACGGCCGCATGCACGCACAAACTCCTCTGGAACAATCTGTTGACCGTTGAAATGTCCACCCTGCAGATACATCTGGGCAAAGCGCGCCAGATCACGCAGCGTGGCGCTCATCCCGCCATCGGCCAATGCAGTTCCAACGCAATCGAGGGTGATATTCGCGTCTTGCTCTGCCCCCAGTCTTGACCAGATCTCCCGGCTCAATAAAACAGGGAGCCGCTCGCCGCAGGCCCGCTCACAGACCCAGGCCAGCACGTCGGTATCCACTGAGCGATACTCAAAGAACTGACCATGTTCACGGTCCTTACTCAGCGACTTCAACAAACCATAAATGCTGTCAGGTGACTCCCGCTCTCCCCGTTCACGCCAACCCGAGGCGATATCCAACTGGATGAATTCAGCATCCGGATCGGTGTAGTCCTCTCTGAATCTCACTCCCGTGCGCATATCCAGCAGATCCTGTACCCGGGCGTCGCCATAGCCGCTTGCCAAAAGCTCGGGCACATAGTCACTGACACGCGCTTGGGGATCGATTCGGCCCTGGCCGATCAACCTGCCGACCAGGCTACCGACGACGGTCTTGGATACCGATTGCAACAGATGCAACGTGTGCGGCTGCATACCGTTGAAATACTGCTCCGAAACCACCTTGCCTTGATGAAGCACCAAAAAACCATCGGTGTAGCTATCGGTCAAGAAGGTCGCCAGATCGGTTTGTCCGCCGTCGACCCGCTGGAAACGTACGTCGTCCAGTGAGCGTTCGTTGCGCTCGAGTTCAGTGACCGGTCCAGGACTGCGATGAATAGCGGCCACCGGAAACAACTGGCTCATGTGCTGGAACGACCAGCGGTTATAGGGCGGACTGTCCCAATTATGCAGGCCAACTTGCTTTTCCCGGGACGGCGGATAGCCCTGCATCAAACTTAGGTCCTGATAACCAATGCCGGGAGCGGTCATATCTTTTTTATTGTACATAGGGGTTCAGCTCTCATCGTTCAGAGGGTGGTGGCAAGAAAAGCGGTGGCGGTTATCCTGGGTCTCGGCCGGCACTTCTCGGCGGCAGCGCTCACTGGCCTGCGGGCAACGAGGCGCGAAGTGGCATCCGGCAGGCCGGTTCAAGGGGCTGGGGATCTCGCCACTCAGGATTTGCAACTCGTCACGGCGCTCCGGGTCGATGGAGGGCACGGAATTGAGCAGCGCACGCGTGTAGGGATGACGCGGTCGGCCAAACACCTGCTCCACAGGCCCGGCCTCGACGATGCGCCCCAAGTACATCACCAGTACTTGCTGCGCCAGATACTCGACCGTCGCAAGGTCGTGGCTGATAAACAGGTAGCTCAGGCCATTGTCGTTCTGCAGCGTCTTGAGCAGTTGCAGCACTTGGGCCTGGACCGAAACGTCGAGCGCCGCCGTAGGCTCATCGAGGATCAGCAGTTTCGACTCCAGCGCCAGGGCCCGAGCGATAGCGATGCGCTGCAACTGACCACCGGAGAATTCATGGGGATAGCGCTCCATGTGCTCCTCGCCCATCCCCACATTTCCCAACAGCGTGAGAATGCGCGCGTGCAAGGCGCTACCGCGCAGACCAAAGGCAACCTTCAGCGGCTCGGCAACAATCGCCTTGATCGTCATTTTCGGGTTCAGCGAGGCGTACGGGTTCTGGAACACCATACTCAAGCTCCTGCCCCGCGCCCTGGCATCAGTGGGCAGCGGCCGACCTTCAACCAGAATTTGCCCACTATCGGCTGGCAGCAGACCGAGCAAGGTCGCGGCCACCGTACTTTTGCCACAACCGGATTCCCCCACCAGCGCGACCGTCTCACCGACCTGCACCTCCAGACTGATGTGGTCAATGGCCGTCACCAGGCCATCGCGGCTGGCGTAGGTCTTGTGCAACTGATTGACGCTCAACAGTGCGGGCTGTTTGTTGTTATTCATAGCCGTTTACCTTTCACAGAAGCCTCACACCTTGACCAATATGTTGTGGCAAGCTGCCCAGTGCTCCTTGCCGATGACAACCCTCGGCGCAGCGTGATTGCAGCGTCCGGTGGCGCGTTCACAACGTGGGTTGAAGGCACAGCCAGCCGGGGGAGCCGCCATGTTCGGCACCTGCCCTGGGATGAAGCCCAGGGCTTGGGGTCCCTGCCCCAACTTGGGCACGGTGCCCATCAACTTAAGGGTGTAGGGGTGTGCAGGTCGCTTGAACACCTCGCCCACTGGACCGCTCTCCACCACTTCGCCGGCATACATCACCGCCACCCGGTCACAGAGCGAAGCCACTACCCCCAGGTTATGGGTGATAAACAGAATCGCCAGCTCCTGCTCCCGTGCCAGCTTGCGCAGCAGAGCGATGATCTGCGCCTGCACGGTGACGTCCAGCGCCGTGGTCGGCTCATCGGCGATCAGCAGTTTCGGCCGACAGGCCAGCGCCATGGCAATCACCACTCGCTGCAACTGACCTCCAGACATCTGGTGCGGGTACTTGGCTAGCGCCAGAGGGGGGTCGGGCATGCTCACCGCTTCCAACGAGCTCAGCGCCTCGGCGCGGATTTGTGCCTTACTCAGTTGCCGATGGCAGCCGATGACGTCGAACATCTGCCGCCCGATGGTGAAGAACGGGTTGAGCGCCTTCATCGGATTCTGGAAGATCATCGCCGCACCACCGCCACGCAAAGCCGCCAGCTGCGATGCCGAGGCGCCGTTGACCTGTTGTCCGGCGACCCTGACACTGCCTTCCAGCCGAGCGGCTTCAGGCATCAATCCAAGGCAAGACATGGCCGTCATAGACTTGCCCGAGCCCGACTCCCCCACCAACCCGAGGATCTCACCGCGCCTTACCTTAAGGTCGATGCCGCGTACGGCCTTTACGGTCTTGAACAAACCAGGGAAAGACACCGTCAGCCCTTCCACTTCCAGCACCAGGTCTTGAGCTGCGTCGTTATTCGAAGCGGCGAGACGCTCGAAAGCAGAATACTGCAAGGATTCGTCGATCATCAGCGCGTCCCCTTCTTTGGATCGAGCACATCGCGCAGCCCGTCACCCACCAGGTTGACGGCCAGCACCAGGACAAAAATTGCCACTCCGGGAAACAGCACCGTCCAGGGATTCTCAAGTAACTGCGAGCGCGACGCCGCGGCCATCAGCCCCCATTCGATCATGGGCGGCTTGGCCCCCAGCCCGATAAAGCTCAGCGAGGCAGCGGCGAGAATGGTGTAACCAAAGTCCATGGAGCCCTGCACGATCACAGGCGTGGTGGCATTGGGCAGTACATGGCGAAGCAAAATACGGCAGTGACTGACACCCATGGAACGGGCGGCATGGATATAGGTTTCTGACCGAACCCGTACTACCGCACCGCGCATGATCCTCGCGTACCAGGGAAACCAGGAGACAGCGAGCGCTAACATGGCGTTGGCCAATCCCGATCCCAGCGCAGCGGTGATAGCGATCGGCAACAACAGCGGCGGAAAGGCCAGGAACACATCTGATAAACGCATCAGCAGCGTATCGACTCGACCACCGAAGTAACCGGAAACAAGCCCAATCGGAATCCCGATCAGCATCGCAATCAGAGTCACGCTCACTCCGATGATCAGCGAGGTGCGTGCGCCATAAAGCACCCGTGAAAGAATGTCGCGACCAAACTCGTCGGTGCCCATCCAGTGTGCCCAGTTGGGTGCCAGCAATTTCTGGGAAAAGACAATCTTGTTCGGCTCATAAGGTGCAAGCCAAGGGGCGAAGACTGCCGCCAGGATGATCAGCAGCAATAACAGCGCGCCGAATACAAACAACTTGTTATCGCTGGCAAACGCCAGGGCCTTGATACGCCATGAGGGGGCTCGCGAGGGCATGGACAGGGATACGTCTTGGATACTCATTGGACTCGCAACCTCGGATCAACAAGGTGATACAAGAGATCAACGATCAGGTTGATCGACAGATACGTCGTGGCCAGCACCAAGGTGGCGCCCATCACAGCGGGGAAATCATTCTGGGCAATCGAAAAAACCACGAAGCCGCCCAGGCCAGGCCAATCGAAAATGAACTCAACAACTACCGCACCACCGAGCAGGTAACCGAAGGTCAGGCCCACCACTGTCAGGAGCGGAATCATTGTCGCCTTCAGGGCATAGGCGTAATGGATACGCCACTTGGGTACACCGTAAGAAACGGCCGTACGGATGTACTCCTCGGATAGCACCTCCACCATCATGTTTCGGGTGATCCGGGTGACAGTGGCCAAGGTCACGATGACCAGGGTGAGCACGGGTAGCGTCAGGTGTTTGATGGCGCTCCACAGTGCTACGAAATTACCGGCCAGCAGCGTGTCAATCAGGTAAAAGCCTGTTACACGCTCAAAAGGGCTATCGAGAAGTATGGAAGCATCGATACGTCCTTGTAGTGGCAGCCAGTTGAGCTTGCCGTAGAACAGTAACTGCAAGCCCATGGCCAGGATGAAAACTGGAAACGCCGTCCCGGCGATGGACCCCGCTCGTGCCGCATTGTCGACCACTGAGTTTTGCCGCGCCGCTGAGATGACACCGATCGGCACCCCTAGCACCACCACCCAGAACATTGCCAGGAATGTCAGTTCAAAAGTCGCACCAACCCGCCTGACCACTTCCTCCACCACCGGCCGCCCGGTGCGCAGACTAGTGCCAAAATCACCTCGGAGAAGATCACCGATGTAATTGAAGTATTGGATCGGCAGAGGCTTATCCAACCCCAGTTTTTCCCGTGCGACGGCAATCTGCTCCACCGTGGGGTGGTTTCCCAGCATCATTTCTACCGGGGAACCCGGAAGAGCTCGGCTCAGAACGAAGGTGATGGTCAACACTCCCAAAAGAATGAAGAACATCACTATCAATCGCTGAGCTATATACTTCGCCATTTGGAATACCCCTTGTGGCTAAAAAACTTGACCCTGACTTCTTACGCCCTACTAAAAACCCCCAAAAGCGGATTAACCCTTGAGGGAATAACCAGGCAAATTAACTAACTGCCTGGTTATCGATTTACATGGCAAATCAGGTATTACACGTACCACTTCATCAAAGACGACTCAGCATTCAGCGATTCAGGTTGTAGTAGAGAATCGCCTCATAAGCAGGATTCAGGCTCTTTTCCATACCCTTGATGTCTTTGCGGGAGACACGTATCTGCTGCACGTCGGCGTACCAGATCGCAGGAGCGTCCTTGGCCAGTATCTGCTGGGCCTGCACGTACTTTTCAGTGGACTTGGCCCGATCACTGCCCTCTAACGCCGACGCCTCTTCGATCAACTGATCAAAGTTTGGGTTGCTGTAGTGAGACAGATTGAATAGCGTGGTTTTTTCTGTATGGAACTCACTGAAAAGCCAATCGCTGGGTGTCGGATACGTCGGCCACCAAGCCATAGATTGCATGTTGGGAGCGGTATCCAGCTTCTTTGCCTTATCCCAGATCACACCCCACTCGCCGGGGAGTAACTCCACCTCAACGCCAACCTGAGAAGCCGTGGCCTGGAATAGTTCAGCAGCGTTTGCATAGATGCCACTGATGTACTGCATCGAGACCTTCCAGTCCTGCTTAGGTACACCGGAGGCTTCCAACAATTGTCGGGCTTTATCCAGATCGTAAGAGGCCATAGGCACGCTGGCATGCCCCCAGATACTGGTGGGCAAAGGCCCCTTGGGAACGCTGCCGTAGCCATGCAAAATATCTTTGGTGACACTTTCATAGTCCCAGAGGTACTGCAGCGCCTGACGAAATGCCAGGTTGTTCGTAGGGTACTTCTGGGTATTGATCAAAAATTGAAAGTTCTTCCACGAAGGCGCGGTGCTCACCTTGATGGAGGGGTTCTCTCCCAACACCTTGAGCTGATCAAGAGGGATATCCCAAGCGACACCGGCCTCGCCATTTTTGATCATCTGGGTACGAGTGGCAGCTTCGGACACGACCTTCACGATGACCCGATCAAATTGCCCTTCTTTCCAACCTCCCCAGTAGCCATCGAATCGCTCAAGCACCACTTGCTGGCCCTGTTCGACCTGCCCAAGTTTGTAGGGACCGGTACCGATGGCGTTGGGGGCCATCATCCAGTCATGACCTTTCTCTAACGCCGCCGGGGCAATTATGTAAGCGGCATACTGACCTGCCGCGATCAGATTGGCCGGAGTAGGACTCTTAAACTTGAGCACTACCGTATCGTCAGCGAGGGCCTCGACGGCGTCCAGACCGTTCCATACAAATGCAGCGCCCTGCTTCAGCTCCTTGACGTAATCAATGGACTTTTTGACCGCTGCGGCATTAAAGGCCGAACCGTCATGAAATTTAACGCCGTGCCGCAGCTTGAAGGTCCAGGTTTTGCCGTTGTCGCTGCCTTCCCAGGACGTGGCAAGCCCGGGGGAAAACTCCTCAGCACTGCCTGGCGCGTTATACACCACTAGTGTCTCGTAGATATTGCCCAGTACCCGCACTTCCTCCGAAAAGGCGGAGGCTGGATCCCAATCCTTGAAAGAGGCTCGATCAGCGACAACCAAGGTATTGTTTGCCGCATACACCAAACCACTGGTCAATGGCGCAGTAATGGACAGCGCCATCAACCCCGCCATCAATGTTCTTTTGAATTTCATAGGTGTTCCTCTTATTTTTATGGCGGGCGCAGCGGATCACTTGTAGAAACAGGCACTCATTCAACCGGAATGAATAATGTGATTGGCCGTTAACGAAACTGACATTTGAGTGGTGTATGGCATTATCGATCTGCCGCACGGCCAGCTCAATTTCGCGAGCACGAAGAAAAAAACGCCAAGTGACGCCCCAAAGCGTCACCTAGCGTCAATTTTAAAAAAAGATTAAAACAGCGGAGGGACGAGGTTGAACTCACCTTCTGATGGATGTACCAGCAGCCGCGACCTCACCTCGTCGGGAATCTCAGGGGCATCAATCGGAAAACAGCTGCAACTGGTGAGAGCGTTACGCAGGTCGATCGATTCGCCTAGGTGCTCAAATACAATATGGGCACCAAAAGGACGGCGGAAATTGTCACCCGACACGCCGAGTACCAAGCCGTTGAGAAAACGGAAACGACTGCGGTACGAGGGATAAAGCGCTGACCAGATATAGCCCCGGGACGAGAGGTACTCGCGCTCGACGATGTAAATCAGATCCGATGAGGCAAAGCAGAACCCACGATATTTATTGATGCCGAAACTATTCAGTTGGTCATCGCCCAGCCTCATCCGCTCGTAGGTTTTACTCAGGATCTTTTCGCCGGAGCGGGTCAAGCGGGTAATCGACTTGATCACCTCCCCCGGCGCGGCAGGCGACATCAAATAGACAAAGTAGTAACCCTGGTACTTCGACAACTCCTGCGCGGAGCTCGGGAAAAAATCGGCTGGTACCGCACTGTCCGGCTCTCGTGCCGTGCGTTGCCTGTTGAGCAGAGCGCGGAAGGATTCATGCTCGGAGAATATTTCCTCCTCATCCACCCCAAAAAAAGTGCAGATCTTGCGCAGGGTAAAGGACGAGGGAGTCGCTTGCGCCCCCAAGTATTTGTTGAACTGCTGGCGGTTGATATCAAGGGAGCGGCACACCTTAGCCACCGACTTATAATATCCGCAGAGAAGGCGCAAGTTTTGACTGAAGTCTTGCATCGACTGGGATGAACTGGAACTGACCATAAAGAGTATTCCTAACGCCAGAATTGACAACATGCTGAACTAATCGTCGCTTGGGGTCACGGCTTCAAAAGCTCCGTGCAAGACAGTGCCTCAAAGTGGCGCAGAAGCTCGGTATTGCCAACCCGTGATCGACGCGAGCATTGAGCCCGACCATAGCGACTAGGTGAGGAAATATTCAACAAATACAGAAGCTTATCCAGCGATTCCTGACCCATCGGCAGAATTCACATCGGCTGCATATTTGTAATTCGCGCCTATTGTTACCCAAGGTGTCACCGCTGTGGTCTTCATTAACACCACCGGTGGCGAGGCCGGGGCAGGCACCAACGAAAAAGCCCCGAATAATCAGGGCTCTAACATATATATGTCGTGGCATTTTCCGTAAACACTACAACGGGCTTGCCTGTAAGCCATTTAGCAGGCCCGCAACCTACTCTCACAGGAGAGTCCGCGATACGACACCAAACCTATCAAAGTCGAGCCGTACCCGTACTCAATGCCCCTGCGCCAGCCACCGCTGCGTATCCTCCAACGCCTTGCTGAAACAGTTGATGATAAGGTCGACTTCTTCCGCTGTAGTGACCAGGGGTGGGCAGAACGCAATGCTGTCGCCAATGTTGCGGACAATCATGCCGTGCTCTTGGCAGCGAGCATTGAAATAACTACCGACTCGGCGAAGCGGCTCGAACCGGGTTTTCTCCGATTTATCTGCGACCAGCTCAACGGCGGCAATGAAGCCGACACCTCGGATTTCCCCGATTAACGGGTGGTCAGCATATTGCGAAAGGCCAGCTCGCAGTCGCGCGCCCATTTCGGCCGCGTGTTCTACCAAGTGTCGCTCTTCAATCAACTTGATGTTCTCCAGCGCCACTGCCGCAGCCACTGGGTGCCCGCTCGCGGTGAAGCCGTGTCCAAAGGTCCCGATGGTCGAACTTTGCCCCGCGATCTCCTGATAAATCCGTTCGTTGATCAACACTGCTGCAAGCGGTTGATATGACGAGGTCAACTGTTTAGACAGCACCATAATGTCTGGCTCGATGCCGAACGTAGTCGAGCCGAACATGTTGCCAGTGCGGCCAAATCCACAGACGACCTCGTCTGCTACCAACAAAATATCGTACTTGCGGCAAACCGTCTGGATCTTTTGCCAATAGCCGCGCGGAGGAACAATAACCCCACCGGCCGCCATCAAAGGTTCGCCGATGAACGCAGCCACTGTATCGGGCCCTTCGCGTTGGATGAGAGTTTCGAGCCCTTTTGCAAGACGATCCGAAAATGCCTCCTCCGACTCGCCGGGTTCGCCGAAACGATAGTGATGCGGGCACATTGCATGCGCTATGTCCATCATCGGCAGGTCGAAAGCACGATGATTGTTCGGCAAGCCAGTTAGGCTCGCCGCAGCAATAGTCACGCCATGGTAGGCTCCGATGCGGGATATCACCTTTTTCTTCAGCGGCAGGCCACGGGCGTTATTGTAGTAACGAACCATTTTCACCACCGTGTCGTTGGCCTCAGAACCGGAGTTGGTAAAGAAAACCTTGCTCATCGGCACCGGCGCCAGCGAGATGAGCTTCTCCGCGAGATCCACGGCAGGCTGATGCGTTTTGTGAGTAAAGGTGTGGTAGAAAGGTAGCTTACGCATCTGCGTCATGGCTGCCTCGACCAGTCGCACCTCGCTGAAGCCAAGTGCCGCACTCCACAGGCCCGACATGGCTTCGATATAGCGACGCCCCTCGGTGTCATAGACGAAAACCCCATCCCCGCGCTCAATTGCCAACGGACCGACACCTTCGTGCATCCGCGCATCGGTATAGCTATGAAGGTGATGGGCTATATCCCTCGCATACAGTGTGTCAGTGGCATTGGACATGGGTGTCTCCAAGAAAGAAAGTGACGACCCCGCTCACCTTAATAGCAACTTGGCGGGGTCTGGATTTAAGTTTTGGCTGGGAAATTAGTCCGGAACACAGTCGTTCCAGACTAGCTTGCGGCACTTGGTTATATCGCGGTTATGGCATGAGAATCGCTGTGCACTAACGTGGTTTTCCCTTTCGCTGTTTTTGATATTCAGCCCGCACCCACTCATTTGAGAGCTGAGTTTGATACAGTTTCTCCTGCTCAGACAGGCACTTTATTACTTCCTCAGTGGTGACTTCATGTCACCACTCCATAGCTAGTACGGAGGCATTCCTCCCCATGAGCTTCGTACATTCCGAACGGATCGTTATCCAGAGCAAATCGCCATAAACGGCAAGTCTTTGCCACTAACAGCGAAACTAGCGGACAGCGCCCCCCCCAAGCCGATTGTCGAAGGTCATTCGCCAGTCATTCGCAACGGGTCCGTTTGTGATGGGCGCGTGCATAGCATGTTGGTGAATGAGCACGGTTGCGACAACAACTGGGAGATACTTGTGTGAATGGACGAAACTTTGACGAGCCAGCGTCAATGGCAGGAGGAACATGCGCGCATGTGTTGAGCGGAAGATCAGTTTGAGGCTATTCGACCTGGATCTACTCAAGTATCAAACCGAACTTTTACCTGACGGCTAAATTATTCTTCAGCGCAACAGTGTTGACTTATCACACCAGCTGACTGGCCACCCGTCGTCTCCGCGATAGACTGCTGCATCCAAGCGCGGAAACGCGCCAATGTCACTTCATTCCAACGCTCACGCGGTCCAACTAAATAATAGCCTCCGAGCCGAACATCGGTTCCAAGCAACTCGACCAGCCGCCCGGTGCGCAGATCATCGGCGGCAATTAGGCGTGTCGCGAGTGCGATTCCCTGCCCTGTTAGGGCCGCGTCGACCGTAAGATTGGCTGACCAGAGCCGCGGCCCGTTCAACACTACTTCATGCCCATAGCCAGCCTGATGGAACCATTGTCGCCATTGATCGCGGCTTTCCTCATGTATCAACGGCTGACTCACAAGATCGTCAAGAGAGCGGATGGGTGCGTTCTTGCTAATCCAGTCCGGGCTAGCGACCGGGAAAATCCGCGGCCTTTCCAGCAAAATCCAGCGCACATTCCCCTTCGGCTCATCCAAATAACGGATATCGACATCGGCGTCGTAATGCGCGAAATCGGGCTCTAGATCGGTCGCGCGCATGACGAAATCAATACCGGGCAGCGCAAGTTGGAGCTGGTTAAAACGCGGTGCCAGCCAGCGCGTCGCGAGACCAGGGACACACCAGATTCGTAAAACCGAGCGGCTTACCGCCGGACGCAATTCCGCCGTCGACTTGGCGATCATGTCGAAAGCCATGCCCACCGTCTCGGCAAAAAGCCTGCCTTCCGCAGTCAGCCGAATGCCTCGTGGTCCAGCATCCACAAGTCGCGTGCCAAGCCAGGATTCAAGATTTCGCACATGACGGGAAACGACCGTATGACCGACATTAAGATCATCCGCAGCCTTGCGCATCGAGCCAAGCCGGCTCACTGCCTCAAAGGCACGCACCATTGAAAGCGGTGGTAGACGTCCGCGTTTGGCGCCACATTCTGGCTCCTCTTCTGGTGATTTGGCGCTGCGCAAGCATGCCTCCTTGAAAGTGAGTATTTCCACGAGTTTAAACGTCATAATGCCGAAAACCCCTCTTATGCGAAATGAAATCTGGGGCTTGTATCACGAAGACTGACGCACAGTGGTCTATGACGAAGCGCCTATCACTGACGGACCCTCAAGCCCACTGGACCGCAGCTCCAATTGGCTCAGCGTTCTACGCCTATTCTACGAACTATCCGATCGATACCGAGTACGGGGTCATCGTGGATGTCGGCATTAGTACTGCTTATCTCAATTCGCTATGCCGCAAGCTGGGTGGGCAATCAGCCTTGCAATGATCAACGAAAGGTTGGTGCTGGAGGCTAGCTTAGTAGACACCTTGACCTGCCGCTATGGCATCAATCTATGCACGGGTATTCATGGTCGGGACGCCTTGAATGCGTAGGAGTGAGTCAACCACACACGTTTACGTGGAAAGCACTGTGTGACTGCTTTTGGCCGATTCTGTTGAAAAAGTCGGCCATAGATTCCACGACAGAAAAGTACGCGCTTGAGATTGAAATCTTTACTTTTAGCAGTGGATTCCCGGGTTCAGATTTCGCGTAGCGGCGCGCAAAAAAGGCGCTTTCAGCCGTCAGTATGCGGGCAGTCTGGAAAAACCGACTTTTTCAACAGAATCGGCCGTTTTCTGCCAATTATCACTATCCAGCCTTGGGTCGAACAAGGCCAGATGACCAGAAGCCGGAACCAGCCATTACCATTCATAGCGAGGTTCCATCACAAGTCATGGTATCGATCGTAGTGACGCCATCACCTGTCAGGAGTCGCTCTTCAGCTTGGGTTTTCTGATCCTGGGAGTACGCTTGACGGCGGGAGCCTGACGCATCTGCATCAATTGTTGCTCCAGCGTTTCAGCACGGGTCTGCTGTGCCACGGCACGTTGCTGAGTTTCACTGAGTTCAATTTGGATCGACTCCAGTCGCCGTTGCAACTGCTCGACGTGCCGACCAGCCTCTTTCAGCTGGGTCGACATCGCCTTGCCCTCCTCGCACGCGCGGTCGACCTCGCGGTGCGCACGGTCTTCGACTCCGCGAACGTAAATCTCTTGGGCGACGCGCTCCTGCTCGGCCTTTAGCCGCAGCGACTGTAGATCCTGCTGCATTGTCTGGTTGTGCTGCTGAACTTCGCGGCGCTCGTGCAGCAAGCTTTTACACTGCTGTTGCAGGTCCTCGATCTGCGCCTGGCGTTGGGACAGTAGCAGCTCCAAATCTGCCAGGCGCAACTCGGCTGACTGACGCCCAGCCAAGGACTCTGCCGCCTGCTGGCGAAATTGCGCCGCATTCTGACGCGCCTGGTCCTCGACCGCGGCCACCCGTTCACGTTCTACGCTCAGCACCTGACGCTGCTCCGCCAGCGCCTGTTCGGCGACGCCCTGCGCCAAGTGAATCGCCTGCTGCCACACCGCGACAAAGGCCTGCGCCACCTCGGCCGGCAACGCCGGCAGGCGGCTTTCGCCAATCAATCGCTCGGCCAGGCGTGCCCACCATTGATCGAGCAGACTGCCGACCCGTGCCGGGCTGCCGCGCCCCAACTCCAGGCGCACCCGTTCGACCGTCGGCCGTTCACCGCGGGCCAATACCGCATCGGCGGCGGCAAACACCTCATATTCCGGCACCCCTACTGCCATGGCCCACCTCCGGCTATATTAGATCTGATAAATTTCGCTTATCCGATCTAACACTATTAGGAATATACGTTGGACGTATCAAATAATACGACTCCACCGGTTTCAGTGATTCCAGCGCCGGAAATGCCGCTGGAACCCACCAAACTGACCCAGCATACGCAAGCGGCCGTCGACGCCTTTATCGCCGCCGGCACAGCCGCCAACACGGTGCGCAGCTACCGCAGCGCCCTGGCCTATTGGGACGCGTGGCTGCAGCTGCGTTACGGCCAGGCGCTGGGCGATGGCGCCCTCCCCGCCGAGGTGGTCGTGCAATTTATTGTCGACCACTTGGCGCGCCCCGCGGCGGACGGGACATGGCACCACCTGCTGCCGGCCACGATCGACCGCGCCTTGTGCCAGGCAAAAGTCAAACGCCAACCAGGGCCGCTGGCGTTCAGCACCGTCAGCCATCGCCTGGCCGTTCTGGCCAAATGGCACAAGCTCCAACGCTGGGACAATCCCTGCGCGTCGACGGAGGTGGCCACGTTGCTGCGCGAGGCCGGTAAAGCCCAGGTGCGCCAGGGCGTCAGCGTCCGCAAGAAAACTGCGATCACCCGTGAGCCCCTGCAGGCATTGCTCGCGACCTGTACCGATGGCCTGCGCGGGGTACGGGATAAGGCCTTGTTGTTGGTCGCGTGGAGTGGTGGGGGGCGCCGACGCTCGGAAGTGGTCGCCTTAAGGATAGAAGACCTGCGCCGGCTCGACGAAGACACCTGGCTGTATGCCCTGGGGGCCACGAAGACCGACACCGGCGGCCAGGTCCGCGAAATACCCCTGTGCGGGGCCGCGGCGCGTGCCCTCGACGCCTGGCTCGCGGCCGCGCCCTGCCCCGCCGGGCCGGTCTTCCGTCGACTGCGCAAGCTGGACCAGGTGACTGCGCAGGCGCTGTCAGGGGATGCGGTCGCCCGGATGATCAAGCGTCGGGCACAACTGGCCGGCTTGATGGGGGATTGGGCGGCGCACAGTTTGCGCTCCGGATTTGTCACCGAGGCGGGTCGCCAAGGGGTACCGCTGGGCGAGGTCATGGCCATGACTGAACACAGCAGCGTCAGTACCGTCATGGGCTACTTCCAGGCCGGATCCCTCCTGTCCAGCCGTGCCACACGACTGCTCGACGAGGAGGACGTGGTACCCCCCGCCGGCCTGGGGTAATCCGCCCGCGTGCCCCGAGCGAGCAATGCGGGCCAGATGTCAGCGCGTATTGCCAAGCCTCCTGACACGATTGCCACATTCGCGACAGCGGCCTGACAACGTACACCCTAGCGTGAATCGTTGCGCCCGCGTCGTAGGGAAAGCTCGGCCATCACGCGGACACCCGCGCAGCAGATGGATTACCGGCCATCAGCGAAGAGGCGTCAAATCCCCTAGCTTTTGTTTGACCTCCAAACAGAGCGGGAAATATCGATCGTCCAGTGCAGCGACCGCACGCCGGTAGACCATTTCCTGATGCCGAAGCTCGCCCAGCAAATGCTCGACAACCCGCAATTGCCCGAGGCACCTGTCGCGCTGGGTTGGGCTCAGGGCGTGACCGGGCCCGGCGGGTGCTGGACTGATGGCTCGCTGCAGTTCATCCAGGCGCCGCCCGAGGACGCGCTGCGCCGCGTCCAGCAACGGCATGAAATCCCGCCACAGGTTACTCTCCGTGCCGCCTGGCGCCGACGCTGCTATTCCTGGGGCTTCCCCATCGGAAAGAGGCCGACTGAGTAGTTCGCTGTACACCGCGTTCAGCTCCACTGCCTGTTCGTGATCACGACGGTGATGTTGCGCGTCCACTGCCTGGGCAAACGCCAGTTGCCGCCTCGTCTGCTCGAGGTTTTTCTGCGCGACACGCACCGCCACTTTTGTCCCCTTCGCAGCTTCGCGTAGCTGGCGCAGGCGCTCCCGCATCAGCTCATTGCGTTCCAGTAGGCGCTGGTGCTCCTCGGCGAATGCGTGCCGCTCCTTCGTCAGTCTGCGCTCGAGCGCCTGACGCTGCTTGCTGAATGCGCGCTCCATCACCCGCCGATCTTCAACCAACGCTTGTCGCTGGCGCGCGAGGGCGCGCTCTGCATCCTGGCGCCCTTGCGCAGTCGCTTGATCCCAAAGCATGCCCAAGGCCATCTTGACCGCGGCGGGAGGCGTATCTTGTTGCAGTCCACTGACCAATTGCGCCCACCATAGATCCAGAAGAGCACTGATCCGATGGGGGTTGCCGTGCCCTAAATACGCACGGACACGCGCGACAGTGGCAGATTGGCCGCTGGCCAGAATGGCGTCGGCGGCGGCAAAGATTTCTTCATTGCTCACATCAACGGTCATTTCTACTCCTTTCCGGCACGACTAAGTTGACTCACGACGCGGGCATGACCCATGCGTAAGGCACCGTATTGCCTCGCGAAGGATCGCACCAGTCCCATGCCCCCGGCGGCGCCTGCGCAAAGCTGACCTGGTCACGCTGGGCTTGGCGAAACCAATGACGCGATTGTTTGAGCAGATCACGCCTGGTCAAATCGACAGTGGGGGCACTGTTGAGCAACCGGGTCAACGTTGCCCGGTTCCACAGCAAATGCCAAAACAGCAGGCGATCCTTGAGATTCCATCCAACAAGCCAACCCCTGGCTTGCAGACGCTGCCTGATCCGTTGCAATCGACGGAGCTTGTGTTGGAAGTCTGCGGCAGAGTTCGGCCAGCCTTTGAGGGGTCCAAACTTGTCCAGACGGTTCGCCTCATCCAGGACCCCGTAGAGGTCAAGCGGGTCGGTCCGTGCAGGCAGATCCAGACACGCACACAGCACGTAAAGTGCAATTACCAGGCGCAGCCATGACTGCGAGCGGACGTCGCCAGGACGCTCACTGCCCATCAGCGCCAGAAGACCTGCCAGTCTTCGCCAATCGGGCACGCCGCACAGCCGTATCAGTCGCGCGGCGGAATAGTAGCGAAACGGGCGTCCGTTGAGGCGCAATTGGGCGGCCCAGCAGCCGGTGTCCTCTTGTGGATGTACCAGGCGCTGCAACAGCGGCCAGAGCGGATCGTCCAACACCGTCTGCAAGAGGGGGAACGCTGCAATCAGGGCGGCGCGCAGCGGATTTCGCGGCAATCGTCCCGTGAGGAAGTCGGGCCATTTGTGATTGAACGTCTCCGGAATCGCACGCCCCGTGCGCTTGGCCCACCACGTATCCCCCCAACGAGCAAGGGCCGGTCCCGTGGCCGCACATCCGGCCTCCTCGGTCAGCGTTTGACCAAAAAAAATCGCCCGTAGCTGATCCACTGACTTGTTATCCGACATCAGATGAGCTCCTGGCACAGGTGCCATCATTGCCCGCTCAATCATGGACCCTATTGGCGACTTTTGCGCAACGTCGGTCAAACACCAGCACACGCGTGGTCAATGCGAAAACTTTCCGTGTCTTTGAAACAACAGAATTAGAGCGATTGTTGCATTTTTTGCGGTGCGGAAAGTCGGGTGGAAACTGCACACCAACCGTCAAATAATATCAACACGGCAGACGCCAGTCCGTTCGGTGCATAAGGAGCTTGAAATGTTGGCCAGTATCAACAGCATGCCCTGCGATCCCGTCCCGGCCTTTCCTTGGCCGCAACCGGGACATCGCAATTTTTCGACGACCTTTCCGTCGCGCAAAAATCGCCGCTCGCTACGCTGTGGGACCCGCTTGCAGGCCGATTACTGTGTACGCCTGGAACATGACCCGGACGTTGAGCAGTACTGGGCGCTGCCCCATGCCTTCGCGTGGGCAGCAGGCACGAACAAACACCGCTACGCCCCCCATTTCTTGATCGCGCACCAGGATGGCGGTGGCTGTTATTGCGCGGTGCAGGAGAGTTTCGCCCACCTGGCGGCGCAGCGTACTGACACCCTGATGGCTTTCGACGCTCTGTGTCACCAGCATGGCTGGCGGTTCCACCGCGTCACGGAGGCCAACGTTCACGGGCCGACGTTTGCTACGTTGCAGTCGTTGTACCTACGTAGCTTGGCTACCACCCCTGACGAGCACCAAAAGTGCCTGCTACTGCTGCGAGAGCTGAGTTGGCCGGCGACCGTGAAAGAGGTGTTGAACCGCACCCAAGCGCTCTCTCTCGCGGCCCTGTGCAGTTGCCTTTTCTTTGGTGACATTAAAGCCAACCTGAGTCAAGCGCTGAACCTGGACATGGTCATTCAAGGCCCGGATGCGGAAGCAAATAGTGTCTAGGGAAATAGCCGTACCACTCGTTGGTGCGCAATACCTGATCGACGGCATCGTCCATGAAGTGATCCAGCTCGACGATGAGGTGGTCACCCTCTCGACCGTCTTGCAGCTGCGGGTTATCTACATTCGTGTCGACACGTTTATGAGCGACCTTAAGCGGCGCAACATCACCCTGTTCGCCGATCAGCCTGGCCATGGCTCCAATGCCAGCGCCTTTCTTGATCCCGACGACCCTAAAGTCATCGAAGCGAAACGCAAAAAGCGCTACATCGTCACGGCATTAAGCGAACAGGGGAACTGCTTACCGGAACAGGCCACCAAGGCCATCATCGCTCGGATCGCGGTTGAAACCGGCGACCCCCATCCTCCCGCCTACACGACGTTGTGCCGTTGGGCCCAGCGTTTCCGCGAAAACCATAACGACGAATTTTCCCTGTATAAACAGCCCAGCACGCTGCCCCGGGGACGCCAGCTCTCCCCTGAGGTACAGGCCAAGCTCGACGCGACCATCGAAGAGCAATACCTGTCGAGTAAGAAACGCGTCACCGTCCACAGTATTTTTTCATTCCTGGACGGCTGGGTGATAAAAACCAACCGCGAACGTGTAGCGGGTTTGCAACCGTTGCTCTCCTGCCCCTGTCGCTCAACCGTCGTTCGTGCGATCGCCAAACGCGCCGGCTATCGCACGGATTATCGGCATCTCGGCGCTGCAGCCGCCAATAAAAAGCATGGGTTTAGCGGCCACCAAGCACGACCCAGCGTGCCACTGGAGCTGTGCGAGATTGATTCGCACACCTTGGACATCGTGGTCGTCGACCGGGAGGGCCGGGTCCTGGGCAAGATCGCCAGCCTCACCGCCATCTTTGACCTGTGCACGGAAATGGTCATCGGCTGGGAATTGTCACTGACGCCGCCGTGTGGCGAGAAAACGCTGCGAGCAATTCGGATGGCGGTGGTGGCAGTCCCCGGCGAGGAGTATCAGCGCGGGACGATGGAGGTTCTGGTCAGTGATGGTGGTCCCGAATTTTACAATAGCCTCTTTGTCACCATCGTTGATCGCCTGGGGATCAAGTGGACGTTGCCGCCGCCGAAAAGTCCCAATACCCGTCCCCGCATCGAGCGTTTCTTCCGAACCTTTGAGTTCTGGCTGCATGAGCAGTACGGCACCACCTTCTCGAACCCCGAGGCGTGCGGAGACTATGATTCGGTGCGCCACGCCTGTTACACCGTCGAGTCCCTGGCAGATTATTTTCGTGAGTGGCTGGAAGACGTCTACCACAACACGAAACATCGGGCGCTGCGCATGCCCCCCCGGGTGGCCTGGGAGCGTGCGATGCGGAACCAACTGCCCCCGCGGAAATTCAAGCCGGAAGCAGTGGATGGCCTGTTCCGCGGCATCGAATACTCCGCCCTCAGCGGCAACCGCGCTCAATTCTTCAAGCTCTATTGGACCGGACCCAATCTGGGCAGGATCCGGGCCAAGCTGCGCAAGGGTGAAGACGCGATCTGCTATTACGACCCGACTGATCTAGGTGTGATCTGGGTCGCGGCTCCCATCGCGCCCCGCGACAAGGTACCCGCCTGGGGGACCGCAAAAGACTACCAACCAGGCCTGACCAAATTCGAGCATGACTTGGTACAGGAAAAAATAGCGGCTGACGGCAAACAATTCGATGACCGCGAGGCGCATGTTGCTTTGGAGCATTTACGTCAACGCATGCAGGAGGATCGCGATCGCTTCATTGCGGATAAATCAAAGCGTGCACGCACGCACAAGGCGATTCCCACCGAGCCTCCACCAAGCGTTGCACCCATCGACTTCGAAGAACCTTGGGGTGTCGACGACGCAGAACCCTGGCGGGTAGACGGATCATGACCACCAGTAGCGAGCGCCAAGCCCGAGTGCTTAAAGCGCTTGCACAGTGCGTGGTGTGGCACCCCGACTTTGCTCGGGCGTACGCACTGGCACAAAAAAGCATGGAGGCGACCAAGAACCGGCAAGCCGCGACGTCGATAATGTTACTGGGTGATCCGGGGGTGGGCAAATCCACGCTGTGTGAACGGATCGAACACGAAGTCGGAGTCGGAGTTGCCACGGAACTCGAGACTGAACAAAGTCATATCCTGATAATGCCCTGCGTCCTCATCGAGTTACCCCCGTCAGCCTCCATCAAAGCCGTGGCTGTAGAGCTACTGCTGAAACTTGGCCTAGAAGATCGTGAGCGCCTACTGCGCTTCAGTAGCGCCACCTTGACCGGAATGATCATCCAGCGCTTGATCGTCACCCAGACACAACTGGTTATCCTGGACGAGTTTCACCGTCTCGTTGATCATAAAACACCTGAGCCAAAGAAAAAGGTCTGCCGCTGGATCAACCATCTCCTCAACCAGACAACGATTCCTATCATGCTGGCTGGACTGCCGGATATTGAAGAACTGATAGACAGCATCCCTGAACTGAGCGACCGTTACCCTTATCGCAAACGTCTGAGGTATTTCGACTTTGCTGACAAAGCCGCCACCGCCCTGTTTCAAAAAGTGATCGCGGCCATTGAGCATAAAGTCATCGAGCCCGCAGATTTCACAGAGCGGGTCAGCCTCACCCAAGAGACTACATTCAAGACGATTTGCTTAGCCACTGCCGGCAACTTCCGCCATTTGAACATGCTCTTGAATGACAGTCTGACACTCGCCTTGGCGCGCGAGGACAATAAATTCACCCTGGAAGACCTCGCCCGCGCCGCCGCCGACCTCCATTTCTGTCGAGCAAGCAATCCCTTCTGCATGTCTGCTTCAGAGGTGATTGCCGCGTTGAAAAAGCAGTATGAATAAACTCTGCTATTTACCTAAACCCGCCGAATTCGAGAGCCCAAAAAGCTTACTGATGCGTATGGCACACTACAACGGATTTGGTACGGTGAGGAACATGTGCAGCTACTTCGCCTTGATACCGCCCCGCTGGAGCGATTTGCTAGGCCAAAGCTCCCCACTGCTTGACATCGTGGAGCAGCAAGCGCCAGTCCTCACGGGTGACTTGCGTAGAATTTTTTACTCCATACTGCCGCACCCACGCAGTTTCAAGGTGGACAATATCTTTTTACCCCGCGGCGCTTGTGCCAACAGCTTGCGCTACTGCCCCCAATGTATTGACGCCGCACAATCGCCCATCTTTCATGACCTTGCTGACCTCGAAGTGTGCCTGTTGCACGGTTTGAAATTGATCAGCACCTGCCCCCACTGTCACATGAAACAGTTCTGGCACAACGCCCAGTTATTAAACTGCCAGTGCGGTTTCCAGCGCAGTGCAGCGAACCGGATCATCGGTGACTTCATGCCGGCCGTGACCGATCCGTTTAAGTCTCATCATGTCGTTGAGGACATTTCGTTAAAGTACAACATTGCCAAACTGTGTGCCACGCTCTGGGAGGCGCGCCGAAGGGCCGATCATCACCAGTGCTGCAACTTACCGATACAAGTCATTGACCATATAGACAGGACTGTGGCGTTGCAGACAGCGAGTTATCCCGGATTTATCCGACCATTACACATGGCCCCGTGGATTAATGGCGGTAGTGCTGCGGTCGCCTGGCTTGCTAGTCGTGCGCTGAACCGGCTATCTACACATAAACTTTCATGCCATGCGCATGTTTGCTGCCGACTCGCGACAATTGACTATCAGATTATGCTCCGCGCCGTGTTTGGCGATGAGCGCGCCACTGCTGAAACGCTCCACACCTACAACCTTGACCGCTGGATAGAGCAGCCCCCTCCTGATGATTCCACCGGTCTACCCCGCTGTCAGATCATCCGTCGTGCTAACGCTGCGTACCGGCCGGCCTACACGCCCCCCTCGGAAAATTTGGAAGGTATGACCCAGGATGAGGTGGCCACAACGCTCAAGTGCTCGTTGTCCACAGTGAATAGATTGCGCAATCAAGGCTGGTTTGTCGGTCAGATCAAACCGGTGCCTTATCGATCGTTCCTTCCCGACGTTCTCAACAAGAACGCGACTACGCAGTTCGCTAAACAGTACATTTTATTAGATGAGCTGTGCACCAGGCTCGGTTTAACCAGCGACTTGTGCGAACACCTTACGACGGCAGCCGAAATACGCTTAATAAACCCTTTTTGCGAACCAAAATTTTATCATCGCGCCACGGTCTGCGTGATGCTTAAGCATCTTCGACGCCATCTTCGACGCTATCGTTTAGTCTGTGACACCGACCCTCAGCGATCAAGTGATAGCATGACGCCTGTCACGCTAAGAAACATACAATACACGCTCAACTTGACTGACAGGCTTCGAAGCGATCCGCCACCGTACACGTCAGATCAAAAGCGGGAATACGTTCGCTCAGTCACAAAACCATCTACTCTGGACAATAATACCCCTTCGGCAAATCTTTTCGACATCAACGATGTCTTTACCATTCTGAAAATCCCTCCTACCGAGGGGCTTACCGCGTTGCGTGAATTTGGAATTGATCCCCGAAAGCTCCCCCACGTCTGCTCGGGCTACAGCCTCCTCGACATCGAGATTATTCGTGACATCCTAAGGTGCTCGACTCACACCTGATATATGGCATGCAAGGCAGATGAATAGGGACTGGTCAGCACAATGGCTCGCCTACCAATGCAAAAGCGTTATACAACCGCCCCCCGGACAGCATCGTTCAGAACGCCATGACTACTGATCGCCACAGCAGTGAGCAGCAGCGATGAGTGGATTGCAGTCAAAATATTCGTAGTTACTGTCCGCAATGCTGGGTCAATTAAACACACCGGTGACCTCCGCGATCTCCAGCACATGAGCGACCTGTTCGAATTGAAACGTCAGCAGATTTTACGACCACTATTCTGCTCATATTGGTCACTCTCGATTCTGACGACCCGCTTGCGCTGATTCTCGAATCTAATGCCTCAAGCCTCTCATTTCTAATGGGTCGCACAACCTACAACTACCGATCCTCCGTTATGAAAATCTCATTTCTGTTGGTTACCGTCGGCGGTGGATCAGTCAATATTGATGTCAGCTGACACACCGCTTTCGCGAGCAAGCCCGCTCCCACATTGGTTTCGCATTTCACCCCGGCCAATGGTCATTCCGTCCAACAAGGCTGTGTATCTTTGGCATATGATCCCGAGCCTTCGCGCGGGCAGGAGTCAACATGCAGCTCAAACACAAGATCGTCGCCCTCGGGATTCTGCCGCTGGTGCTGGCCATTGCCGTCATCTGCGCGCTGGTGATTTCCCTCAATCGCCAATTGGGCGATCAACAGGCGCAACTGATCGAAGACAGCATTCTGGCGAGCAAGCGCGCGGAGCTGAAAAACTACGTGGAAATGGCCCAGAGCCTGATCGCGCCGCTGTACGACGACGGCCACGGCGATGCCCGTGCCCAACAACAAGTGCTGGAAGAACTGCGCAAGCTCAGCTTTGGCATCAACGGCTACTTCTTCGTCTACGACCACGAAGGCCGCAGCCTGATGCATGCGCGCCAGTCGGAACTGGTGGGCCAATACCTGTGGGACATGAAAGATCCCCACGGCC
>RCUR01000014.1_pt1 | contig 74196 bp, 117 predicted proteins | sample 2166151 | NCBI WGS metagenome assembly RCUR01 (sample SAMN09932785, study PRJNA488358) | compost metagenome | isolation source: compost soil in an enriched community | place: Germany: Experimental Botanical Garden
CCCAGGTCAACTGCCTGAGTCGGGATAACTCTGTTGACGCGATGGCTGGGTGTTGCTGGTGGGCCTGTGGGTTGCCCCAGGTCAACTGCCTGAGTCGGGATAACTCTGTTGACGCGATGGCTGGGTGTTTCTGGTGAGCCAGAGCGGGACGGGGCGGACGCGCCGCCCCAATGGATGCTCAGGCCGCAGCGGTGCCGTATTCCTTCATGTAGCTATCCTCAAGCCACTCGTCTGGCTCGATTTCGTAGCCGACCACTTCATTGGCGGTGGCGCGATCCAGCTTGATCAGCACATCCACAAGCTCGCTGTCCTTTTCGGTTTGGATGCCCACATCGAAGGCCCCTTTTTCCTGCAACTCTTTCTGCCAGGCTTCGGCTTCTTCGAGGTTAGAGGCGATCCACCACAGTGTTCCGATGACGGGTTGGGACATGATGATTTCCTGTTGTTGATGGCAGAGCAGACTGCTCCAAGCGATGACTTAATAATACCACAAATAACCAAGAAAACAAGATGATGTAATCAACTATTCATGAGAGGAAATGGGCAAGATGGCGAGCAGTGCTCGCCACCTCAGTGTGGTTATTCGTCCAGCTTGGCGTTTTTGCGGTAATGTGCGATCTTGGAGGGGGAGAAGCTACCAGACCAGGAGAGGCCCTGTTCATCGAGCACTTGCTGCACCAGCTCACGACGACAGCTGGCGCCAAACGTGGTTTTCAACTCCTGCTCATAGGCACGGAGCAAGGCGTACTGGTACTCGATATCATCGAGTGCCAGCAAGAATCGACGCTGAATGGCTTTCGCATCGCGAATCTTCTTGTTGCTTCGGAGCTGCAATAGAACAGGGATGGTCGCACCTGCTAGCATTGAAACGGCAGAGATGAGGCTGGTTAAGAGGATGGTGTTATCGGCCATGTTCTTTCTCCTATCAAGTTGACTTATTATACATAAAAATAAATAAAAAATCAAGAAATCAGGGGAAAAGAACGGGGGAGAGAGTGGGAGAGAACTGGTTTGATTGCAACCCTGCGTTGCAGTTGGGGAGATATGATTTTGCTGTAGGCAAGAGCCTGGTTGGCGAGGGGAGGTTGCTCTCCTTGAAAGGGGCCATGCGCAGCTTAACAAGCCTGTTTGCCTCAAGGGCCAGGGCTTGGAGTGATGGGTCTAGTGCGCACGCATGGGCCGGATCAAGCGCAATGCGGCTCTATTGGCGGATCTTTGAAAATTGCCACCCTACAAGGGTGGCATAGTATCCAGTTCCTCACCCTCGCACCTTGAAGGAAGGGATGTTTCTCGAAAAACCCTTTGTGATTGTTTTGCCCACGATCTTGTCGAGCTTCCATTCATCCTCCCCCTTGATTGAACGCTGGAGCAAAGCCCATCGTTCAAGCTGGAGGAACTCCTTGTTATGCTCAAGAAGAGCAATAACCCGCGCCTGAATGTCCTGTTCAGCAGCGCGAGCAATCGCCAGGAGCGCGGGATCGAAATCGGGATATTGCGCTGTATCATAGGCTACACAGCGGCCCTGATTGTCCAGACGGAATCCAACAAAGTCACAGAGCGCACCAGATAAAGAAAAAGCCATATAATTCGATGCGCCGATTTCATGATGGAGCGAAACTAATTCCATTTCGTCTCCCGCTATCTTGACATAAAGAGGGAAGATTAATGGTTGAGGTAGCTCTCGCTGTCCTGTGATGGCAATAAGGTCACGCTGTCGGGTGACAAGGGTGAATCCCTGTCCTTGCATGAAAGCAGAAATATTTTGATAGGACATGAGACATGACTCCGACTGGGTTTGAATAAATAATATATCAAATATTATGCTGCAAGGCAAGCATGTTGACTTAATAATCTTTGGGATGTATAAGGTATATAGAATATTAAATTGTGGGGGTTCCATGGTAAAGCTACAGTGGCCTGATCGTCCGTCACCATTCTGGTTCGGTCGAGGTGGCCCCGTGTTTGACGGAATAGTGGCTGCTGATGGGCATATTCATGCTCAGGGCGATGTGCTGTCGGTGGTGTTGGATGGCATGGTGCCGCCTGTCGGCACGGCAGTGCTGATCGAGTGGACGAAAAGCCATCTTGTTGCTGAAACAGTGGCGGAGCGTCATGAGCGATGTGAACGTGAGCGGTGTGAGCGAGAAGAAGAGGTGGAGGCCAGGCGGCAGGCCGATACATTACGAGAACGGGAGCTGAGAGCTCGTAAGCGACAGCGTGCAGAGTCCGTCAATGGCGGATTGAAAGTGCCTGTTCGCTGGACTTCTGGGCGAAAAATCGTGCTATCAGGTTTGTCTGCCAATGGCTGGGGCGATGGCGCTAACGCTCGCACGGTCACTCATATCTTGCTGCTTGAACCCATCGCAGAAGGGCGCTTCACTCGGCCAGCCCAGTCATTTCTGTGTACCTCTGCCAAAGGCAGTGACGGGAAAGACTGGACGGATAGCCGGAGCACCAGCTCGGAGGCAGAGGATGGTCGCTATGTCAGCGAAATAAACTGCCAGCAGTGCCTTAAGCTGGCTCGTCGCTGGGATGCCCGTGAACACGGAATGGCGCCTGAATTGATTTAAATTGCCCTGTCATTAATGGGCGGCCTCTAGCTCAGGCTCTTGGTGTAAGCGAGTGTTAATGTCTGCTGTGAATTTTATCATGCAATCACTCCGTGTATTCGGCAGCACAATTACTCGGCGGGCATTACCGGCCAAAGATGCGGTAATCAAAATATAAGTTGCGACTATTCCACTCGTCATTATCCCTCTGGCACTGAGCAATCGCTACCCTATTGTCGTGGTTAGGCGCTAGCCTGGGCCGCATTGACGGCTTCGGGCTTGGCGTAGTTGCCGATGAAAACCGCCTCTGCGGGGCAGCCATCGCACAGATGCCACGCTTGCCCTGGCTTGTCGAAGTTGATGGCATCAAACTGACGCTCCAAGGAAGAGAAGCAGGCGTTGTTTGGCGCCACCCAGTACAACACCTCAATAGACTGGTCTCCGTTGATGCTCAACACTTGGAAACCTTTGCCGATCTGCTTGCTCATGATGCGTCCTTTTGCCTGGATTATTGCAAAACGGGGATCTGTTGGGACTTGGGGTAGGGGGTGGAAAACAGCAGCAAGAAGATGTTGTCCTCAAACCAGGGGATCAGGTGCGTGAAGTTGATGCGAGTGCCTTCATCAGAGTGATATCGGAGGTTGTAAATGGCCTCGTTGGGTGCGATGACGGCCACTGGAGCGAACAGCTCAATACAGGCTTTGACCATATCGAGTTCGTTGCTAGAAATCATCAGGCCCACATCATCTCGGAAGATGGCACCGTTGGTGTTGTAGAAGCTGACCAGGCAATTGCGGATCTCGTCAGGGAAGAGCGCAGGATCGAGGTCGTGTTTTGCGATGATTTCGTTGGCTGGGATCATGATGAGTTCCTGTGGGGTGGTCATTTGAACGAGAACGAATCGAGTTGATGACAATACTGGTCAAGCTCGCTGTGGTGCAAGACAGCGGCGCATGCCCAGGTTTTTTTTGCGTTGGGTTTGCAGGTCACCACCCAGAATGTCTCGGGCGCTGTGATCGGATCCAGTACCGCACGAATACGGGGCTCTGCTCGCAGCCTGTCACTGATGGTGTCGAGTCGATAGCCGAGGTAGCGGGCCTCCCCTTTGTGGGCGATAAACCCAAGATGAGGGGAGGGGGTGCTGACCGGATATGACTTTTTCAGTGCGTCACTGAGCGGGTTTAATAGGCTTTCTACGTCCATGATAAAGCTCTCATGAGGCAGAGCAGGCTTACGCCTGCTGCTGGTGGGCGATCTTGAGAAGACGTTCGGCATCGAAGTGGTTGATGCGACACCAGCCGTTGCAGCCCAGCATGGTGCCTTTGGAGGGGGAGACGCCAGTACGCAGCGGGATGTGGTTGATCAGGGCCACCAGCTCATTGCCATATTCGCCATCGTTGGTGATGGTGAATCGGTACTCGCCATTGGCATCGATATGCAGCGGTTCTACCAGGGTTTTGCCGTAGTGGGCGGCGATGGCTCTCAGCCCCTTGGCGATGGCGGCGTCACGCAGATTTCCCGCTTCCACAGGTTTGATTTCCTGATTCGCTTCAATGGCGGACAGTTCGGCAATGATGGGGTCGAGATAATGCATTGAAATCACCTTTGGTTGGTATTTATTTAATGAATATTATATATAAATAGGAGATAAAGTCAATAGGTGGATTACTAAGTAATCACAACATTGATGCTTAAAAATAAATTAAATGGAGGGTCTCTCGAACCCTCCAGCACAGATATTTAGTGCCTGCTTCGGCAGGCGAGGGTCAGTCGGTCGATGTTTTGCTGGCCGAGTGTCTCCAAGGCGGTATTGGTAAGCCCAAAGAGATCTTTCTTCTCGCCCGCCACAATGCGGTGCTCGGAATGGATGCTTGCCTCTCCCAGGTGCTCCAGGAAGTAATTGAAGCAGCCTTGCAGGCCCCGAGAAAGGGATATGGCATCAAGCGCCTGGCGATGATCACCATTGAGCACAAAGAACAGTCGGCCAGCCATCACGATGGCCGTGGTGACGCAGCCATAATCCGATGTTCTCTGGCTAAAGCTCAAGTAGTGCTTATCACGGCAAGGGGTCGTGGAATTAACAGACTGCGTATTAATAACGGGAATAGTGTGGTGTGAAAAGCTCTGCATGACCGTCTCCAATAACAAGCACATGGCATAACCAACAAGATGATTACATAATACATCAACATGGCGGTAATGCAATAAATATTAATGAAGAAAATAATATATCTGGTATGGCATAACGAACATAAAGAAAACTCCGCAACCAGGGCTTTAGCCACCAGTGCGGAGATTGCCAGACAGAGGGGCTGGATTTTCAGGAGGGCTTGGCGGCCTCATTCATCTCTTGCTTCACCTTGGACAGGGCACGTTCGGCCTCAAGAGCACGAAGAGCCAGAGCGGACGCCACCTCAAGATCGGGGATACTATCCAAAAGCTGGCCGTACCCAGCATAAGGAAGCAGGGAGATCAGGCTGATCACGTTGCCAAACAGAAGCTCGACACGATCAACGTCCTCTTTGGACGGCATGTTAACAGGCGTGCCATCCTCCCCAACAGGAAGGGCAAAGATCTTTTTGTGCAGCCAGTCGCGGCCTTGGCTGGCCTTTGAGTATTTTTCTCCGTTCACCCAAAAGGAGATTGGGCTGCTCTTCTCAACAACAACCTCTTCCCACTCGATCACCGCCCAGGGGGAGGCGGTTTTGCGAGAGCCGATCCCGTAATAACCTGCATCTCTCACCATCTTAAGCAGCTTGTCGCCTTTTTTCAAGTTGTCAAAAGCACTCATAACAAGGATCCCTTAATATATTTGATTATTTTCTTAGGATAATATAAATAAATTGCCATTGAAATGTCAAGATAATTTGATAGACATCGGCGTGTATTTTTGAAATATTAACCCAAGCAGTCTGGTAATAATTTAAATTGATTTCATGGAAATAAGAGGTTAGCAATGAACACGACAAATAATGCAGACGTTAAGAAAGAAAACAATAATGTCGCGATTGTGTTCAAACAATACAATCCGGAAATCAACAAAATGGAGCTGGCCGTAAAACACATGGCGAAAGATGTGTTTTACGACGAGATCAGGGAGTCTGTCAGGGCCTCATTGGAAATAGAGGGTGTGCGTATTTCTGACAGTCAATGGAAGGCGATTGCCAGCGCCAGCGCGTTTATGAATATCAGCGGTGGCGCATGACTGGCTGATTGGCATCCATGGCAAGAAGGATGAGTTTTTCGGCCTGGGAGTGGTGGATCCGGCACCATTTTTGAGTGTGGATGGGCTGAGTGTTTCTGCCTTGATGGATCTCTATTTTCTTCAAAATGGCGGCCAGCCCCTCACCATAGCTACCGCCCTGGATATTGAATACAAACACTCCCTGGGAATCTGGCCTGATCGGCTCTTCCAGCGTTTTGCCAAACTGCCCTGCTACCGCTCTGAGGCCGGATATAAGCGCTTTCTCGCGCAATAGGGTGCTCGCCATGGGGTTGTCTGTCTTGAGTGCGTGCGCCTGCTGTAGGGTTCGCACAACGGATGGGAGAGTGAGCATGTTGAGCCTGAATAGTTAGGTTTTTTCGAGGTGCTTTTCGGCGTGAGCATATCCAAACTGCCAGCATTGGGCGCGGTGAGGATCTGCATGCGGGCATTGTTCGATGCCATTTTCATTGGCCGAGCATCCTTCATGAAAGTCGATCATGTCCTGAGTCCAGGCATCATGATTTATCTCTGCCGGATGGGCAAAGTAGATATCACCATTATCGATGAACTTGAGCTTGAATCTGGGCAGCAAGTTGACCAGTGGAACAGAGACATTGAAGGAGGCCGGATCGATGATGGTTTCGATGATCTCGCATTCCCGATCATGGTAATAACTTTTGAGCGTGCTGTCGAACACATTGCTGAATACGGCGCGAGTAGTCATTGGATTCTCCCTTTCAATACGAAGTTGCATCGGTCAATCAGCCAGCTTGGTAAAGGCGAGGCCGATCAAGGCGTCAGGGTCTTTGACAGATTATCCTTCGACCAGCGCACGGCCTTTTTCAAAGCCGAGCTGCCAGATGTGGCGACGAGCAGGGTCGGCCAGAGCACAGGTCGCACCGATGGCAAAGGCATTCTCGCCAGCCATATAGTCATGCATATCCTGAGTCCAGTGCTGGGGATCGATCTCTGTGGCATATGCGCTATATACCTCGCCAGTATCGACAAAGTTGATCTCAAACTGCGGCATGTTGTCGGGGTGAAGGATCTGAGTGTGATCAGGATTGTTGGGGTCACACAGCAAGCCAACGATGTTGCATTCGCGGCCATCGTATTCCTTATCGGATTCGTAGCCAAAAGCGCTTTTAAAAACGGGCATAGTGCTTTCCTTGTGGGTTCGGTTGACTCAATCTTCCAGGTGGGAAAAGGTCGTTGCCAGCAGAGCATCGGTATCGATACCGCTCAGGGTGCAGACTTCCTGATTGTCGCCAATGTAGAACACGATGTCATAGATCTTGCGCTCAGCCAGGTTGAACCGCACGATCAAACAGCCGATGTTGAAGTAGCTGCCATCGGCAATCTTGCGTGAGTCGGCAGTCTCCATGCTAAATTCAGTGGTCACATCAAGAAACCGCTTGCCAGATAATTCCTCGGAAGTGACTTTCACTTGATTGAGCAGAGACACAAACCAGCCTTCTGGCAACACAAGGTGCTCGAACATGTGCTTTGCGATGGATGTTGCCGACAGGTCTGCCCACATGGCAATGAGTTCGTTGGAACGACTTGGCAGAGACATAAGGCAATCCTTGGGGTGTGTCGAAGTGATGACTTAATAATACAGGAATTCAGCTGAAACTCAAGCAATAAGATAATTTCTAAAAAAATAAATAGGCCCCTCCTGGTGCTCAGGAAGGGCAATCGGTGTCAGTGAGCGAGCGGGATAAAATGAGTGTCCTTTATGCCGCTGGCAACATCGTTGCCACATATGGTGCAGGGGAATGGCTTGTTGCCAATATCGAGCCGGAGATCGACGACCTTACCAGAACGCATATCAAAGCGGATCCAAAGCTGCCCTGAATCAAGGCTGGGGAAGGCGCCATTGGTAGACTCCAGGGAGAACTCCCTGATGATGTCCATGTGCGGGCTGGAGGCATTCATGCTGGACTTCTCAGCATCGCAGGGGGTTGCCATCTGCCAGTTTTCCGGCAACTCCATATGGCTAAACACGTATTCAAAGACCTCCATCGCCGATGCTTCTCGCTCCTTGTGGATGAGACTTGCTTTTTCGTTGTGGTCTGGTGTGAACATGGGGCCTCGTTAGTGCGAAAATTGGATGGCTAAACCATGCCTTGATTGCCGGTAAAATGCAATTGTTGGTGTTGATGTGGCTGACAAATATAGTGCCCATATTGCCTTTACCGGAAGGTTATTTTTTGCCAAAATAATGGCATCATGAAGTAGGAGTAGTCAGTCCCGCAAGGCGGGCGATCAGGATACGGAGATGATCGCGATGAGTATGGAGTCCATCAAAACCGACAAGCTGAACGAAGATGCCAGAAAGCCTGCCGTAGGCGCGGAAGGTCTGTTTATTACCGCATTCTCTGATGGGAGTTACTGCCCTGAAACAAGGGCGTGGGGGGTCGGTATCTGGGTGCGTGATGGTGAGAAACCACCAATCACCCTGAGTCTCGGCGGGATCGGCTATCGAAAATCGTCTCAAGCGGAAGAGCGGGGGCTGCTGGAGGTGGTGAACTACATCAAGCAGCACTGCGACTACAAAAACAGAGTGGTGGTGATCCAGTGCGATAGCAGTGGCGCACTGCAAAAAATGGACACCAGCGCCTTGCGCGAAGCGGGCCTAGTTAAGCGCAAGCATGTGAAGGGCCACACCAAGCATCGCAACAGCCGCAGCAGTGTCAATCGCAAGGTGGATAAGCTGGCGGGAGAGCAGATGAACCGCTACCGAGAAATTGCCAAGCGGCAAGCCAGGGAACTGGTGGCAGCGAACCAATAAAAAAGCGCCTTTACGGCGCTTTTTAGCAACTGCCCCGTAAACCCTCGCCCAATCGGGCGGGGATATAAGTGTGATGGTTAGAGCTTGAGGGTGAGCGCCTGGATAGCTGCTCTTGCCGTCTGCGGATAGTTGGGCTCCAGCTCGACAAAGTTCGCCTTGCAGCCCAGTGCAAAGACCGAGTGAGTGGCAACAATGACCTGGAGGTTTTGCTTTTCAGCCCCCTCTGCCAGGGCTGCCCAGAGCTTGGCCTGACTCTCGATGGAGACGCCGGATTCCGGCTCGTCGAGCAGCAGCGTTTTCTGCCCTGTGGGGATCTTGGCTTTCATGATCTCGGAAACGGCAGGAGGAAGCCCCTTGCCCCAGTCGTGGTAGCGTTTGCTGCGATGATACACATCGGGGATCTGCTTACTGCCATCGAGATATTCCATCGCCTCGGTGAGGCGATACAGGCTGGTTTTACCCGTGGACTCCCGCAGTTTCAGATCGTCCAGGCCCTGGCTGAAAAAGTCGTCGTCAAAGCCAGCACGCCCACCAATGAGCCCCACCGCATCGCGAGGATTGCAATAGGCGACAGGCTGCCCATCGTGCCAAACCACGATATCGCCCATCTTAGTGTTCTCGCGGCCTTTATCGAAGATGGAGTGAACCTTTTGCTCCCAAGAGTGGGTGATGGTCGAGATCCCACCCTGCTTGGATGCCGTGGAGAGCGCCATCATGTCGAGAATGGTAGACTTGCCAGTGCCATTGGGCGTGAACATGATGTTGAGCCCAGGCTTGAAGGAAATCTCCTTTTCCCGCACAAAGAACGGCAGCTCCTTGGCATAGCCAAACAGACTGGACCTGCTCAGATCGCCAAACACAACCTTCTCTATCATAATGACCTCTGTCTTGAGTCAGGGGCAGAATTTCCGCCCCGTGAAATGGGATTACTTCCGACCAAAATCAGCAGGGATCTCGCCCCACTTGCTGGTTTTCCAGTCACGCAGGGGAAGGCGTTGCTTGACCTTTGCGTAGCCGCCAAGTTGCAGGAAGCGATCTGCCATGCTCAGCTTGTCCATGATCTCGCGACAAGCGGGTACACCGCTGCTGTGGGCCTTGCGGGATACCCAGATCTGGGCATTCACAGAGTCGCTGTAGATCGGCAGTTCTGCTTGTAGGCCCATGGTGCGCTCAATCCACTGGATACCGTCGATGATCGCCAGATACTCACCCACGTTCGCCGAGCCACCCGAATAGGGCATTGAGCGAAACACCTCTTGATTCCCTTGCTCTGTGACCAGCACCCCGCGCCATTCAACCAGTCTGGTTTTGTGGCTGTAGGCCGCATCAACGGCGAGATAAGGGGCCTTTGGGCGACCGGAATCAGTAGTCTTGGGAGCGAAGGTCTCCGGCGTAGTCATGACCAGGACTGGTCTGCCAAGCCCACCAGCCACGGCGAGCTCGGCGGCCTCAAGAGAGGGAAAACCCTTGAACTTCGAGCCAGAGAACCCCTTAACTTGCCGCTCAGCCTCAGGCCAGGAAGCGTAAATGCCAGGTTGTTGACCGACCCACACTACATAATGCGTGTTTTTTGCCATTGCATTCGTCCCAATGAGTTAGGTGTTTAATATAACAAATATTATATATTGATGCAATAGGGGAGAGCGGAAAGAGAACTGGGCCACTGTTGTGAAACAACAATAAGAAAATGAGTTATTTGAATATTGCCGGTTCACATATTTAAAGCTGAACTATGTCGCTTTCAGATTGATATAAAGTTTATTTTCTATTATATTATTAATGGATTCCAACAACGTTCGGGGTAAACTATGCGCAAGCTGTTTGGTATGATGGTGGTGTTTTTTGCAATGGCATTGGGAGGCTGTGCGGCACTGCCGTCACAAACTGGCAATCCGCTGGTGGAGTCGGCGAAGGCGTTCGGCGCACCTCCGGAAGGTAAGGCGCATCTCTATGTCTACCGCGACAGCTGGGTTTCCCGCCTGCATGGCTTCGATCTGTCGCTCGACGGCAAGCCGCTTGGGGTGTCGCAAAACAAGACCTTTTTCCTGGTCACGCTGGATGTGGGCAAGCACTACAAGCTGGAGACCGAGAGTGAATTTGGCAGCAACATACTGGACGTAGCGGCAGAGTCGGGCAAGACCTACTATGTCGAGCACTACCCTCGGATCGGGGTGCTGCTGGGTCAGGCTGACTTCAATCTGCTGAGCGAGCCGAACGATATCGCCAAGGCCCAGGCGTCCATCAAGAACGGGTACATGCAGCTGCCCAATGCAGGGTAAGGGGTAAGGGTAATGGTGGCCTAGCCACGCACAGAGGGGGCCTAATGGCCCCTTTTTTCGTCAATGTATCCCAGCGGTCGCTCAAGGAGAAAAAATGAGTCTGTTTCCAAGATATCGCATAATTCGGGTGGAGTACCCAGGCGATCCCTGCAACTGGCAATTGCAGAGGCGCCATCGCCTGCTGTTCTGGCGCAATGTCTGCGGCAACGTGTCCAGTGCGATCACAGCAGCGAACGAGATGAAAATACAGATGATCAGGGATAGGCGGTCTGCAAACAGCACTGCTATCGGACAATACGATGTAAAGAGCAAGGCTGGGCTGCCTGCATATCGAATTGTTCATGCGCAACCCAAAGGGGAGGAACACCGCTGGCAGCTTCAAAAGCGCCACCTCCTGCTGTTCTGGCGCAACGTCTATGGGAGCGTGCCCAGCGCGACCAAGGCGGCGCACGAGATGGAGCGGCAGATGAGTGTTGATCGGGGCATCGCTTGAGTGGTACAAGAGCCTTCATCGCGAGAGAAATGGGGAGATGGAGTGTTTAAAGATGAAATGTGGGAGGGGCCGGATGCGGACGATGCTTATTGGGAACTTATGCCGCCTGAATCGTCTGGAGAACCCTCTGAGGCAGATAGCTTCGTTCAGGAGCTGCTCCAGGTAAGAAAGGGCATCAAGCTTGAGGGTTTTGGCGGCGATGATGATCACTCGCTAGCCGGAAGATTTTATGCGACAGAGGACGCCTTGCGCATCGCACTAAAACACCTGTCATTATCTCCCCGCACAAGATATATCGCCGCGCATGCGCTGAGTGAAAAGGCTACGCCATTGTAGGGTGGGCTCTTTTAAGAGCAAGTCTCAAATGCCGCCTTTATGGCGGCATTTTCATGTCGGTAGGTAGGCGCTACGCCAAGGAAATGAGGTAATTGAAGATCCCTATGAGCGCAAAGACAAAGACGGCAGCAAGGGTTTGACCGCAATAAAAATTTTTGGCCCTTTCGATGGCGTAGACTGGCGTGAGACCCCCCGCGCTTTTGTTGTTCCAAATGTGAGCGATGCTGCTGGCGAGGTAGTAGATCATGAAAAAGAGCATGACCAATCCAGTTAGCGGGGGCAGGGGAATGATCGACTTCTGGTGCAGGAAACACAGGGTAGTCAGTATGCCGATCATGATCATGGCGGCATTTGTCGTCCACTTGATTGCTGATGGAAAGCGATAGAGCAGCAGCAAAATGATGCCTCCGATCATGGCCTTGCTGATGATCACCATCGGCAACACAAGAGTCGAGTGTGGGCCGAACTGCTGCACGACAAAGAACAAGCTGGTGCAGATGGCTCCCGCCATCAAGGTCAGATTAGCGATGCGACCCATGATAGGGGAGTGATACACCTCCTTGAGGAAGATGGCACAAGCTATTGGTATGAATAGGATGATTGCCAGCAGTGGGGAAAAAAACGGGGAGACAGTGGCTGAGGAAGGTAGGCTGAGTCTGCTCAAGAAAATACACAGGGTCAGCTCTACAAGACATCCCAATAGCAGGCTTGCGCCGACGATGAGGTAGAAATTCCGATTCGCCAAGCGAGTCTCGGGTATCGAAGGGTTTTTACTGATGGTGTCCATATTGCTTCCAGAGATTGGAGGATAAGATAAGGCCGCCCTGGTGGGCGGCCCTGTCAGTTAGATGGTTACTTGTTGTCGGCGTAGATCTTGAGGATCCGGATAAACAGGTTGATGATGTCCATGTAGAGACTGGCAGCCCCGTCAATGGCATTGTCGAGGGTGCGAGGACACTCATTGGCCCGAACCCAGTCCACCCCGATGTAGCCACAGAAGATGGCGGCCACTACCCAGTCAGTCCAGCCTTGCTGCACATTGAAGACAAAGACCTGCACCAGCTCGACCACGATCATCGCCAGCAAGGCGACAAACAGCGCTCCGGCGATTCGCTTGAAAAAGCCAGGGAAGCAGGTAGCGGCGAACATCATGACGGCAGTTACCAGCGCAGTGGTCTGGATAGCCTGGAACACCAGATCAGGATCGTACTGAGATACCACGATGTTGAGCACCACGCCAAAGGCGACGACCACCAGGTTGTAGCCAATAAAGCTGACCAGCGGGTTGCTGGAGGCGGTGAAGAGCGCGACCCCAGCGATGCCAGTGACAAAGAAGGCCACCAGGAAAGCCCAGGTAGGCATTGCAGTGAAGATGGCGGGATCGAAGGTCTGGATCATGTACCAGTTGACGATAAACCCCCACAGCAAGGTAGCCCCGATGGCGAAGTTGTAGAGCCCAGCGCTCATACCTGCCGAAGAGGTGGTGTTTTGGGTAAAGATGTCGGTCTTTTCCATGTGAACTCCAAAAGTGGACATATATTTGAGGTAAATATAGCACACCTACATATTTAAACAATTAAAATATGACGATCTGCTGATACTTGTTTCAAAAACAATCCGGCAGATTTTCGTTTGAGGCATGACGATTAATAAATCATTTTTGAATTGGCCCAATGGCGGGCCAATCTTTAATGAGGGGCGGCTTGCTACTCGGAAGCGGGAAGCAGCTGGTCGAAGATCCAGGTATCGCCTTCCTCATCGATAAACAAGATGTTGCCATCTTCGTCAGTCGCCGTCACGGCAGTGTCCCAGTAGACCTCGGTAGAGCCTTCGTACACGGGTGTACCATCTGCATTGATGCCAGATATGATGGCGGCAGCTTCCAGTTTTTCGAATGTGCCAACGATAGCTTTGCCAGAGGGGGAGACGTAGTTTTGCATGGTGAATTCCTTGTGCGTGATGACGAAGTAATCATATCACAAGACATAATAAAGTCAATATTATTAGGTGGCGATGTAGAGAATTAAGGTGGGAGGGTATTATTATTTCGGCGTTCGGAGAAGATGCTTGCTATCTCATTAGTGCAAAAACAACAACGCCACGGTGTCCGTGGCGTTTGCGAGGTTATTTGGCGGTGGCGCGGTAGTGTGCGAGCAGCGGCTCTGCCATTTGGGTGAACTCAAAGGCATAGTTCGCATACTCACTGAGCCCCGCAGAATGACCTTTTTCGTAGGCCAGATTCAGGATGGGGCTGCGCATTTCAGAGGGGATGTCTTGCAGTCCGCACTCTTCGATCAGATCCTTGTCGAACTGAGCATACAGCTCGTTGCTATGAGCGTCGTAGGCTTGCATGGCGGCGTTGTAGGTCTCTTCATTGACGCTCACAGAGCCGGAGAAGCCATAGCAACCCAGGCATTCGATGATGGACTTGCTGGGAGAGTCGTGGAGCAGGCTCTTGGCAACAGGATCTTTCGCCAGCTCAGGAATGGCGAGCAGGTCGGCCAGGAAGGTCTTGCGGGGCAGCGCTTGCATCACGAAGCCCACCTTGCCGAAGGTGATGATCTCATGATCAGCACGATCAGGGTAGGGCATGTTGTTCTGATAGTCTGCGTAATTCAGGTTCATATTTTTGCTTCCGTCTTGATGATGTAGTAATCATACTTGAGGATTGATGGCCTGTCAATGATTCCCAGTTATTTTTGCTGAAAATATATTGAGACAGGCCGTGGTGGCGAGCGGTATTTAGCTGATGCGCTCTGGCTGTGATCAGAGCGGGAGCAGATACTTTTTGCCGTTGCAGTGGGGATCGTCGGTGTAGGGCTCATCCGTTTTGAGATTCCAGGCGTACTGGTAGCGGATTGAGTCGAGATTGAAGATGCTGTATTCATCTTCCTGATACTTGTCACCCAGCTCTTCTGCCGAGATCACGGCGACCAACTCGGTGTGACCATCTTCCTCATCCTCGCACAGCACGGCATAGCGAGCGGGCTTGCCGATGATGGATTCTCCGGTCATGACATTGACGGTCGCCCCAGTAAAGCCAACCAGCTCGGCTTCGCCAAAGACCATCATGGAGGTCGCAATCGCGCCAGCCAACATGTCGGATTCCGAGGTGATGCCGCTGGTCTCGTCACGCTTGATCATGTACTGGCGCAACAGGGTGCTGGACTGGTGAGAAAAAGCCTCTTTGCCGACCAGATACCCTACGGTGCCATCAGGGGAGACCACTCTCACAGCGATGTTGCCGGAATCGACAGTCGGAATAAGGGCGGTGATTTGCTGGGCTAGTACAGTATTGCTCATGGAGCGCTCCGTGATGTGATGGTGATTGCTGCTTTGATGATGCAATAATCATACTTAGAAAATCCACAGGAGTCAATATTTTTACAAAAAATAAGGAACCTGGTGCTGCGCGAGCGGTTACTGCCCAGTAATGGGAATCCCCCTCCTGAGACGCAAAGCGCGAAGGTGGGGGAGGATGTCAAGTGAAGGTTAATGTGGGGCTTTGATGGCTCCGACCCCAATATCAAGTACATAGACTCAGGCTGTTCTCTCGGTCTTGAGCCACTCGATTACCGTGGTGAAGATCTGATCGTCATGCTTGCCATGAAACTCGGCAGACAGGTATGGGGTTTTGAGCCACGCTCCATGCTCAAGCACACAGACTCTGACCGGCCCTGTGCCATCGTTCGCGCTCAGGGTGACCATGTGGGTGTCGTTGGAGAGTTCTATCTCTCCATTAGACTCGCGGTGTTGAACGGAACGGTCGTCATCAGGCTTGCCGTATTTGAACTCATCGTAATGAAAGAGTCGGCCATCAGTGTTGACAGCTACCCGCAGGCCGCGCCAGCCATATTCAGACTCCAGTCTTTGCATCTCATCAAGCGCATCTTCCTGGTAATCGAAGTTGTCGCTGGTCGCAGGTTGCCACTTGTCTTGATGGAAATGCTCAAGACGGTAGTTGTTGCGATGAACATAGCCAAAATCAGCCAACCAGTATTCGCCATCGGCGGCTTCTTGCGTCAGTTTTTCCCTGGCATACTCGAATACATTGTTGAAAAACTCTTGCTCGCACTGCTCCATGGTGCAGCCATTGGATAATTGCTCTTTCACCCAGCGCTTGTTGCGCTCTTCTTCCCAGGCCGCTTCGGTAGAGGCAAAACTGGTCAGATCATTCGTGCCGAAGTCATTGTGGTCAAAACGAACGATGGCAGGGCAGTCTTTATCAAGGGTGTAGGAGAAGTTTTTCATGGCTGGGCTTCCTTGTGATGATGATGTAATCATACAGGGGCTTGTGTTTGCTGTCAATATTATGAGGAAAAATAAAGATAGAAATTAAGCGTTCGCCCGCGAGCTCCCAGGCGATACGCGATTATTCGTCCGACAGCAATTGTGATAACAGTTCTCCCTCGCTGATTGCACTGACGGGGATCGCGTGGTAGCTACCAGAAAGCCATATTTCGATACCATCCTTGATGGGGGTGGCGAGAGTGTCGTTGAAAAACGATATTTGGCTCAAGAAGGCGGAATCAATAAATTTGCGCATAGCAGGGTGGCGAGAGCAGTAGGTCTCCATGATCCCCATGTCTCCGGCAGTATCCCTTAGCATTGACCGGATCCTGGCTGTTGTTGCCTCATCAATCGCGTCATAACGCAGCCAGTTCTCCAATTTCAGATAGAGATCTTTCACGCCCTTGCCATAGGTGAAATCGTAGCCATCAGTCGGAAAAATATAGAAGGGGATGCCAAATTTTGCTGCCATCGTGACATCACTGGTGGCATAAAAAACATTTTTTCGAGGCAGAAGCCCGAGCGATGCCAAGTGACTATTGAAGATGTCGTTCATGACACTGCTATCCATGGCAGAGAGCTTTTTGCTGGGTTGCACATCAAGATGTGCAGTCTCACCCAGGCAGTCCACGCCTCGATACAGCGGCCTGCCAAGCAAGCGGAGGCTGTCCAGGTAATGGGAGCAGTCAGTCTTGATGGCATCGATAGCGCTTGCAAGTTCATTGTGGTGAGGCATCTGTTGGTAGTCCATGGGTTTGGTCATGATTTGTTGATGATCGCTTCATTGCGATGAATGTCATGCTGTCTGAAATAATACTCGCGAGCAAGGCCCACGATGCATTGCCCGATCTGCCCGCAGACAAAGGCGGTACTGATCGTGTTTGTCCAAAACAGCAACAGGAAGATTGTGCTCAGTACCACACCCAGCACCCAGACGAGGATCAGATCCTGTTGGGATTTGGGGTTGTTCATGCCACGCCTGTGCGATATTTCGCGCATGAGGCCATTAATACTCAAAAAAATGAACAGGTAAACGGCTGTAAAATAGCTTATCTCACTCCAGGCAGCATACAGATGGGATGCGCCCAAGAACAGGCATGAAGACCATAGAAAAATCATAAAATTATAGTACATAACAAGCAGTTCATCCCAATCAGTAAGGGCCGAGGTACTGCTGATATTATATGCAAAAATAAATGGCTGGCAATTGTTTTTTTTAGCGAAAAAAACGATGTTTTTCTTGCCTTATGTGGGGACAGTGGTATGATTACATCATCAGACTATCGAATGATTTAAGCAACGGGGTGTGACATGAAAGGTCAAGAAAAGATGAAGAAAGTTGATGTTTGGACGCCAGATGAGATGTTTTTGCAGCAGACCGATCTCGCCAGCCAACTGGCGCAGGCCAGGATCGCAGATCTGGAAGCAAAGCTGGCCGAGTTGCTGCAAGTGACGCTGGGCTACAAGGAGTGGGTCATTGCAGTTCCTGATGAGGTTGCGGCGAGCTTGCCAGCAATGCCTGGGATCGACGGTGACTGGGCAGACGAAGTAATTGATGGCGCCCAGCGGGCCTTGAAGAAGTAGACTGACACTTCTCCCCACCATGAGGGCGGGGAGAAGAAGAACTGGGTGCTATGCACCGCTTTTGCGGTGCCATTAAGAAACAGGTCGCTTGTTGCTGAGGCATGATGATGGAATAATGCCTGCCACACGACCTTAATCAGAAGGGATGCTTGATGCATCTGGAAGCATACCTTATCGAGCTCAAAGAGCAGTCAAAGCCACATTTTCCAAGCCGTGGTCACTTTCGATTTGAGGGTGACGAGCTCTATATGCGACTAGGCTTCTCTCCCACGGCTGGGGGTCTTGCAATCACCCTGGCGAATGTCGAGGTTGCAACCAAGCATCGTGGAGAGGGTCGGTTCTCTCACTATTTGTCGATCATTGAGCGCTTTGCCCAGGATGAGGGCATCTCAGTGATGATTGAAAATGTGACCAATCCATTTTTACCCGATGTTTTATCTCGTAGAGGGTATTTGCCATCAACCTTCAAAATGCACTGCTTCGTTAAGCATTCAGAGCAGGATTAATCTGGATTTGGAGTTATCGCTGTTGATAGGAATGATTGCCTTCTTGTTAATTGATATGTATCATTAGAGTCCAGTATTCTGCTTTTAAAATGACTTTGGTGATAATAATGAAGAAAAATATGTTGGTGCTAGCAGTGGCTTGCGCATTTTCCTTTTCAGCAAATGCCGGTTTTTTTGATTCCAAAGAAAAAGAGGTAGAGGTTCCTTTCAAGTGTGGCAGGGATGATGCTGCTGCCTCTTTGGTGACCTACATCAAAGACGATGCTGCCTCCAGGGTAAATACCCTTTATGGCGAGAAGTATCCGAAAAACATCAATGAGTACATCAAGAAGGTTGATGATGTTGCCGTGAAGGTATCCAACATCAGCACCCGTACAACCAATGATAATGAGCTGTTGTGCATGGCGACTGTCCATATCTCTATGGCACCTGAGATTCTTGAGCTATCGAGCCAAGCCCCTGATGTATATCAGGATTACATCCGATACAGTGCTGCCATGTATAAAGACAACGGGCTGGAGTGGAAAGAGCTACGTTATATTGCCAGGCTGTCAGACAATAAAAAAGATGTCTCTATCAGTGGCGATGTCCGAATGCAGAGTGGCGCGATTGCCAAGGCAATCGGCATTATTGCAGACAAAGACCAGATCCTGAAAAACAGTACGCCAGAAAAGCTGGCCGAAGCTCAAGGTCGATTTGAGAAGGCAGATAAGGTGCTCAACGAGATTTGGAAAGGGATCCCTCCTTCTTTCAGGGCTTCCATGAAGGCTGAGCAATTGGCGTGGGTCGAAGATAAAGCCAGGAAGTGTGGCAACGTCCTCGAAGCCAGGGCAGACTACACCGCGTCCTTCAAGCGTGTGGCAATCTATAACTGCCAGGAAAAAGTGACCAATGAACGCATTAAGTTCTTGGGCGGAAAATAAAATAGAATGCATAAACAAACCGCCGAAAGGTGGTTTTTTTGTTTGAATTTTGTAGGAATGAGTGATACCGTCAGCCGGACATATTAAAGGCAAAAATAATGCTGAGGTGGAGATGGAAGATATAAAAAATAGCGACCCTCTTGGTGTGGCTAAAGACGGTAATTCGGTAACTAAACCAATTGAAGAAGTGGTGGCAGAAAAGCCGGATGCTGAATATCTGCGCAATAAACTCTTTGACCAGTTACTCGCAGGAATAAAGCTCGATCTTCTTAAGATTGCGTTCAGGATCCATCAGAGCAAGAATGGCAAGGATTTCTTTTCTATCTGCTCAGTCAACGAAATGAAAGTAAGGATCTCAGCCCTTCTTAAAATGAAAGGAATAGAAACAAATCCTTACGAAGTGGAAGATGATGACTTTAAGGTTGTAGAGTCACTTCACTGCCAGAAGCTCTCGGACTTTAAGGATGATTCGATCATGTTTATCGCGAGTGTTATTGCTCGCAATACAGGAATTGATGGAGAGATTGGTGATTTTCTGTTTGGTGAAAACAAGCCAGGCATAGTCGATAGCTATTATGAAATGATCGTCAATGGTCAGCTTGAGTGGTCAGCTTCGTTGGCTCCATTGAACATTCCAAGCGCCATGTGCAAGAAACCAGATGCTATCTCGCCAACACTCGTAAATAGAGTTGCTATCGGCCTTGCGACAACTTTCACGCTAGGCCTGTGGATCGGGTATTTGCTTGGTTCTCACTTTCCCTTCTGATAGCAGGCGCAAGATGTGCGCCTGTTCTGCGGGATAAAAATAGGGCTTCATCCTTACAAATAAAGTCTCACCCTAACAGAGAAAAAATGATGAGTAATCAACCAAAGATTGAAGAAATCCAAGCCCTGGATGGGAAGGTATTTGCCATGCTGGATGAGCATGAACAGCATGTTCTGCGATTCTACACAGAACAAGGAAGGAAGTTCGGTGTTGCCGTTAGCATCATAAATGAAGCAGACTCAAGGAAACTAGCTGCGGCTCGGTCGCCTCAAGGGGCTGACGAGATCATGAAGAGTGCTAACAGTCGAGTGTACGTCCAGGTTGAGAGAGAATTAGGCGCCATCACCCCGACACAAGGATGATACCTTGATCATGAAGGTGAACGAAATGCCGCCTTTTAGGCGGCATCTAGCAGTGCCGAGGCATTATGGCTGCTGATAAATCACATCTCGATCTTTCACGATCTGTATGAAACCGCCCTGAATATGTTGCAGCTCATCAGACGAATAATTGTTGATAGAAATCCGTGGTAATCGATAACAGAGTAATTTCAAGATCTCGTTGGATCGTAATTCTTGAGCATGCCAACGCTGCCTGTTTTCGCTATGATTATTAGCGGGAGGGAAATGAATATTTGGATTTGCGGTGAGTTGGAGAACTATCTCGATATCGCCTATCTCGTCTGCATTGTTAATCATCGCACCAAACATCCATACATGATTCACCACGATAATGCTGTCACTGCTATTTAGCTCTATTACTCTCGCTAGAAAAGCATCGAGGACTTTGCTTGCCTTGGCATGAGTAAGTGTTTTTCTGAGCTTTGAGAACATTAATTGCTCGCCCTTTTCAGTTAGCTCAAAATAATTATAAGGGTGTTTAATCGCTATCCCTTCCTTAATGATCCTCGCCGAGAGTGTATTCAACAACTCTTCTGAGTTTTTGTATTTATTAAAGGTGAGTGGGTGGCGCCCCAATTCACATTTAATGTTTTTGAAGAAATGCTTTTCAGTAATATATTCAAAGTAATTGGAGGAAAATTCAGTCGGAGTGGTGATTTTGTGTTTATATTTAAGTGCAGCCATTAGGTCGTGCGCTTCTTTAAAGCTCATGCCCAGGCAGGTTTTAGCGGGTTTAATCAGATTCCCCAAGTAAAACCAGGACTCCTTAGTAGGTGGAGTGTTGCGCTTTACTTTTGTGGGTGGAGTGCTATGGGCACAAGGTATATCGACGATAACCTGTCGGTCTTTCACTATTTGGCGATAACCATCTCTTATGAGATCAAGGTCGCTAATGAAAAAGCCATCGAATGAAAAATAAGGAGAGCGATTTTTTAGATGCGCTTTGGCTGCGGCATGATGATCCATGCCATAAACAAACATAGTAACAACTTGATTTGTGCTTAGTGCATGGGGTGAGTCCATATTATCCTGGAATTCAATAACCAGATCGATGTCACCCACATCAGCGGAGTCCGTGAGCATGCTGCCATATAGCCAGATATTTTGGATCCATACATAGGGCTGAACAGCATTCCACTCAGTTACGCGATCCAGCAATTCAGCCAGCATCTGAGTGGCCCTGGCTCGGGGTAAACGCTTGATAAACTTGTGACGGGAGAGCGCAACGGCCTTGTCGGAAAGCTCAAAATGGTCATCTTCAAGTGTGGTTATGAAGCCTTCCTCGATCATGCGAGAAATCAGAATTGGAGTCATAGCTTGTGCTTGTTCATCTAGTTTCTTGCGAAGGCTTGTTAAGTAAAGATGATCGTATTGGTCTGCTTGTTTGTCTTCGTTTAAGATGAGTTCGCGAATGATGTAAGGAATCGCTCTCTTATGGAAACACGGACTTTCAATATCAAAAGTTTTTTTGTGCAGCAGCTTGATAAAATCACGAGCGACTTTGGCATCCAGGCCAAAAAACTTGCTATTTTGTTCTATTAGCATGCCCATCAAAATCCCCTCAGCTTGATAGATTCAAGTACAAATAGTTTGATATTAAGATGAAGATTGCTGCTTGTCTACGGATTATAATCCGCTGTTCGGTAAATGCACTCGCTAGAGATATTAATGAAAAAGCCGCCTGGTAGGCGGCGTTTTAATTTCTGTATCATTGAGAGCAGCTGATACCAGCTGCCAGCTCAGCATCAGCCATTGCCGATAAACCCCTTTGTATTCACTTGGGCAAACCCATCGCGAATGTCGGCCAGCAACTCGGGATCGAATCCTTCTTCTCCATTAATGAAGGTGTAGACAGCGATTTCCTTCATTGCACTGGGGAGGTTGTTGTCAAACACAGTCTTTACCGGATCTTCATAAGCTGAAAGGCGCTTGTTCATTATGATCAGGCAGGCGTTGGCCGCCGTCCTGACTTCTAACCATGTGCGTTCGGCCATGTTCGCTTCCTTTTTGTTAGGGTAGTTGGCGCATGCGAACGAGGTTCTTGTGCATTCGCCATGCCGGATAGAGTCCAATCCCCAGCAGCGCCAGACCGGCTACCAAGATCCAGAAGTAAACCATGTCCCCATTCAGGCGGTAGTGCAGGTAGGCAACGGCACCACACAGCGAGAAGCCCAGCAGCGCCAGGGGGATCGCGAGGATAAACACCGATGCGGGGTTCTTATCCCAGCCGGTGAATTTGCCGATGAGGTTGGCAATGCGAGTAAGATTCACTTTTTTCATGATGCCTCCTGGCGATGGGTTGATGATATCAATCTTTTGTTGGTAACGGCATCCATCGGTCATCATGATGGATCTGGATGGGGTCTTCAACCTCTGCGGTATCCTGCCACCAGTCAGCCTCATCATCACCACCATCCCGATGGAAGGTTACCTTCTGCACCACGCCGAGATGATTGCACAGCAAGACTGGAATGCCGTATTTGGGCCGTTTCGAACTGATAGCGATCCAGGCCGAGTCTTGGGGTGATGGTAACAGCCTCCATTGGTCGTTCAGACTGATCGAAATAGGGTCATCATAGCCCGCGCCATCCTGCCAAACACGGGTCTTTTCGTCGAGACTGTCGAGGTAATAGATCTGGTTCTGTACGGTGCCATGACCAGTCATCAGCAAAACATGCTCGTATTCTTTCGGCAAGAAATCACTGGCCTTAACCCAGGACAATCCCTTGATTAACTTGATTCTCATCGGTCTTCCTTTCATGAAAAGGGGTGCCTGCCTGCGGCGCACCCCCATTTGCATTTAGGCTGCCATTGGCAGATTGCGAAGATACTCGCGGACTTCCATAAGCGCCTTGCCGAGCAGGTTCTGCCCAAGCCAACGTGCCGGAATTTGAGCGTTCGGATCATCGGGCGCCAATCCAATTCCCCAGATCTTATCAGAAGGACTCGCCTCGACCAGGATCCGATCCCCAGTTGCCAGCAGTCTCCGCGCCATGGTCGGATTCTGTTCAAATTTGGCCTTGAGGATATCGACCATCAAGTCATAGCGAGCGAGCGACCACGCTTTGTCATTGTAGGGCTTCACGAGTCGGCCCAGTTTTTTAACGGAATAGGGGTCTTGATCCACCATCACACTAGCGCAAATGTGCTCGTCTTTAAAAAAGTCGGCCTTCGCGTACATCAGCGCCGCTTCGGAGTTTTCGAAGCGACGAAAACGCCAAACGAAACGTGAATTGAAATTGTACCAATTGCTGTAAATCGAATCCGACTTCCAGAAAAGGACAAACTTGTCGGTAGTAACCGTTGCCATAAGCACCTCAGAGAACGTTTAATCTGAATAGATAGTATCATAATCGGACTATTATGGCAAGTTACAAATGAGAATGAGGCGGGGAAGGAGAACTGGCTATACTGCGCATAATTACGCGCAAAAATAAAACACTTTTTACATTGGGCATTCATGATGTTAATATTAACTTAAAGAAGCTGAACCCAGGCTGTACCAGCAAGCCTCTCCAATATAATAATAATGAGAATAATAATGAAGAGACAACGTGGCATTCAAACACCTAAAAAGAGCCAGGGCTTTACCCTCTTAGAGCTATTGCTGGTTATTAGCATCTCCATGGGGATCAGTATTGTTGCATTCCAGGAAAAGAAACTGGAGTTGGAGCAATTCCAGGCAAGGCGCCTTGGCATGGAGCTTTATCAGTTCAACTCCGGCCTGCAAAACTACTTGTCAAACATGTCAGGCAGCACAAATCCAGGCTCGCTTGCGGGCACCAAGACAGGTGTTAACTGGTTGAAGTCGGCATCCTGTGGTGGCAGTGGCACGAGGGATTGGGTGCCCTGTAATTTTCTTGTCAGCAACAATCAGAAAACCTCTTTCGGAGATCTGGGGTTCACTACGACCATTGCCTATGACACGCAACGCGGCCTGCATTCGCGTACCCAGATGAGCAAGCTACAAGTCGGGATCGCGGGCAGTCTGAAAGAGCGTGGAGACTTGAGTGGTTTGGCAGCGCTGGTCGCTTCGGGTGCTTATACCCTGGGAGATCAAGGTGCTCAGCGCGAAGGTAGTGCTCAGGGTAACGAGATTGTCTACTGTCCGGATATTGCTATTTCTTCGTCAAATCCAACCTGTGGTAGCGCCAAAGGCGTGATCGTGATGGAGTCCCAGAACCTGTCAGAGGCAGATCGCTGGATCAGGTCGGATCATGGCAATACCATGAAGGGAGCTCTTGAGTTTGCTCAGTCGAATACCGATTTGCCAGCTACGGATGCCCAGCTGTCGGCGATAGACTCGGTGGGTCGGCAGATCAGAAACGTAGCTCGCATCTACAACCTGGGGTCGAGTGGTAATGATGCACTGATCTTGGGTAAGAAGAACGGTGCCAATGCGCTTTCCATCGCCACCCTCAAGACTAACTCGGTGGTCGTGGATGCAGATTCAGAAGTGCTGGGTCAGTTGAAGGTGCAATCTGGCATCACGGCGGGCGGCGACATCAATGCCAACGCCAACCTATCAGTGAGCGGAGTAACTACGGCCAATGGCGCTCTGAATGCGAAATCAACCCTGGATGTGCAAGGGAAGACAACCGCAGTCGGCGGGATCCAGTCCAATCAGTTAATTAAGGGTTTGACCGATTTAGACATCGCTCGTGACGCCAATATCGGTGGCAAACTGACGACATCGAACGCTCAGGTAAACGGAACCCTGACGGGCAATGCCATCAGCGCAAACACGATCTATGGCAACGACTTATCAGCCAATCAGTTGACCACCAACGGCACTACCCGCCTCAACGGCACCAACGTGCTCAGTGGCAACACCTACGCCTATCGGATCATGGATGCCGATAACAGCGGCTACTACCTGGACATGAACAATAACTCGATGTTCAACGGCGTGCTTGCCAACGGCATCGTGAGCTATGGGGGCATTACCAGCAACGGTCGAATGACGGCGAATGAGTACCTGTATATCGGAGGGGGTGCAGCGGAGGGGACAGGCTGTGGGCCAAATGGGCTGGTGGGGCGCAATGGAGCTGGAGCACTGCTCTCTTGCGTGAACGGGGTGTGGGCCAGCGGCAGCTCAATGCCGAAATGGCGAGCAGCGGGGGTGGCGGTCAATGGCAATTATTGCCGAATTTATAAGAGTACCGCTGACACCGATATGTACGTAAATAATCAGCCAATTGGAGCAAACGCCAATAGCAGACTGAATAGCTCATACTTTATACCGCTATCAAACAACACTACTCTGACATTGGAGAGGTCGTATTACACGGTCGATATGGGCGGCAACAACAACAGAGTTGTTACTTATTACAACCAAATAAGGGCCTACGTCTATGACGCCTACGTGGATATAGAGCGAGGATATAATGCATCAATCTCTGATAGTGCGAATTGTCCAACGGCGTATGTGAGATAAGAAAGGCAGCGAAAGCTGCCTTTTTCTTATGTGTTCCCACGCGAACATGGGGTCATTTATTGTGGGCAAAAAAAGATTTTTATAGCGACTATCCGCATGACTGCGAAGAAGTTGATTTGTCGTATACGTGGCCGAGTATGTCGCGATTATCCGCGCTGGCGCGGAAGGTTAACTATCTCATGCGATATGCGGTTTTCAATCGATTATCCGCGTTATGCGGAAATGAAGATCTCAGACTGCTATCAGATTCGACAATCATTCGGTTATCCGCGCTTGCGCAGAATTAATACCTTGCCGAGGGCTACACTACGTCATTGTGTCGATTATCCGCGCTGACGCGGAGATTGTTCATAATAAATTGGCTCAAGAACTGCGGCTCGATTATCCGCGCTAGCGCGGAACAGTGCTGCTATATGCATGTTAAATGAACATATAGCAACAGCATTTGAGCAACAGAATACCTAAGATCTACTCACGATTATCCACGAGCTCGTGGATTGACAGAATTTTATTGGTTGATATGCCTCTGCCTTTCTCTCGATTATCCCCAGGCGGTGGGGAACATTAAAGATGTGGCCGGAATAATGTCGGTTTAACGATTATCCGCACGAATGCGAAAGAGAGCCTGTTTTTAAAGAGCGGGATATTTTATGCCAAATCACTATGGATGACTTGGCATCAAAAATTCACTTATTCACTTTGCCGAAGGTCAGTTTAGCACGCTGAGCTACCCAAGTGTCGAATGCCCTCTGTAATGTCTCGCCTTGTATATCAAAACCGTCTGGCCCGAAGCCAACGGTGCCAGCCTCAATTGGGGCGATTGCCTCTTCCGGCCAGGTTTTGACCGTCCAGCTGGCTTTGACCAGGCCGCAGTTATGGTTTTTATGGCCGCCCATGTAGGGCTCACGAGCAAAGGCAAGCAGTGTGTGCAGGAAGAAGCCGAGCTCGATTTCGCCGATCCCCTTCAAGTCCATGCGATGGCTCATCTCGGTGCCAGCAGTGATGGCCTCATACTGGTCGATGGGTCTTCTGATGGACTCTTTTGCCTCTGTCTTTTGCTCTTTACGAGCAGTGATAGCGGCATCAATTTCATTCATCTGGGAATAGAGCGCTTCCTTGTCTTCTTTGTTCGCCGTCTTGAGTTGTTTGGTCAGCTCTTTCTTCTTGGCCTTGAACTCCTGGATGTCGATGCTGGCCTCAGATTGCTCGGTCAAAATGACACTCAGGCGATCCTTTTGAGTTTGGTTCAGCAGTTCCAACAAGGAGGGGTTGCGTTCAAACATGATGGTGCGAGCCCCGCCGCCAAACATTGCTGAACAGCCAGCGGTGGTGGGGAAGGCGTTGCCAATGCATGCTTTGGAGGCGCCGCCCCAGTAGCCGAACAGGGAGAGCAGGGGATCAAGGCCCAATTTCTCTAGCGCATCGATTTCGTCTACACCTGGCATGGGCATCGAGCCCTCGATATCTGTCCCTTGTGCCAGAAGGAAGTGGTCTGCCAGGTCGAGCGGGATAGCGCCATTATTGGCCTCTCTCACGGCGATGACAGCGGCTCTGTGGGCCATGTGACGTATCGTGCCGCGAATGGTCGTAGCAGGCCAGTAAACAGGGGAATCCGGCCCGCCATTGCGCGGCAGGCGATGACCCGCAATGGAGCTTGCGCCTTTGATAGTGACAGTCAAAGGTTGGAGGGCATGCATAGTGCCGTCAAAAATGAAGGTGGCTTTGGTCATAGTGGCGCTCCTTGGAGTAAGGCATGAATGTGGTAAGCACGGACACGAGGCGGTGTAACACCGGACACGACAGCGCCGTAATAATATGGGGGTATTAATCTGACCTGGGCGGGCTCTCCAAGAGCGCCGCTATTGGTGGGCAGTGGACGATTGGCCTTGGCTGCCGACATCAAGCTCAAGTCTTCGGTGAGGGCTATGATCTCGCAACCGGAGAAAGCACCACACTGAACGTTTTGAGCGTCATAGCCAATGCCGAGCACATAGGTTTCCAGCAGTGTTTTGATAGACCAAGGATCCCCAAAGCCATCAAATGCGACATAGGGAACCGCATAAGCAGGGCGAGAAACCAGTCGCTGCTTGGTCGGCCCGCCACTCAGGTTAACCTTTGAGTATTTTCCGCCGCGTTTATTGGGGGAAAACAAGTCGGTGCTGAGTTTATTGAGCAGCGAGTCGTTGCGGGTATAGCTGCTTGCAACCAATCCGTTGTCATCATCAATACCTATCGCCGCAGAGCTGGCATGATAGACCCCCCAGTCCTGATGGTAAGCGAGGTGATTGAGCATGGTATTACGCAACTGCTCATCACTTTGCTCGGGATAACGCTTTGATAATGCCTCGAACAAGACGCCATCCAGGGTGGGCGCAAAGTCACTGAACACCATTGGCGTGATCATCCGCATAATGATGCGAAATGGAGTGAATGGATGTGTGCTCATCAGAATATCATCTCCGAAATGGCCGTTGAACGCGCTGTATCGGCAAGCACAGTGGCCTGTTGATAGGCTGGGTGAAAACGATATGGAATGATGTTTCGCAATGCCGCATGACGACTGGACAGCTCGGTAAAGAGCGGAAATCTTGGATCCAAAATAGAGACGCGGATCTGGTCATTTTCAGAACGGATCCCTCTGCCAATAGACTGTCGTCCCTTGCGAATAGCCTCTCCCAGACTCTCCACAAAGGCTGAACGCATCAAAACAGGGAACATGTCTTGTTTGCTCTTGCTGTGGATGCGCCTAAATTCCGCCAGCGCTCGAATGGTCTCAGTCTTGGGCGGGGCAAACCCGATACGGGTGATCACCAGCTCATTAAAGCCAAGCAAACCTGATTGAGTGCGGATATCGAGGCCGACATGACCCGCAGGGGTGATCAGGAATCCGCCATTGGCCTTGAATGCATTGAGTGCAACAGACAGTTTCTCACCCTGCATCTGGCGATAAATGGTGCGGGTTTCACCCAGTGACAGCAGGACTTTTACCATCTTGTCAGACTCTGCGTGGCTGTTTGTCAGCACAACGACATTGCCGGATCGACTGCGAAGATAAGCACCACAACGCTGCACCCACTCAGGGTTGAGCGACACATCTTGCTCGTCGTCAGAGACGAATACAGGTGGAAACTCTGGGCCAGCCAAGGTCAGGGACAGTGAGCCGAAGCGGACAGGAGAAAACATCAGCTGCTCGCCCAAATTGCCTTGATGCTCGATGCCAAGCTCGGTTCTTAGCCACTGCATTCCCTTGATGGGGTCTTGAGTGATAGAGAGTGTGCCGGAGGTAAGGATGCAGCCTGCCGAGAGATCCGCAACATAACGAGCAAAGCGCTTGGAGGCCCAGTTATCGATGCAAATGATCGAGGGTTCGGCACGAACCGTGGAGACACCAAGCCCAAGCTGGCCGTTACTGCGCAATTGACCTAGTGAGCGCAAGATCTCAGGTTGTTCTTCAAAATCACGGGTGATCGCCGCCAGCAAATAGATAGTCTCTTCCGCCAGCTCATCTGCCCGCTCACTCCATACTATCTCGGCATGAGCGGTTTCAGCGCGGATCGCGTCCATCTGTCGTTCCAGGTGGGCCATCTGGGCGGGAGAGATCTGTCCAGACAGTTCGTGGGAAACACGAACCAGGTTGAGGCGCCGAACTTGCAAATCTTTGAGCAGGGCCACCAGCATGTCGGCTTCATCAATGATGAGGTGAGTAGCGCGATCCTGATGAAGGATGCTGCCACCTAGCACCATGTCTGCCGCAATCATTGCGTGGGTGGTGATGATGATGTCTGCTTCCATCGCCATTTCACGCCGCAGATCGAACAGTGGATTCTTTGATTCTGGCCGCATGCATATCTGCCCAGAGGTCAGATCAAGCGGGAGGTCGCCGTATTCGTCGATGTACTCCGCAATGGTCTTTTCCCAGTCCTGGAGTTGTGTCACCAGTGCCTGCTGCGCTGTGGTTAGTGTTCTTCCCGCCACAGCGGCTTCAATGCGGAGCGGGTCGATGTAATTGGCTCGGCCAATCAGTTTGCTGATCTTGATGTGGCGATCAGCATGTTCGCTGAGCATGGCGCTGATGGCCGGAGCATCCTTGTCAAAGATCTGATTCATCAGACTATGGGACTGGGTGGCAATCACAATGCGATGAGTCGGCTTATTTGCCAGTAGCAGCGCGGCGGGCACCAGGTAGCCAAGGCTCTTGCCAACCCCTGTCTCGGCATGAAGGAGCGCCACCTGACCCGTTTCTTCCAGGTTGTCGGAGACCGCTTTGGCATATTCAAGCTGAATAGGGCGCGGAGTCAGGCCCATCTGGAGAAATGCAGTGACAATGGCCTTTTCCATCAGAGCACCTCGATGTCGCGTAGCATGCCGCAACCAAACACCTTGCGCCGCCCTATGCCATGTACCAATGCCTGGCTGGCAAGCGCCACATCGGTGATGGTGACGGTCAGTACGGCATCATGCCCAGGCAAGGGGAATGGCTTGACCCCTGGTTTGTGGACAAAGAAGGTCTCGGTGCTACCGAAGGTTGCACAAATCAGTTCAAAGCCAGCCATTTTCAGGCTGCTGGGCAGACGGCGTAGGTGATCTTCTTTCGTGGATTCTCTCATGCCTCCAGCGCTGAGTTTGCTGGCACCGAACATCCTCACCGAGAAGGAGAGATCCATGTCTTCGGCCAGGGTAAGCTCAGTCATGTGCTGGCCTGGCAAGGTGACGGGGATGGCGGTACGAACAAGCACCTCGGAGGCACCTGGGATGACGCTGGGCTGGTGATGCCAGCAATAGGGGAGTCGGTAATCAAACCCCTCCTGCATCAGGGTGTCGATCTGCTGGTGGATGCGATAAACATCAGAAACGGCGGTTTGCCGCAAGCGTAGCGGATAGTCATAAAATCTCAGCATGATCACTCCTGAATTTTGCGAATGAGGCGCAGCAAGGCAAGTCGCTGGTGAGGATCTACAGGGCATTGGCGCATAAGGCTCATGACAGAAGGGTTATCCCTGAGCGTCTCTGTGGCGGTTTTAGGCGACATCCGGCCAGATGCCAGTCCCATAACGACTTGGTTAAACAGTGTGACGCTTGCCTTTGGCAGCTCGCTCAGTTCAGTCGCCAAAGAGGACGCCTGATCGATGTCGATGGTGTACATCACACGATTGAGCGCATCAATGCCGTCATCACAACAACAGATCAGCGACTGACGAGAGGGAGAGATAGATAGGCCCTGGATCAGCGCCTTCGTTTTTTTGCCAAAGGACTTGATGTAGAGCAGCGGATACGGCCAGTCGAGACTGAGGATGAAGGGAAGATGACCAGCCTCGGTCACCTCCACCACATTCAGTGCTTGCATGGTGCTGGCGGGCAGCTTCTTGGTCACGCCAGGGGGCGCCAGCAAATGACTTTGCTGCGTCTCAAGACAGAAAATCCAGCCAACGCCTGGGAACATGCCGAACTTATTCGAAATTGGAGTGCCTTTAGCGAGCCGCTCAACACCCATGATGTCGATATCGCCCACGAAAAAAGACTGGCAGGCAGGGCAGTGCAACTGGTGGAGGCTGTAGGAATCAATGACCGCATACCCCTTGCCACCGAACTCGGCAGCGGGACGACCGCAGCAAGTACAGGCCTGATCCGTTTCGGTGGGCTCTCCCATCGCGTGGGCCACGATATGGGTCAGGTGGTCAAAGACCAGTTGTACTGGGTGCATGTGGGTCTCCAATTTCGTTCGTTAAAGCATTATAGAAATCGGAGACTCGGTGTAAACAGATTCTTATACCTTAATTTTAGCGTGGCGAGAATGAGAGATCCGGCTGAGGCATTATACTGCGGAGTATTGAGCGCGATGCTGCGACACCAACGTTTTGTGACGCTGATAGGCCATGAACATGCCTAGTAGCATGAAAAGTCCTGCCACCAGATACCCATAAAACGAGCCGTAACCCTGAGCCAGGACATGAGCACAGGTGATGATGGTCACTGCGCTGATGGCGGAGGTCAGGAAGATGGATGCTGGGATCAGGAAAATAGAAATAAGGCTGGCAAATTCTCGCCAGCCTAGTTGCCACTCAGCCCTCATTGGTCGGTCTCGTCTTGAAAATGAAATCGAATAAGCGAGCGTGCGGTGCAAAAGAACACAGACAGCACAGCCAGGATGCACCAGCCAAACAAAAGCTGACCGTTCATCGAAAAATGCACATCCGCCACCAGAAACAGCAGAGAGGCTGCAAGTGCCAGCAGCGGGGAAAGAACAGCAAGTGCCGAAAAGGGGCTTTGCTGATGGTTGGTGGGGCGGTAAATCACTTTTTTCTCCTTGTGTGTATTTGTTTTATCAAAAAATAATACCAAAAGCGGCCTTGTTGCGCAACGACAATGTGGGATTTATGATTAAAAAATCAAGGCATCTCTTTTGTTTTTTTAATAAATAAAATGACCCGAATGAGGCGAGAATAGGCGTTGTGATTGCCATTATATTTATGTAAAATAACCATAATTGATGACAAAGAGGTGGCGCATGATTGCCATTGTTACCTATATTGAAAAAGAGATGGGGCGCCCTCGCGAGCTCATCAGTCATGGGATTAATATCAAGACGCTGGAAACAGTGATCCTGCCGCAAATTTCTCTCAGCGAAGCAGGAGCTGTGTTCAGTCAGGAGATTTGTTCTTGGGTGCTGCCAGAAGAGCCTGTGGCTCAGGTAAAGAGGCCTCGCCAACAAGAGTCAGCACCGGCCCCCTTCTAACATCTCGCCGATGCTATCACCGCCAGAGTGGCGGTGATTTCTTTTGCTGGTTCATCCCCAGGCACTTCATGCTCTTGAACATTTCCAGGCGAAAATACAGCGGGAAGGGCTGCTCTGCCTGATGACAGGACTGGGCGGCGGTTGCCGCTACATCGCAAATCTCCGGCTGAAATTGTTCGACGGCCCGCTTATCGGCCTCAAGATAAGTCCGGTAGTAGCGACGAGCCAATTTGACGGCGGTTCTCAGCATGCTTGACATGGTTCTTCTCCCAAAATGGGGCCAACACAGGCCCCAGTGCGTAGCATTCAGAAGCGATGGCTGTTCTGGTTCCGTTCCATCAGCTCTTTGGTTGAGCCCTGGTAGTCTTTCAGAACGATTTCCGCCATGCGTTCGCGAGCGGCCTGCACCGCCTGATAGGTGGGGTTGCCAGCTTGCAGGCTCAGCAAGTAGGTGATGCGAACCTCAGGCAAATCGGGGATCAGCATCAGGCCTTCCTCGGCGGTCAGTGCAGCGGTATTCTGCACAAAGACATCGCGCCCGAGAGCAAAGTTGTAGGTCTTGATGCTATGAGCCGCTTCGGCTTCGGCATGATGGATGGGGTCAATGCTCGCAACAGCTGCATGCTCATTTGAGCTGATGGAGTCGATGCCCTTGGTAAAAAGCACGCCACACACAAAGGCCATTGCCGCAACGCCAACATGAGATCGCTTAATTTGGTGCTTGAACATCCACTTATCCCTCTGATTGGTTCATCCAAATGATGTCATCATCATAGCACGGCATTCATAAACGTCAATATTATCCAAAAAAATAAATACGAAAATGCGAAGAGGTAAAGGGAGAAGCTGGGCTGCATGAGCGCATGCGCTCAATCAAAAAAGGATTTTGTAATGGCAGGCACTCATGCCTGCAATCTATCCAGTTTTTCTGGCCTCTTCATATTTTGTGTGATAATATGACCGGGTTTAGTTATCCCTTCGCAAGGGTAGACTCAAGGATTGTCTTTGCATTTTTAGCAATATGACTATTATGACTGGCATGAATGTGCGCTAAGTGGGGTAGAGTATGGGTTGGTTACGAGTGATCCAGGGTGCGTGCCTGTCAATCAACAGCAATGGCGAGACTGTCAGCCGCTTTTCGGCCAGGCCGGAAATGAAGGCGTTTGAGAAGAAGGCAGAGGAAGCGGGGTATAAATTGTGCTGCTCCATCAATCTGGAGTCTAATCAGATCGACATTCTGCTGGGTGTTGACCTGCATTCTACCTGGATGCTGATGCCTGGCGAGACCGCACGCTTGGAGCAAAACGTGAAGCCAATGTCCTATCAGGAGTTGTTGACCCATGTCATTCCACTCAAGTCTTATCTTGAGCGAGAGGCAGAGCTGGTGGACTCCCGCAACGGTACTTTCGTCAACTATAGCGACTGAATCCTTTTTGTCTGCTTCATGTGTATTGGCAGGGCAGTGATGCTCTGCCTTTTGTCGTCAATAACACCTGGCTGTCCGCTCAATTTCTCTCCGCCAAGCAGGCGGAGAGAATGCTGCTGAGTGGGCATGCCTAGACAAGATTTTCCAGGCGGCCTGCCAGCATATAGCGCGTTTCCTCAAGGGCGAGGCGAGCAAACTTGTTGCTGCCGTTTTCAGAGGCAAAGCACCCCACGATCTTTTGCTTGGCATCCAGCACAAAAACCACATTGCTGTTCATCCGGCAGTAATTGTAGAGCAAGGATGAGCTCAGGTGTGAAGGGATGCCCAGGTTTTCGCCGCGATTGTCGCGATGAAGGAGCGTAAACATCCCACCAAACAAGATGGTTTCGTTTTCTTGCAGGCAGGGCAGAATGATGCCTATCAGTTGGCCAAGCTTGCTCTTTTTGGCGGTGGCGTTCCCCTTGGTGACATCATAGCTGGCACTGTTGTTTTCCAGCAGCATCTGCTCACGGAACCCATGTCCGAAAAACATCGACAGATCGATGTTGATGAGCGTTGAGCCACGGTAAACATCGCCAGCAATGGGCATGGGGATGCCGATGGTGGTATTAGCCTTGGGATCCAAGGTAATAAGGTCGGTGTACTTCAAGTTAGAGAAGTGGCACCCAGGCTCACCGGAAAAGAGCGGAAGCATCGCTTTAAGCTCGGTAATGAACTCCAGGTTGGCCTGTGCATCCACCAGCACATACCGCTTGCCATTGGTTGCGGTGAAATGGGTCACTGGCTCGTCGTGGCAACGAGCAATGATTTTTACCTTTACCCCTTCCTGTCTTACCGCATCGAGCCCTGTCAGCTGCAACACCACTTCGGGTTGCGATGGATTATCGCTGGCGGGCCGATAAAGACGGCGAACATCCCAATGAGAGACGGCAATAGGGGTAATAGTGATCATGGAATAGCTCCAATTGAGATGATAATCTAAATATAGCACAATATTTAATTAAAGCAATATTAAGGTGAGGTATTGATTATTGAGTAATATCATGATATATTTTAATTAACTAAATAAGTCGCTGACATGGATTCCTGCATGAATAGATTGTGTGAGAATCAAAGTTGCAGTGAGGAATGCCATGAGTATGAATAAACGAAACAAGCCATCCGCGCTTGATGATGCGCTGCGTCGAGCACGAATGCATGATCGGCTGCCTGGTGACATTGCATGGCGGGGAAAAGTGGCTTTTCTCCGCCAGCTGCTTAGCGGCGGGAAATAGTGCTTTGCCGTGATACAATGGCTGAAAAATCAAGGTTGTCGAGGTAATAATGGCGATAGAGCAAGAGATATCGGAACTGCAAGCCAGGCTGGCAGGGACGGAGAATGCCCCTCTGCTGGATGAAGTGGTGGTTTATGTTCGAGGGCTTGAGCAGCGCTTGGATAACGCCTACGCGGCGCTGGAAGCGACCCTGGAAAGTGGCGATGTCATGCGTGAGCATGTGATTGAAAACATTCAGCGAGGCCTGAGAAACGAACCGCAGATGCAGAGGGTAAGGGGATTCTGATGCGCGAGATGGTAATGCTCGGAAATGGCTATCTGGAGGTTGAAAGAACCCATGCCGCCAAGTTGAAGGTATCGACCGACAAGGTACGGGCGGTGACCAAGCTGGTGTGTGCAGGGATGGATGAAGATCCTGAGCGAACGGGTGATCTCGATGGTCATCATTATCGCTGGCAAGACTATCTCGGCGTGGCGGCTGGGGCCATGCTTGCCTTCAAAGATGCGATAGGCGAGATCCCTCCGCTCAGGGAGCCGAAAGATCTCAGGGATCGCATTCAGGATGGCCCCGAAGTCAGGTCGCTGGCGGCTATTTCGCGTGAACTGGGTGTGAGTGCGGGTCGGTTGAGAGCTATTGCTGTGGCGCTCTGTGTCAGATGCGGTGAGCGTCCGGAGCATCTTGGTGATGCCAGGGGGAACCAGTATCGCTGGCAGGATTACGTGCCAGTGGCTGAAACAGTGGTCAAGGCCATGAAGAATCGTGACAATTGGACGAGGGTTGCGGCATGAAGAATTTGAGGATCATAGGGGCTCCAGGTAACGGCGGAGCAAGCTAATCAAGCCACAACAAAATTCATTCGATGCCCCGCTATGCGGGGTGTTTTTTTGCCAGGACTTAAGAGAGAGTCATTTTTGTAGAGATACGGGGCGATGGAAGGCGGTTGAGCACATTGTCGCGAGAAAATGAGCCGATTGATTGCCTCAATCGGCTCAAAACACTATCATATATGAGCCGATTAAAAGGGTTATTCGGCTCATGATGATGGGAAGGCGCAATGCAGTGGATTTGGGAACAAGCAGACTGGCCCTCGTTTAAGTGGCAGGATCCGGAGCTGTTGCCTCGGCTGATGAACATGAAGTTCAAGCTTGGGTGGCTGCACGGATCTTGCGAAGTATCGGGAGACAGCCAGCAGGCCCTGGATGTGTTGTTGGCAAACCTGCTCGCCAGCGCGGCAATAGAAGATGAGCGGCTTAATGCCAAATCGGTGAGGTCATCCCTTGCCAAGCGGCTGGGGGTGTCTGAGGGTCAGCCTTATCCTGTCAGTGAGCGTTCAGAAGGGCTGGCAGAAATGCTGTTTGATGCGCTCGGTGGCGATGGCATGGAAAGACCGCTCACGGTAGCGCGGCTGTGTCACTGGCATCGCTGTTTGTTTGAGCATGAGACGCCGCTGGTGGGCCGCAAGATAGAGCCAGGGGTGTTGCGTGGGCCAGATGTGATGCAAGTGGTGTCTGGCCGGATAGACCGCCCTGTGGTGCATTTCGAGGCGCCAGGTCGAGAAGGCCTGGAGCAACAGCTAGAAACCTTCGTTGCCTGGTTCAATGACTCTCAAAGAGATCTCTCTGTGGATCCCCTGGTGCGGGCAGGCATTGCCCATCTCTGGTTCGTCACACTGCACCCGTTTGAAGATGGAAATGGCCGGATCACCCGCATGATCACGGACATGGCATTGGCACAGGCTGATAGGCAATCGATCCGCCTCTATGCCATGTCGGTGGCGATCCTTGAACGAAGGGAGGGGTACTACAATGCCCTCCAGGCGGCACAGCGTGACGGCATGGATGTGACGGCGTGGTTGGCCTGGTTCCTGGATACCTTGTTGGCCGCACTCGATAATGCGCAGAACAGCGTCTCTCGCACCCTGGCAAAAACCCGATTCTGGTTGCGCCATCAGCAACAAGACCTAAGGCCAGAGCAGGTCAAGGTACTAAACAGACTGCTGGATGGCGGCGAAAAGGGATTTGAGGGTGGGATCTCGGCATCCCAATACCAGGCTGTGACCAGCACCAGTAAAGCGACCGCGACCCGCCATTTGTCAGAGCTGGTGGAGCGAGGATGCCTGGTACAGGGGGAGGGCAAGGGCCGGTCGGCGCGATACGTCATCCACAATCCTTGGGGTGAGGTGAGTATCTTGGATTGAGCGAGATGCTCCAAAAACTGCACTTTATTACCTAAATAAGGCGTTTAAGTCCATTTTATTGCACTTTGACTTGATGGTAGTTTCCATGTCGCTCTTTTGATGGAGTGATGTGGTAGGTGCTGTTTTTGGGACATAGATGGCACAATATGCCGCTAAAGTCCTTTTTCTGAAACATACCGCGAAAACAGTCTGCTTAACAACAAGTGCGTTATGAGCTATAATTGGTACATAGATAACCATTTGTGTGGTTAATGTTCCAATAGGGGGTCATTGCATGATGAACACAATGTCACCTGCCGCCATGGCAGCCGAGCTAGGGGGTCGTCTCAAGCAGGCCCGCCTAAATCAAAATATCACCCAGGATCAGTTGGCTGAATATGTGGGTATTACCCGCAAGACGGTAATGAATGCGGAGAAGGGTCAGGCGACACTGGAGGCGTTCGTGGCGATCATGGCTGGTTTGAAGCTGACCAGTGATCTGGAACTTTTTCTGCCAGCGCAGCTTATCTCACCGATCCAGTTGGCAAAACTGCATGGCAAGCGCCGCGTCCGTGCCTCAACGCCAATGGTTAATGAGCCCAGCAAGGAGACCTCATCATGGTAATGGAGGTTGTTAATATCCACTATCAGGGGACGCTTGTGGGGGCGGTAAGCTATGACACGGATAGCCGCCAATCTGCGTTTGAGTACGATAGACAGTTCATTAGAAATGGAATTCAATTATCGCCACTGATGATGCCGCTGTCAGAGCGGATCTATTCCTTCCCATCACTGAGTTATGAAACCTACAAGGGACTGCCAGGGCTTCTGGCTGACTCATTGCCAGATGATTTTGGCAATGCGGTTCTTAATGCCTGGGTGGCCGCACAAGGTAAGTCGAGCGCGGCCATCACGCCCTTGCAGAGGCTTCAATACACAGGGTTGAGGGGCATGGGTGCGCTAGAGTACCGGCCCGCCTCACAGGTCAAGAACCTCAATAGCAGCCAGGAGATCAGCATTGACTCCCTTGTTTCTATCGCACAAGAAATCCTGGATCAGCGTACAGAGTTTGGGGTAGAGCTTCGCAAGGGTGGTCAGGAGGATCGAGAAGGCATGTTGGCACTACTCTCGGTTGGCATGAGCGCGGGCGGCGCACGACCCAAGGCGGTACTTGCGTTCAATAATAGCTTCACCGAAGTCAGATCAGGACAATCGAATGTGCCAGCAGGCTTTGCTCACTACCTGATGAAGTTTGATGGGGTGAGCGAGCACAACAAAGACCGCGAAACCTTTGGTGATCCACTTGGATTCGGCGCCATGGAATATGTCTACTACCTGATGGCAACGGGGTGCGGTATTGAGATGATGCCGTGTCGATTGCTCGATGAGGGGAGTCGCCGTCATTTTCTGACAAAGCGGTTTGATCGTCATGGTAATGACAAGATCCATGTGCAAACCCTCAACGGGATGGCGCATGTTGATTATAAGCAGCACGGCTCGTACTCCTACGAGCAGCTGCTCCATACGGCACGGCAGCTAGGATTGTCGGCAAAGGACGCAGAGCAGATTTTGTACCGGATGGTATTCAATATCGTGGCTCGAAATCACGATGACCACGCCAAAAACTTTGCCTTCATTCTTAATGGCAGTGAGTGGTCATTGGCTCCGGCATATGACATCGCTTACAGCTACAAGCCAGGTAGTCGATGGATTGAAACACACTGGATGAGATTCAATGGCAAGCAAGACCACTTCACGAGAGAGGATTTCAGTGGACTGGGCCGGTTGTCTCCACTCTTTACGGAGAGCATGGTAAATCAGGTGATCGAGCGTGTGATTGATCAGGTGTCGCAGTGGCCCATGCTTGCGAAAGAGCATGGGGTGCCGACATCGCTGATCAAGGAGGTAGAGAAAAATCTGCGGCTAAAGATCTGATCAATAGGGCAGGTCAAAGTCTGCGGTTGGGGGAGAGGGAGGCCGATTGGCAAAGTGCTTCTCTATACGGTCACGCTGGGCCGCTTCCGTTGCCAGGATGGTGGTGAGCAGGCTCATCATCTTATCGACTGACTGCTCTGCTATCACGGCTTGCAGGAGGGTCTGGCCCTGGAACATCTTGCGCTTGAGCAGGAAGGGCGTGACAGCGATATGCTCGGCGAGCAATCGCTCAGCCAGGCTGGCGGCCCGCTCCAATGCGGCGGGGTTGGCAACCTGGACTGGCTGCCCTTGCAGCAGAGCATAGGTGTCCGATGTAGACAGTCCAATCAGGGAGGCGAGCTGGGCCATGGACGGGTTAAGGCCCTGCTTGACGCGCTTGAGCAACTCCATGTGGGTGTGTGACATCAGCTGGGGATCTCCAATGGCGTCACGCTGATCACGGTGTAAGACGGCGCATCATCGCTGGGCCAGAAATCCAGCATTGCAACGACCTTCAACAGGCCTTTGTTGGGGATTTCCTTGCCTAGTGTATCGATAAAATCCTTGTCCCCTTCGGATCGGATATCGGAGCTCACTACTGCGCATACATCGTTGTCGGCAGCGGTGACGCTTAACACTGCGCCACAGTAGGCGTTCATGCCAAGGGCAATGATCGCGGTAAATGTCATGTCGGACATAGAATCCCCTTAGCGTTGGAAGCATCCCCACCCTGGACGGGCGGGGATATCGATACCGTTAACCGGTGATGCCGAGAGCGGATTTGATCTCGTTACTCTTGCGATGCTCGCCGAGATGGACTCCCTGGGCGTGGTAGCGATTGATGAGGCCCACGCAGTGACGGATATGCTCGTCACTCATGTCGGCAGGGAAGGTCTCAGCATGCTGGCTAACCGGATCGCGCACAATGGCCTTTTCTGGAAAGGCAGGGGAATTGCGGGCGATTTGCAGATCGGATTGCGAAAAGATGGTGTGATTGGACATATCGTTCTTTCCTTGGTTAATCCCAGCCGAGCTGGTGAATGCGGTGTTTCGAGTCGTCGAGCAATGTGACGTTATCAAGCAGATAGCGATTACGTTGACGAAAATCTGTCCCTTCGACTTCATCGCGCACGAGCGTCATGACGCGACCATCTTCGCGCACTTCAAAGCGAGTGGTGCTGGACAGGTATTTATCATTCGAGTCGGAATAATGCTCGATATCCACTACTGCGCCGTTATGGTCATGGGAGATCAGGGAACTTCCTTTCTTGGCGAGCAGGTAATTGAGAAAGTCTTGAAACTGAGTGGGCATAACCCCTCCATTTGTTATCAACAACATCGATAAGTCAAGGCTAGCCCCGCCTTCGCGGGGCCGATGAGCGTTATTTTGCAGATGCCAGCTGCATCGCGTGGTTGTCGGAGGCCAATTTTTCGACCATCGCCAACGCTTCTTCCATGGTGTCGAAAGAGCACTCTTTTTCGATCATGCTGCGATAGTAATGCGAGATGCTCTTGCTCTGCTCACCATAACGATGCTCATGGTAGAAATCGGGGCTGAGCGTCTTGATCAGCTCACCCTTGCGAGTGAGGTATTGCATGAGCGGTGGGACGCCTACATAAATCACCAGCCTGTTGACCAGCCCCTTGTTGTCAGCAATCGGGGTGTATTTGCCAGCAGGGTGACTTTCAAAGCGCTCCGGCGTCATCGAGTAAGTGCTGATGCTGCTATTGAGCATGTTAGCCATGGCCGTCAGCTCTGCGGTTTCGACCACGGTCAGCATATGCTTGCGCTCGATGTGAGTCACCATCACTCGCACCTCTTTAGAAGGCTCGGTACTGGACGGGATGTAGAACGAAAGCGAATCGAGCCTGGCGAAAGTTGGCATTTCCATGGTGCTATCCCTGATTGAAATTGATGATGTAATTATACATTTCAATAAATAAAAGTCAATGAAATAGCGATTATTTTCTTAAAAAATAAATGGTAGTAAAAGGCCGCCTTAATGGCGGCCTATTGGTATTGTTCAGGCGGACTCGGCAGCCTTTTCTTTTTGGATAGCGGCCAGCTTCTGGGTCGCCTGATCAAACTCCTTGCGGATGTACTTGGGCACCTCTGCCTCAAAGCGATGGTTGGCATCCAGGAATGCCTCTGGCAGCACGCCATCCTTGATGTAGGCCCAGGCGCGGGAGGCGAGGTCTCGCTTGCGGTCGTCAAAGCGATCTCGCACCACAACCAGGGCGAAGTGATTGCCCTCTTTGGGCGTATTCTCAGCCAGGAACTTGAGTGCCTCAAAGGCACTTTCTTGGGTGTAGTGATCCACCCTCTCGCCAGCATCCGCATCATTGCGGTCGGTTGAGACAATTTCTTCTACCAGCCAATCGTAGAGAATAGACATGTCAGTATCCTTGTGTTGTTGGTCGTTACGTTGGAGATCAGCTTATGCGCAGGCCTTATCGCAATCCATCCCTAGCTGACTGTGGTCGAACTCAGTGGCGGCCACACGGCAGCGCTCAATGGCCTCACGGATGCACTCGCGGTTGTACTGCTTATTGCCATCATGACGGCTGGCAAACCACTGGCGGATCTCCAGGATGGCTTCCATGTAGGCGCTGCGCCGCACATTGGGCCAGCGGGATCCGGTATCGAAACCAAAGTGGTTGTTGGCCTGTTTGCGGCTTTTTCGAATACTGTGCCTTCTGGCTTTTTCATAGCTCATGATGCGGCTCCTGGGTGCGGAATGATGCCCGTATTGTGACAGATTGTTTATTCGATATCGAACGCCAAAACGCTGATATAATAGTGCCCCACTTTGTAGTCTGCATAATTGACTGGGCTGCATTGAAAGTACACTTTCTCACCAAGAAATTCATACCATTCGTATTTCAGACTGATATTCCTTGAAGCAACAAATGACTTGTCCAGTCGCCAGCGCTGATCACCAGGGATATCCAGTGTAACCAATAGCTGCTCCGGCGTGAATTCCAAGTAAGCGCCATAATCGCCGACAACAACGCGGTTGTAATCGCGGCAAATCAGGATCCCCTTTATCGTCGCTTGGCGATGCAGTTTTCTGTCAAATCCGTTGAGCATGGCGTAATACCATGCATGAAAAACCTGGCGCAAATTTGCGGTGAGGGGGGCATATTTTCGGACTACTCCAAGCCTGTCAATGACCGATGTCAGCTCAGAGTGTGTTTGGGGCTGATGAAAAATCTCATTGTTCGCGGTGATGCTGGTGGTGGGAAACAGATCAAAGCCAGCCCCCTCAAAAGACAGTGAGTTATCCATTTGAAACAGCCCTCAAACAAGGAAATGGATGAGTCGAGTAGCAGGGTCAATCGACTCATTGATGGAAAGTTCAGTTGAAGATCAGCTTACCAAAATGGTGTTTTACCACATCATTTCCGATTCGATAAACGGTATTGCAGCTATCGGCGGCTATGTATGCGCCAACGATCTTCTTTCCGTTCCCGTAATCAGCAGGAGAGAGCACCAAAACGCTGTTGTCGCTGAAAACTGCTCGACCAAACCGTCCAATCTGCTCGTTGGTGAAGTTATCAGGAAACGTCAGCAGCGTATTCTGCTTATCGACATGAAAGGCACCGCCTGTATACATGTTGACAAAGAAAATCGTCTCTTCGTCACCCAGGCGTGGCAGGATCTCTTCAACTATCATGCGGATCAGGCTCTTCCGGCAGGTGGCGACCCCTTCAAGGGGGGAGTAATCAACCTCGTCATCACGCAGGTAGAGCGAGTTGATGTAGCTCTTGGAAAACAGCGTGTGCAGATTGATCTTGGTCTTTTCCAGCACGGGAGAACCAGGCTCCGCACGGGGCATGGGGATGCTCAACAACGCCTGTTCAGGAATGGTAAAGCCATCTTCGCAGGGGTAGTTAAGAACGTGAACAGGCGCCAACTGACGCAGGTGAGACATGATGCTGCGAGCTTCTTGGATCTCATCCATCCGGTCGGCAGCACCAGACAACTGGTAGGCGACATGCTTGTTGGAGTAGAAAATATCCATCGGCTGTTGATCGAAGAAGCTGCCGCTGGTCGTAAACTCAATCGACACACCCGCTTGCCAGGATGGACTGGCAATGGTTCCGCGCAGAAATACGCCCACTCGTTTGTCTTGGATGGACATGAAATGGATAGTCCAGTCTTTCAGCAAGATGGGATTGAGGGTGATGGACATGAGCGATTCCTGACGTTGTGTGATTATGTAGTAATCATAACATGAGGTTTATTTTTGTCAATATTAAAATCAGTCCTCATCGATAATTAACCAGCCAAGATCGACCATCGTCTTGAGTTCATCCCAGCTTTCTCTGCAAATAGCGATAGCGCTCCAAAGACCGTGATCGAAAGAGTCATCGTTGTTGTCAAAAGCGGCGTAGGATCCTCGCCTCCATGATTTAAACACATCCCTGTTGCCGTGTATTTCCTGGGTGTCGTTGTTTTGATAGCACTCGACATATTCCGAATTGAACAGCTGGGGATTGAGGGTCTGGAGATTGTACACAACTTTCAGATCATCAAATTCAACGCCAGACAGCATCTTTTCGACGAAATAGGTCAGGCAAGATGAGCTGTAGTTCCCGAACTTGAAGATACCGCCACGCTTAAACACAAAGGTGTTGTTTCTGTGCCAGGCAAGGCGATTGTCGGCGTAGAGTCGCTGGAAGGTAAACCCTATCCGCTTTAGCATCGCAAAGTCGCCGACAAACTTGACACGCTTGAGAGTGGTTATTTCGGTCATATCTAGCCCCTTAAATGATGACTAAATTATACCATTTTAAATAATTAACGCAACTAGAGTCATGTTATTTTAGGTGAAAATAAAGGCTGTTTTTGTTTTTTAGTTTGTCAATCCGTGATAAAATCAAAAAAAGAAAAAGGAAATGGTACAATGAGCATTGTCATCCCGTTTGAAAATAAGCTTAATCAACAATTTGATTCGATTGTGGTTGAGCACACACACGGCATAAAAGATATTGCAAAATCAATCGCTGACCTGTTCAAGGATGAAGTCAACTTCATAGCCGACATGTCTTCATTTACTCAGTATAAGCCACACAATGAGCTCCCCAATGAGCTCAAGTCGATCTGGATCGACAAGGTTTCAGTGATAAAAAATGCACCAGAAGATCAACAGCCAAAGAGTGAGAAAATCGCTGTTGCATACCTAAGCATGATGGAGATGGCAAGGAAAAGAGGGGTCGTGAGTCACCCAAATCTTGAGGATGTGACCATTATTGCAAGCGAGCATTTCTATGGTTCTTCAAAATGCATTCCCACCATTGAAAATGTGATTAAAAGCCTTGCGGAAAGCCGAATATCTGTTGATGGACTAATGGTGGAAGTAAACAGAGAAATCAACACAAGACTAAAAAACGAAATAATATCGCTGGATAAAAGCACCATTGAGAATACGGTGCCAGAGGTATGGAAAGATGTTATTTTTGACAGGAAGAAAGAAGCAAAAAACGAAAACGAACTGTCAATTTAAGATCCAAGCATGAAAAGGGCCTAAAAGGCCCTTATTGGTACTTTATTTATTGCGTTACCACAAGGGTCACATTGGCATTTGCCAGTACGACCTTCGCGGCGTCCGGATCGAGAAACTGATGTTCGTTCATGATGGCGGCAACCGCACCGCCCTTGCTGGCTTCAAACTGTGCCTGTAGCTGTTCATCGCTCAGAGAATCAAGCTCAAGGTTCACTTCATCCAACGCCTTTAACAGATCACTCATCACTCACCTCGCATATTTCGGGGAATTAAAAGCCAGTTTACCTGGGTTTGTTTACAACATCACCAAGGATGCATCGTCATCTTTCGCGCCAGCTTGCTTGCCAGTTTCATCATAGAAGACTGGGGTTTCGGAATTGTCAGCATTCATGACCAGCGCCAACAGTGGGCCATTGGTGCGCGGGCCATTGGGGCCTTGGGTGTTGAAACAGATGATGCGGACAGGGCGGCCATCGCGAGTACGGACGGGGGCGCCACCCTTGGCTAGCGCCAGGATAAACGAGTCATCGTCGGATTCGGCTGCGATGTCGTTAAAGTGATTTGCAATCTCAGTGATCGACATGCCAAGCGCCGCATCAAACTCACTGCCATGGAGATCGTACAGCATCTCAGCAGCACTTCCGGCTATCAGGGACAGCGCACGAGTTGGAGTAGGCAAGGGTAGGTGTCCAGGTGTACTGAACGGGATGGTTTTGGCGTTGCACATCAGCTCGTAGGCAGCGGAAATGTGGCTGGCAGCCGTCATCTCGGGGATCATGGAGATCGCACTTTCCAGGGCGGCCACGGCTTGTGAGCGAAGGCCGATGGCCTCGAACTCAACCTGTCCACTGTGGATCCCGCAAAGGATTGTTTTCAGAACCTGCTTAGTATCGATGATCATGATGTCGCCCTTGTTGATGTCTGCTGTATCAATGGAAAGATGATACCACATTATTTATTAAAATCAATATTAAGTCGAGAAAATAGATGGTAGTGAGGGGGGTGAAACCTGGGCTGAATTCAGCAGGAGGTCGTTTATCCTGCTGGTGTAGTTTTCTAAAAGATGTGCCTGTTAATGGCCTATCAAAAGTCTTTACCTTCATATAATAATCTGTAAAATATATCTGCGCTTAAAATATAAAAAACATAAGGTGTTCTATGTCTAATCAACCAAATATGGAAAAAATGCTGTTAAGAGTGCTGTCAGTCATTGAAAATAAGAGTGATTCGGCGATAGATGCTCTGAAAAGGGCGGCTCAAAGTGGAGATGAGTGGGCTGAATTCTCTCTTGGCATGATGTATCTCATGGGCAATACAATGGGTTATGACAAGTCCAAAGAAGTCTCATCTAGAATATCCAAAAAAGAATATCTCCTGCCAAGCGACTGGGTAGAAAGAGTAAAAGAGAGAGGGGTTGCAGAGGCATTCCGCATGCTAGGCAACATGTATGAGGTAGGGGTCGGTGTAGAGCAAGATAAAGTAAAAGCATGGGACTGGCACTTAAAGGCCGCAATACGTGGAGAGCCGAGAGCACAGAATTTCATTGGTTACAAATATTGTCTTGGGGAGGATGTTGAGAAAAGTAAAGAGTATGCCGAGAAATGGTTCAAAATGGCCGCCAAAAAGAATTTTGCGCTTTCTCAAGGCAATCTTGGAAACCTCTATTCAAAAGGGATTGACGATAAAAGTAACGGCAAGAAAGCAAAAAAATGGTTGCTTAGGGCAATTGCGCAGGGTAATGAAACTGCCATGAACAACCTTGCTGTCATGTACGATAACGGCATTTTGGTTGAGCGGGATCCGGATGCTGTATTTAAATGGAGTAAAAAATCTGCGAAGTTGGGGTCGCCAGAGGGTAGATGCACTCTTGGAACATGTTATCACTCAGGCATTGGAGTAAAAAAAGATCACGTTAAGGCAGAATCTTTATACCTATCGGCCTCCATGGTTGGGGACATTCATGCTAAATATAATCTTGCACTGTTGTATTTTTATGGTGATGTAGAGTTGCAAGATTATAAAAAGGCGTATAAGTGGATTTTGATTTGGGAGGCTGCCAGCGGAGACATGGATCATGATATTAAGGATGTATGTGAATGCCGACTAACAAAAAAAGAAATGCGCAAAGCTAAAAGAGAAGCAGATGAATTCATTCTTATTGAGAAGCATCGCAAATCGTGAAGGCACTCTGAGCATGAAAAAACAGCCCGATAAGGGCTGTTTTTTATTGCCAGGCAGTGGTTATGTTGGCTCAGTCATTGGTTTCAAAATCGAATCTGACGATAGCAGGCTCGTCCCAAATTTCAGAAAACGCCTCTTTCAGCTTGTTCCGAAAACGCGCCAGTACAATAGGACGGTGCTCTTCATCTACCTCGTTCAGATCCAGCAGGTGATCGCCATCTGCAACCAGTGAAGCGCTCTCGCCGCCAAGCCCAACAGAGCCATCCCCCTTGGTAAAGATGTATGCTTGCTTGATGATGTTGCTCATGCCGTGTTCCCTATATGTCTGTGGAGAGGTGGCCGCAGGCCGTGCATTGGTGCGTCACCCAATCAACGTCACAGCCGTTGTCCTGGGTGGCAGAGCCCCGTCCAGACTCCTGCATTGGGCTGCCGCATTGTTCGCAGGTTATCACATCATCATCGTCGTGCTGCTTCATTTTTCGCCATCCTGCTCGGTATTGATGTGGTGGTTAAGGGCGTTGCAATGTCGCTTTGGAACCGCAACGGTAACGCCATGAGGGTCTGTGAGTTGTACCAGTCCGCTCTTGGTGAATCCAGTGCAAACGAAAATATCTTCGGTAGTCCACTGCTTCCAATAACCATCAATCCGAAGATCGCCTGAAAAATCGATAGTTGTAGGCGTCCCGCAAATGGCATTTCTTAAGTCATTTTTGCTTCATTATCGCTCTTCTGTCTGCCCGTCATTGGGGGCTTTGCTCATGATGAGAGATATGTTGGCGTTATCAATGGTGACCCTGGCCTGATCCGTTATCAGCGAGATCATCCGTGACGCAGGCATATCAGCAAATGGATTCGTCATGGCTCTGATTTCTTGCAATATAGCCGTTTCAGCGTAATCGATAATGCCGCTGTAATCAGCCTTCTCACCATCGGCAATGGCGTTGCGCAATGCGTTCAGCAGCATTCTGGTGGCATTAAGAAGAGTCGGTTCCGCATTGAGTTTCTCATCCGTAGGACGAGTAGCGGGATTGATCCAGAGATCAAACTCTTCTTGCTCCTGCCTAATGGAAAAAGCGAATCCATGCTGATAACGCAGTGTGGCGAACTCAGCAGATAGGAGGGTGTAAGCACAAATGGCATTCAGCAAAATGCGCGCATTTCCAAGGCCATTCTGGCTGATAAAAAGATAATGACTGTAGACCAGCGAGAGATTTGGCCTAATACAAGGTGGAGTCGTCCGATCTGGCAATTTTTTGGGGTCAAGCCAGCTGTGAATTTCCTGGGTGCGGGAGTCGCTATCGTCGCACTGACCAAAAAGGACAAGACTCTTCACGTATTCTTTGCTCAACAACTCATAAGCATTAATGAGCTCCAAAAAAGAGTCAGCAAGCCCTTCATGGTCAGTCAAATCCAGCGAATAGATCCGCTGTCTCACAGCATTAATGTAATCCATTTACTTCTCCAGGATAGAGATAATGATTACTGCGACCGAGCACAAGCTCGGCGGATCCGGCCAGTATGACCACGAAGTCGAGCGCCTTGCCGAGAAACAATGTGATGACCGAAACGCGCTTTTTGATTTTGCAGCGCGAGTTGCCTGTCAATTGGCTCATTATCGAGCGCCAGGTCTTTGATGACCTCAACCATGGGATCCCATCTTTCCGTGTCTCTGCCAAGAGACAGCATGATGGCAACGATAGTTGAATCTAAAGAACCGCATAATGCTAATCTCATAGTCACCTCCATAATGATGACTTAATTATACTCAAACTAACCTCGTATTGCAATAGAAATAGTAGAAATTGAAGGGTGTTGTATGGCGCGATATTTTTGACAAAACATACCTGATGATGTAGTATATATACAGTAAAAATAACATCCAGGGAGAACTGTCATGCGGATCAATAACGTGGTGCGAAAAGCCCGTCCAGCCTTGTTTGCCAAGGTCAAAAAACATCTTTGCGCCATGTGCGATGACACAGGGACAGTGACCGATACCGAAAGCCACGAGTGGCCTTGCCCTTGCTGTATGCTGGGGGCGGCGACCTATTCGGAGCATGCCACCCGAGATCGCAAAGCTGAGGCAGGAAAGGCTATCTGGCAAGCCCTGGGGGATGTGCCGGTTGATGACAATATGAACCTCATGGAGCCGTTCTTTGAGTTCAAGGCAGGCGCCAGTGCAGAGGATGTTTGGCATTGGATCGAGCAAACATTTGATGTGGAGATCTCGGACGCTCCACCGAGCAAAGAGCTGGCTGGTTGACGCAGCGGGGCATTAAGCCCCGCTGTTTCATTTCGCTCGCCACCTCAATCCATCATCCTGACCAGGGCGCCCATTAACGCAGAATGCCAGCGAAACAGAATAAAGCCCTTTGGCGGGGGTGGAGGGGAGATCTGTCGTTCGCCCCTGGGGGTGAGGCGTAATTCGTAGTGATTGTGGATATGGCAATCTGTACCAGGGCAGCAGCGAACTCGATGCACGGCCACCAGCTTCCTATCTACCAGATCCCAGGCATGCTGCCAGGCTTGTTTGTGCAATTCACGCTGATGCAGGCTGGGGCCTGCGATCCCTTTTTTAAGCGGGATGCGATTGCCACTTGAATCCATAGAATACCAGTTGCGACTGAATCGCCAGTGGATCCGAAGGTATTGGGTACTCCAAGCTTCGCGAGCAATGGAGCGTAACACTTTAAAGTGCATGTTGGAGAGTTTCGACATTATAATCCATGACAAGTGTAATTTTATCGCAAATAATACCTCCGCTAGTCATTTTAATCAATATTTATCATTAAAATAAACCATATTTCATGAAGACTTCATTGAATTAAAAGTGTGTTTAAATTATCATCTTGATAAGAAAAAATAAGCACATATTTAACAAAAATAATCGGGAGTGATGAGGATGAGAGTCAATTCAATCATTCAATCGACGTTGATGCTACTGGCGATCATGGTGATGCCAGCGCAAGCAAAAAACTGGTATTTGGAGCCGCTTCATGCTGTCGAGCAGGCGGTGAAAGAGCAAGATCCTGATGCACAATATCAGCTGGGAATGATGTATAGGGTAGGCCAGGGGGTGGAGAAGAACCTCAGTGTGGCAGCAGACTTGTTTGAGCAGGCAGCCAGGCAGGGCCACTCATTGGCCCAATATCAGTTGGGACAGCAATACAAATACGGACTGGGTGTAGAGCAAAATTCCAGGATGGCGGAGAAGTGGCTCACCAAAGCGGCGGGTGGTGAGCCGAAAAAAAGACCTCTCCCTAAGCCTCACTGATCAGAGCGTGGGCTCCGCCAGCTTGATCGCAGCCTCGGCCTGTCGCAGCAAGGTAGCTCGCTCAGGCGTGTTGACCGCAGGGATGTCCCTCACCAGGGCCAGCAGTTGAACGGTTGCGATATACAGAGCAGGCGCTGCCTTGAGCAGAACATCCTCGCAGCAAGGCTCTTCCAATGATGAGTCTGGAAGGATGAGTCCATCCAGGAATCGCTCGATTGCCCCATCGTCATGACAATGGCCGGAATTGATCATGATCTTGCTATACGCTGCGATCAGGCTTTGATGAACGTTGATCGCATGGCACATGATTTCAGCAAGATCAGGGTGCTCTACCGATAACGGCTGCGCGTCTCTGAGGGCATTAGTCAGATGGCGAGTGGGATGACGAAGTGCTGCAAATCCGTCATGCTGCGAGGGATCAAACCATCGCTGCACCCGCATCACAGTGCTGGCAACATCCTTGCCGTGTTCTTCCTTGAAGGCCAGGCAGGCATAGTCATAACTCAGTCGCTCAAACTCCCTGAGTACCCGCTGCAATGTATCGGCCTGCTGATGAAATCCGGAATCGGCGATCTTGCTAACAGACTCCCTGGCTTGAAACAGCGAAGATCCTGGCATGACAACTCCCTTGAATAAATAATTGAATATGGAAATATTATATCAAATATAAACAAAGATACAATGTCGGCGGGCTGGCATTGTGATTATATTTTGATATAATAATGTCCATTCTACTGAGTGGTGTTGTTCCATTTTCATAAGGAAAAGGGTGTATGCAGGTTGCCGATCTGGAAAATGAGTTGCTCAACTACTGGGTGGCAAAAGCCTTGTCTCTCCCTGTCGTGTTCGATGGTGCGGTGCATTGGGATGGAGAGGTGCCAGCCTCATTTGAAAAGATGATTGGTCGAGCACTTGAGCCAGGAGAGGCCCCGTCTCTTGATTTCGTGGGCGACAAGGCGCTCGGGCATAGCGTCATCGAGTGGATAGGGGTGACTGTGGAGCGCCCTATCCCAAATCAGGTGACGCGAAGATGGCGAGCTGTCGCTGACTGGCGTGGCGAAAGGGTCAGTCATCGCTTCTGTGGGCCGGAGTCATGCATAGGCGAGACGGCGCTGATCGCCGCTATGCGAGTCGTTGTGGCCGTGACCTTCGGCAAGACAGTGCCGGATATGTAGTGGGTGTGGCACGGGCCTTTCCTTGCCAGGAGAGGCCTTGTGCGGGGGAAGAAGGAACTGGGTGACTGCCCGTTAACGGGCAATAAAAAATGAACAGCAATATTACTGACTGTTTCAATTTCGCCATGTTGCGTGAATGTCTCTCTATTAAATAAGGATTACCCATAATAATTAATTAAAAAGGATTTAACATGAGCATATCTGATTCGTTCAGTAATGGTGACTACTCCCCCGCCCTATCGGACGAGGCTTCCTACTTCACAGGCTGCAACCGCCGAGATGACGGAATTACGCAAGCCTCGATAGGCTGACACGACGAGTCCCGCCGCGATCAAATCAGTTAAGCCTTTATCATGGACGTTTTTCGCAGCGTTAATATCTCTGTCATTAACGCTCAGACAAGTAGGGCATGTCCAAAACCGAATCTTAAGCGGCAGTTCATCCAATTTATGTTTACAGCAGTGACATGTTTTTGAGCTGGGATACCACTGGTCTATTTTAACCAGATGCACTCCAGATGCCTCGGCTTTGTATTTTAACTTTTCCACAAAGCCACTCCAGGCCGCATCAGCAATATGCCGTGCGAGCTTGCGGTTTTTTAGCATGTTACGTGGAAGAAGTGTCTCCGTCATTATCGCTTGATTTTCGACAACAATGGCGTTCGACAATTTATGCTGGAAATCGGCCCGTTTATTAGCTACCCGCTCATGACAAGCGGCCACTTGAAGTCGGGCCTTCTTGCGGTTGGCACTGCCTTTTTTCTTGCGACTGAGCGCTTTTTGTTTGCGGCGAAGATTACGACTGGCATTTTTTAAATACCGTGGGTTGGCCGTTTTCTTGCCATTGGATTGAATAACAAAATGAGTCAACCCCAGATCCAGGCCGACCGACCGCTCAATTACGCTGGGCTTGTCGGGCGCAGCAATGCCATCATCACACAAAATAGAGGCGTAATACTTTCCGGTCGCCGAGCGGCTTACCGTGATGCTCGATACCTTGCCAGTGATGTCACGATGTATCTTGGCGGTTATTGGCGATAGCTTGGGGATCTTAATACTATTGGCAGTAATCTTCAAGCCAGTGCAATGGTAGCTTGATTGATAGCCGTGCTTATTTTTGAAGGTTGGCTTTTTCGCGTTAAGGCTTTTATTGAAAAAATTAGTATAGGCTTTATCCAGATTAATAACGGCCTGTTGCAGCGCAATCGAATCAAACTGGCCTAGCCAGTGATATTTACGCGATTTCTTCGCTATCGCCAGTAACGGCTTGATATCATGCTTTGGCTTGAGGGTAGCGCCATAACGATGGTAAAAATGACGACATAGATGCAACCCTTTGTTATAGGCAAACCGCACCGCACCAAACTGGGCATTAAGAAATACCACTTGTTCGGGTGTGGGGTAAATCCGTACTTTGGTTGCTCGGATCATGTCGTCACCTTGAAAAAGATATTCTTTAATTTAGTTACAATTAATACATTCGTCAAGTAAAGTAGTAAAAGATCAGGTTAGCGCCCCTTATATCCCCGCCCGATTGGGCGAGGGTTTACGGGGCAGTTGCTAAAAAATTTACTATCGGACTCCTGTTTTTCGTTGTCATTTGGGTTGTGCTGCTCTTGTTGGGTATGGCCGCTTCGGAGATTACAAGCTATTTTTCGATAACCCCTGATGAGGTGCTTTATATCGGAAGGGAGCACTGGTTGTTCTTTTATACGATATATTTTCTTAATTTATGTTTTATGGGGCTTTGTATCTGTAGTATTGGGTATTTTGCATGGGCTATTTTTGTCGGTATTTGTCAGCTGTTCACCTTCTGTGGTGGCATCATAATGGATCTCTTTGGGGGCAAAAAGAAAGCGTGAGCCACCACTGTTGCAATAGCACCGCTATGGAAGCGGTGCGACATCCTGGCATTTAATTGAAAAGGCAGCTTTTCGGATTGCTTGCCAGTCCCTGGATTAGGTCAAGAGCCTGTGGCAGGTTATCGAAATAACAATCCATAATGATGAGGTTTCGATAACGGGTTGCAACAGATCTGTCATCCGGCCCTTCTGGCATGTAGGAGTGCGTGAATAAGGGATTGTCGATGGGCAGCAGCTCCCCTTTGGTGCTGATGAAGCCGCTGACACTTGCGTGAGCGGTGATCAGCCACTTTCCAATTAATGGCCCGTTATCAAACAGCAGTACCTGATCATCATCGAGACCTGGGCGCTGCTCCGTTACCTCCATGCCGTAAGTATTTAGGCAAGAACGAGTCCTTTCCGAAAATGCATCCAGCTCGGATTGCTTGAAATAAAATAACTTTCGATAGCGATCTGGAATGTAGATATCGACATCTACAGACTGACTGGTGTGTTCTGGGTGAGGAAAAGCGAGACGTAGTGTGGTCACGAGGTCTGGGTTAAGCGAGAACATGGCGGGCCTGTTTGACTGCAAACAAAAATGACATTATCCACACTGCGAATTCGGATGCAATCATCGAGTGTCTCATCTGCGGGGTGTCACAAAACGCTATTTTTTTATTTGCTGCTCAGGCAGCATGTCCCCAGTTTCTTTTCTTCCTGCTATGATAGCCATTCAAATCCATTTTGCCGGATGAGGTCACATGACGGATCTTGATCACTACCAGGGGTTAATTCCCTCTGAGACCATAATGATAAAGGCAGAGCTCAGCAGACTGGAAGCGGCAGCGGTGCTTAAGGCCTATGATTCGGGACTCTTGTCGCTGTCTGGCGGGGAGCGTGAGCAGATTGATCGCGTGATCGCCAAGTTAAAAGATGGCATCTGGCCGTAGAAAAGGATGAATGTGCTGCTGGGTTAGCCCTGGCAGCCCTCTGTATCGCGCTAGGAGAGAGCATGATTGAGGTATCAACGGAACACCACCTGTCCAGCTCGGACAACGATGAGAAGCCGATCTACAAGTGTCAGGGTAGCTGCAAAAAGGTGTGGTGGCGGCAAGACATTGAGCAGGCTCCGTTCGTGGTCAGTCTGCACTGCCCAATGTGTGGTGGCAGTCTGTCTGCGGCCAGGGAAGGGAGCGACTACCAGATTGTCAGATTGGAGCCAGGCATCAAAGTATTTCCAGGCAATCCCTCCATCGTGAAGCATGCCTCGAATATCTTGGTGGAGTTTATTCCGCTGAGAGAAAAGTACGGCTGGCGATAGATTATTTAAAATAGGTTGGAACAACATTATCAAATAATGGCCGCACTTTGGTGTGGTTGTTATTTTCTAATTTGTGATGAATAATGGGATGGGTAGTAATATCGCCAATCAATAATAGCGAGGAAAAATGTCTGACCATCCCAAATCAAATTCCCCTCAGTTGACCGATGAGGATCGCGCCGTTATTGCGGCACAACATCTGCTTATTTCACGCCGCAAAGGCCCTGGTAGGGCGATTGATACCTCTGGCACAGTCGAGGATGTGTTCGATCGGCTGATGGCACTGCGAAATGAGGTCAGGGCAGCAAACAAACTCAAATCGGCCCAGGAGATTTAAGCCCAGGCAGATCGGGTCATTCTTGATGCTTGAGTTCCTGGGGAAAGCCAGTTGCTTGAGGCAAAAAATAAGAGACCAGTGGCAAATATAGGATGATTGCCGCTTCCAGATGTAGATGTGTCGGCGCATCCAGCATCTGTTGGATAGCCAGGTGCCAGCTATGGAGCAATTTGTCCTCGATAGCGCTATTCGCCTCAATCTCATGGTACAGCAGTTCAACTTTTGCCTTGCTGTCCAGGAAGACGGTTTTCCCATGACAGGTTTTACTGAACGAAACAATGAGTTCCGCATGGTTGATCAGCATTTCTCTGGTGATGTTTTCGCAATCGCCAAGCTGCTCAAAGAGATGGATCATATTATCGCGCATTTGCATGAGTTCGCCCTGGGTGTGTTGGTGTGATGAATAAAATACTCAAAAAGAGCTGTCTTTGTGGGTACTGAGGCAGCCGAGATAACAGCGAGGGCATTGCCCAACAACGGCGCCGATTTCGTTCACGATCTTCCCGTGTTGGCAGCCGCAAAGGTATTTCATTTTGGTTCCAGCAGTGAGCCGATAAACAACGATTCCTCGTCCGTAAAGGCCTTCAATGCGCTCTACAAGCCGCTTGTCTACCATAGACTGCATGACGGGGCCAATTCGCACAGGCATGATTGGGTCGTCATCAAAAAATCCAGTGGCGGCGTTTCTTGATGTGTCGTGATATATCTTCCAGTCGTATACAACCATTGGCTGTAGGAGCTTCTGCTGCCGCTTGGTGAGTACCATATCTGCCTCTTTGATGAAGTGATTTGCAGCCCCTTACAGGGGCTGCTCCGGCTGGATCTTGCCAGTGGCGTAGTCTTCTGCCTTGAGCAAGAAGGGAGCCCATTTCAGGTACTTCTCCCTGGTTCTGGGGTCGGAATAGAAGCGTTTGTAGTCACCAGCCCGATAGGCTGAGGCATTGAGTAGCTGATCAAACGGCACGGTAATGCTGTCCTTGATCATTTTTCTGCCGCTGACAGACTCGCGCTCCCAGGTGAAGATGGCCTTGCCAGACTTCATGACCCTGGACGCCAGCGAAACTTCGCCAGGGCCATCGTTGCCAACAGGCACATAGCGGTTCAGCTCGGGCAGCTCACGGGAAAAGCGCGACATAAGTCGGTTTTCATTCTCTTTGTCGGTCTCGCGACGAATGAACGCCTCATATTGCCCAACAAAGACGGAGTTGCTGTCAATGGATTCATTCAGCTGGCGTTGGAACGCCTCGAAATCGGGCTCTTCTCCGGCATAGAGTACATTCTCTGCATCGAAGATCAGCTTGATGCTATCCATGAAATCCTTGGGGCGAGAGAGGCTGATCTTGCGATGGGGGCTGAATGCATCAGACCTATCCAGCAGACCCTGCAAGATCACGCAAATCTTGTTGTATTTCTTGATCTTGTCCGTGAAGTGCTGATTGATTTCGTCGAAATACAGGTTGTCGGCATCAAACAACTCGTAGCGGTTGTAACGAATGTCAGAGACGATATCGTAGCCACAAGTGCGCTCGGCCTGTGCGTAACCCACATCATCCATGACAGATTTGACATAATCATGTTCCCGCACAGTCATGATCTCTCGCACGGTCTTACCGGACATCTTGACCATGATGGGCTCATTGAACAGCTCAGGGTTGGATGGGAAAATCATCTCATCAAAGCTGACCAGGCTGGCAATGCGAAACAGCTTGTCGCCATTGCGAATATACATAAACGTCAGCTTGTCCTGGTTTTCCAGGTAGATCCGGATGAATGAGCTCAGGTTGTTTTCATAGCTCTTTTCGTTGCGCCTGACCTTGAATGCGACAACGGATTTGGGGAACGGCAACAGGCGCTCCATGTTACCATTGCGGCAGAGCCACTTATCGAACTCACTGATGTTGGAAAAAGACATGCCGCCAGCATCGTAATCCAGCAGGCATTCCTCATCCATATAGCACCTGCGCTGCATAACGTGGATCATCTCGTCCGCGCTGGCAGGGGTGCCGTCTTTGACCAGGAGGATCTGCTCATCGATCCCCGCATAGATGCTGACATCCTCAATGCGGTCGGTGATTTTTTTCATGTCCTGTTGCATGGTATCAATCATGGCTGATGGCAGCAGCGTCACAGACAAGGCCCACTTGGACAGAGATGCACAGTGACGCTTGACCTCGTTTTGCAAGGCAGGCAGCGTCACGCTGTTGAACTCAACGATATCCAGCTTGTACTGCTCAACATCGAGTACATCTGACAGGACGGCAATCCCCGTTCCATCGGACGTGGGTTTCGGCAGCAATCCTGGCGTGACATACCCGCTGACATCACTGCTGACAGAGATGCCAAGCTCAGTCGCTTTTGCGCTCATTTGGCCGAGCAGCTGCCTGGTGCGTTGATTTTTCTGATCGATGTATTGCTGAATGACGCGCTCGTGATCCGGCTCGAAGATGAGTTTTTCAAACACATCCGAAAACAGAATGCGATCCCACAGGTTGGAGGTGCGACTCCCCGTTGGCTCGGAAAGCTCAACGACATTGCTACCGATGTGAACAACACAGAGCAGACAATAATGAACGCCATCCACGAACTTCGTGATGTGCTCATCTTCATTGTGCAGTTTTTCAGGGCTCTCGCACCAGTACCACTGACCGATAGCGACATGATCGTCACCCATCTCTTTTTCAACGGCATGATGGTCTTGATGGAGCGTGACCTGATTTGACTCTGCGGCTGTCTTTTCCATGCTGAACACTCGTTAATTTGAATGCAATTAATATAACAGAAAATAAATGAGTAATCAATGACGACAACAGAGTGGCAAGGTAGCAAGTGATGTCAGCAGGCGGTGATGAATATCGACTTTGCGGCGAGTTGATGTAGCCTTAAAGCAGGTTGTGATTGGATGGATGAGACACAATGCTCAATATCGCTCGCTCTTTGGTCATGCTCATGATCGTGATCATCGGTACGGCTGGCTGTACCCCTAGCAGCCCAGAGAGGCTATATCTTGAGGGGCTGATTGCGATGTCGGATAAAGAGGGCGCCAAGCCTGATTATGAGCGTGCTTTTGGGCTGTTTCGCGATGCAGCAAGGCGAGGTCATTCGCAGTCCCAGTACAATCTCGGCGTCATGTATCTCTCAGGTATCGGGGTGGAAAAAGACACCAAGCAAGCCTTCTCCTGGTTTCATAAGGCAGCAGAGCAGGGGGTTGCAGAGGCGCAGTACAATGTGGCCGTGGCCTACAGCGAGGGGCAAGATGTGCAGAGAGATGAAGGTCAGGCGGTGATGTGGTTACGCAAGGCGGCTGATCAGGAGTTTGCAAAGGCGCAGGTGCTGCTTGGCACGAGGTATGGCGAGGGCCTTGGGGTAGAAAAAGATGACGAGCAAGCGATGTTTTGGTTCAAGAAAGCATCGGAGCATGGGGATGCAGCGGCGCAGGCCTTGATAGGTGTCAGGTACTACCATGGCATGGGCGCCCCAAAAGATTTGGTCGTGGCAAAGACATGGTTTGAGAAATCGGCGGTGCAAGGAAATGCCTTGGGCCAGCTATGGCTTGGGATCCTGTATTATTTCGGGGAGGGTGTTGAGAAAGACTACCAGCAGGCATTCTCCTGGATCAGCAAGGCCGCAGCGCAGGGGGAGGCGCAGGCACAATTCACCCTTGGGGTGATGTACTCTAATGGGGAGGGGGTGCAACAAGACCACAAGCAAGCGCAGAGCTGGTATCTCAAGTCTGCGATGCAGGGCAATATCAAGGCGCAGGGCAACCTTGGGTCGATGTACCAGCATGGAACAGGGATCGAGCGAGATAGCCGACAGGCACTCTTGTGGTATCGAAAAGGAGCCATAAAGGGGGATGTGCTCGCGCAAAAGAGCTTGGCAGCCATGTACGAAAAAGGCGAGGGGATCCCGCAGGACTATGCTCAATCCTATGCTTGGTACGCGGTAGCCGCAGCCAGCGGCGACAGCCTGGCAACAAAAGAGCGAGATCGTGTGGCAGCCAGGTTAACGCCTGATCAGCTCATATCGGCACAGGCGCTGGCAACCCGTTATTTCGAGCAGGCGAAACCATAGTAGTGATGTTGCATTGACAGGCATTTATTTTTATGTATAATAAGTGGCATCAAATCCAAGGAGAAGCTGTCATGGCAATGTTTGATCGCGAGTTCGAGCGCATGGTGTTGGAAGCAAAAACGGTGGCGGATTCCCTTCGTCTGAGGGCAAGCTCCATCGACGAGATCATCAAGCGAATGGAAGAATCCAAAGATCCGGCTGTCGCATACCAGGTCATCGAGCAGGTACAAAGCGCCGTTGCCAACAGCCATATCGACAAGCTGTTCCAGCAGGCCGTTCGAGCCGTCAGGGCAGAGCAAGAGCTGCAAGATTGAGCCAGGGGCTCACATCCAATGAATCGCCGCCCTTGAGGCGGCGATTGTTTTTGGGATTAATGCCTGGCTTTTGCAGCATTCTGCAAGGCTATTAATTGTGGATTTCTCGCCAGATCGGGTCTGAATGTCTTGAATTGATCTATCAGGCCCATTAAGGCGTCATGATGCTCAATAACAACTGGGGAGCTCACATGACTTAGAGGGATATTTAGCGGTGATGTAGCGGCGGGGTCAGGGAGCAAAAATGAGATTGATACCCCATATAAAAACACACTGTTACAATCATCTTTGATAGCATGGATTTCAAATTTATTTTTCACTACATTAGTTTCAGCTTTATTCCAATCCATGAAATAAATAATAGGACGCTTTGACTCTGCGGTTTTATTAAAGGAATCTGACATATGTTCTCTTTTTGTTATTTTTGTCACGATAAATAATACGCCGCTCAATGTATATGTGCAATGAAATACTATGTTGAAGGTGCTCGCTATTCATGAATTCTTGATTTTAGTTCATCAAGAACAGCCTTCACAAATGCTGCTGCCGCTTGTTTGGCGTCATCCATAGAAGCAAAGCCAGTGCTCATCAGTCCCAGATAGTGCAGCTCGAAATAGGGGCTATCATCCGATTCGCGGATCGCCATCACCTCTTGCCCAGCGAACAGGGCAAATTGTAGGTCGCCTTCCCCGCGCCACTGTTGTTGTGGTGCGCCATGGATGAAATTTCCGCCAGGAGATAATGAGATATTCATGTCGTTTTCCTTTAATTCAATGCCCAGGCGCCCAAGATCTTATCGCCCTCGTGTTGGAGTACCGGCTTGCCGAGATCACGACCACACTCCCAAGAGTGGTATTCATCGCCGACCTTAAAGGCCAACAGCCACACCACATCCGCTTCACCATCCCAGTTGCTCAAGAGCTTGATGGTGTGTGTCGGGTGTTCGGGTATGTTCAGTGCCATCGTTGTTTTTCCTTATTTATTTTCTCATCCAGAAGGCCGCCACGCGGTGCGGCCACCTGCTGGTTTGATTTGTACACAACTCAGGGGGTGTCGGACTCCCTGACATCCTGCCCTCGCTCCAGGCCCTCTTGAAAGTCCAGGTAATCGGGGTTGGAGTGGTGGAATGGGTTCGGGAAGTTGATGCCGTGCAGGCCGACCAGGTAGCCGAGCTGGTTGTTTGTCTCATAACGTAGGATCCGCCCATCACCCAGGTTGATGGCGTGAAGCTTGGGCACCTCGCTGATCTGGAACAGGCCTGCTCCGTTATCTTCAACCTGGATAGGCGTGACGTTATGAGTAGGAGTTGTCCGCAACTGAGTCAGGATCCCCATCAGTTCTGCACAGGAGATATAGGGGGTGACATAGCCAAATCCCGCTTCGATCAGCTCTTTGCAATTATGTTCAAGGCGACTGAGAGACATCATGACTGGATCCCCTCATGCGATTCGGGAGAGGGCTGTGGGCCAAGCAGATATTCCCCTTCTCGCAGCCAAGACTGTTCGGCGCCATTGAAGGATTTGAACTTGCTGCCGTATCTGTTTTGGTCGATCAAGACAGGGCGAGGCTCGGGCTTACCCTGCTCGAAATACCAATACAGTCCATCAACAGTTGGGATGGCAGTGTGTTTTTGCATGCTCTATATCTCCAGGCCTACTTATGCCAGTCGAGAGTGTGTTTTGAGGCCAGACATGATCCGCAAGCAGTGCTCGCAATTGATATCGGCAGGCTGGTCGCTCAATGTGCTGGCAAAGGGCAGGGACACATGCAGATTATCACATGCTCTGACATAACCAGTCACCACATTGGGGTTGTCGGTGGGGGCGAGGCTCGTCTTTTGAAGGTGTATCACCTTGACGGACTCGTCACGCGGCGATGCATGAACATCGCGAAGCTTGCCGATGGAGGCGATCTGATCTGTCGTGAGCCCTTCGTATTCTGACCAGGGGCAGTCAGCAACCGGATGAGACCATGTTTCCCCGCTCGCGGCATCAGCAGCATTGAGCTGTTCGAGACGGCTACCACAACACCCACAGGTCATTGTCATTTGCATCACCACCATGAATAAAAGATAGTGTAATCATACACGAATAAAATTAAAAATCCACTCTTGAGAATTGATTTAATAAAATGAATAATATTGTCTTTGTCGTTATTATTTGATATATTGCTGTAAATTCAAATGTGGGAGAAAAATCATGGATATGACTCAACGCTTACAGAGTGGGCTGCTTTCCCATTCCCTGGTTCGGATCTTGCAGTGTTTGGCTGCAAAAGAAGTGGCTGGTGAAAAGGACGGCTTCTTTGTGATCCCCAAGCTGGATCGGGAGCAGTTCTACGATGTCTGTCGAGAAGTAGGCAGCAAAGGCAGCGTTCGAGGTCGTGATCGCATTTGGCATGAGCTGAACACTCTCGGCACGAGCAATGACCCAGGCAAGCTGGATCGTGAAGTGCTGATGGCGACAGGGATCAAGATTGTCGCTTATTTCTATCGCAAGACTGGCAAATACTACGCTCATGGCGTGGTCGATCTGGGTGATTTCGACAAACTCCATGATCCCGATGCCGTGCGTGAGCGCGTGATTGAGCGACAAAAGATCATGGCCCAGGGCTGGGAGCAGACTGGCGAATATTGTCTGGTGCTGCACGATACGGACATCAACATGCAGGACAATAACTACGAAATGACGGTGGATCGTCTTTATCATCCCTGATCTGTTGCCAATAAATCTTTAAAACCCGCCAATAGGCGGGTTTATTTTTGCAAAATAATAGGGGCCAATTGTTTTTATTTATTGTTTATGATAAGTTATTTAAACTCACAGTGTTTTAAACACAAACCATAAAAACAATAATAACGGTGATGTATGAAAAAAACCAAAGTAATGCTTGGCGTACTGTTGTCCTGTCTGGTTGCGGGGCAGTCTGCCCAGGCGGCTTCTACGCAATATCTGATGAAGGCAGCTGAATTGTTTCCTGCCGCTCAAAATCCTGATCCTGGCACCCCTCCTGATGAAACCACTCCACCCGTCACTCCGCCAGAACCACAGGGCGATCCCTCTGCCTGGATGGCATTTTTCCATGGCAAAAATACGCTGACCACTATTTCAAGTCTGGATGAGTGGGGGCCGAGAATGCAAACTGCATCCATCGTGAGCAAGTCACTCACCAATGCAGTGATGCCGCAAACTGAATTTGGTGTTAGCAAGATCGGATCGCTCGATTTGACCAATAACAGGCTGACTCATGTTGATTTCATGCAGGGTGTTACAGGGATCACGGGTACGCTAAATCTCAGAATGAATCCGATCACGACACTCTCACCGATGTCCGGATTAACCAGACTGGATCATGATGTCAGGATCGAGTCAACGGCGCTGACATCGCTGCAAGGCTTGCAGAATGTGACCTATATTAGAAACCTGACCTTCTATGACAATAAGAACCTAAAAGACATCACGGCACTAGCGAACGTTGCAGCGATGGATTATGGCTCGGCTGACTCAACCTCACAATATACCGCCAAGCCACCATTGGGCTCTCCCTTCTGCAATGGGCTAGACAGTGGGGCGGTAAAGGTTTCGGCTTATTCCAATGGTGCCAAGCTAACATCGGCCCAGCTTTGCCAATAAGCGCGTGATGATCGGCCCGCCAGATGGCGGGCTTTTTATTCGCAGCCACACTGATCGTCATAACGCTCTTGCAGTTCTTCGGCACTGACCTTGAACTTTTGTGATGCCTTGTATTGAGCATCGGGGTACTCATAGCCATCGTCGATGAGCTGGATCAGGTATTCCAGTGCGCCATCCATATTTGCTGCTTTTTTCATTCTGATTTCCTCCTTTTGGTTGATGATGTAATAATACGCAATTAAATAAAGAAAATCAATATATATGTGGGCGGAGGGGGAGAGAAGAACCTGGTTATATTGCCTGGGAACCAGGCGCTTATAAAATATTGAAGGTTCGATATTGAAAGTCATGGTAGTGAATGAGTCGCAACGGTGCCTATTGACACATATATTGATTACAATGTAGACTCATCCGGCAATATTAACTGACTCGTATATTGTGTTTTTGAGCAATTATTGTTCGGCCCCCAGCCTCTTTATGGCTGGGGGCCTTTTGCTTATTAATGGAGATGGCTGGGTGTCATCTGGTTCTATTATTTGCGTGAAGTGAGGCTGATTGTTAATAAGTGGTAAAGGTGTCGCTAATATATTGTTTTTTGAGTCATGGAAAATAGCGAAAACCTGAATCGGAGCTTGTTGACAGCACGCTCAGTTTGAATGCAAAATCGGAAACGAATAGGGGTGATTTGATGTTCTGCTGCATAAGGTTGTATGAGCAGTCGTTTTCAGGGCTCAATGCGGTTTTGGAGCTGCACCCGATGTCGGTACTGGAGACCGCTAGAAAAGAAGATCCTGGCTGCTCGGATTATCAGCCGATACTGGCTGAATCGCCGCCATTGTTCCTTGGCGGAACCATTACTTTGTCAATGTTCTACGACCTGTTTATCGAACATCTGGTGCTAGAGTGCTTCGATCCGGAGCATGCAGAATCGTTGATGTTTGCCATGGTGGAGTGCAGCCGCCATCAGATCATTGTGGGGGTGCGTAAGTGGGTTCACCACAATAAGGCATCTTTGGTGAAGCTAGATAGGCTTGGTCATTATCATATTTCCACCCTTGCCGTGGAGCAGGATGAAGTGCGGATCCTGACCGTTGCAGGGAAGAAAACAGAGAGTGAGGCTCGCCATTGGGCCAGCGTGTAGTGCTCATTCATGGCGATTTGAAAGGTGTTCCAGCAGGCCAATCAAGGCTGGTCTGCTGAAATCTCCCTGGTATTGGGCTGGGGTGTTCAGTGGTAGTGATGTAAATCTTCCTGTCCTGCTTAACCCATCAGTTGTGAAGGCTGATGGGTTTTTTTTGTGCCCGTCTGGTGCTTTTTGCTGTGGCGGGATAGGTGAATGCCTTGATTTTGAAGTCGTCACGAAGCGCATCAACTCGGCCTATTTGGTTCAGGAGATCCTGTGCCTGCTCTGGGTTTTCTGTAACCACGATAGCAACAGCAGCCTCCCAAATCGTTACGCCAGAACCACATCCCCAGGAGCCGATGCCATACGCATTGCTGAATATCGCTGTTGATTCCGCCTCTTCTTTTGCCAACAACAAATAAGCGAGGCTGTTACAAGATGGGCACGGAAATGCAGTGTTCTCGGGATCGTAACCATCAGAATCAGAGTCCCAGCAGTACCCATCACCACGACACAGTGTTGAACCGCATTGATATTTGCACATTGCTTATTTCCTTGTGTTGTCGATAGAGTAGTTGCGATAGTCCCTTACAACATAGGAACTCATCAAGCCCAAAAGACCACTGATGGAATACATGATAGATGGATGCAAAACATCGTTGAAAAAAAGAAAGTACATCAGCCATAAGCCGATATTTAAGCCGACTAAAAGGATAATTGACAGAAATAGTGCTTTTACTATGTCCGTTTTGGAGATGGTTTTTTCTTTCTCTAAGGGAACATAATCTAATGGAGCATGAGTGACTTTCCCCGACATGGTTTTTATGTTTCCAGAAGAACGATTCAGGGCAACACTTCCACTCATCGTGTTGACATCACCGTTAACATCATTGCAATGGACACTGCCACTTTGAGTACGGACTCGCCCAACAGGCCCGCTAATAGTGACATCTCCACTCGTTGTTTTAAGCTCTTCAACGCTTCCATTGACTGATACATGAATGTCATCACCGGCCTTGAGCGGCTCGTCTTGAGCGATGCCATCCACCATGACGCAGCCGTTTTCGATGGAGATTGATCGGCAAACAAATGTTTTGCCGTTGATATTCACATGACCGTTTTTCATGGTGATGTTCATGGGGTTATTTTCCCCCTTCTTTTTGGCCCAGGTGTTGGGTGATCAGTGCCTTCCAGTCCTGCTCTATTTCATCCAGGGATTGTGGTGTAGCGCCTTGCCAGTCGTTGAGTAGCGAGACAGCCTGCTCAAGCGTGGTATCGAGCGCCTCGATCAGCAACTCTCGCGGGAAAGGCTTGAAGAGAAGGGTGCGAGGATCGAGGATTTCTTCGCAGAAAAGTTCGAAGTCAAGGCCGCTGAGCCAGAAGGAGGCGTAGTCACGTTCCAGGTTAAAGAAATTGCCCTCGATCCAGGTCAGATCACAGTGGTTAAGCTCGTGATTAACCTCTGGATGGGAGAGAAACTCATCAAGATCGGGGATGTCGTGCTCATCCATATTCTCCATCATGAATAAGGTGATCCCGTTGATGTCGCCTGCTGCATTGTGTTGTGGGGAGACAGCAAAAAAGGCGAGTTCGGTATTTTCTTTGATGGCGGAAACCGCCTCATTAAAGCTGATCAGAGACATAAATAACATCCATTTTGCTTGTTATTATTCAGGGCGAACCTGTTATTTCGATGGATGATATATTTAACGGTAAAATAAAGCAACGCCAACATCCCCTACTCTGATGAAAGGGTGTCAACAGGTTGAAAGGGAGCCCCGCCACAAGGCGGGGACTATGATCATCGCTTGCGAATGAGGACGACTTTTCGATTATAGAATGAGGATCTGCGAACCCCTTTCGACTCCATCGACTGGATCCTCATGGCGCTGAACAGGCGAGGGCGCAGCATGGTTTTCAAGACCCATTCAGCCCAATCTCTGGCTTCTTCGCTCGGGAAATACCAGGAGAAGCCAAAGGGGTTGGTGAGCATGCGATCTGTGAGACCCTTGTTGCTGGCAAACCCGCCTGGTTGGCAGAACATATTGATCCCGCGAATGGTGTTGGCAATGTGTGCCTTGAGCTCTGCATCGATCCGATAGAGGGATACCCTCATTCCATGTGCCATTTGCATCTCCTTTTACTCAGCACTGAGGTCAGCCAGGATCTGCTCCGCACTTATCTTGCGGAACATGCTGGCAGAGGACAGTTTGATGAAGCTATAGGTGGTGTTCGATACCTGGAACATGCTCCAGCCTCGCTCTACCAAAGCAGATGACAGTCCGGATAAGAACGCAGGGGTTACGATAGACCGCTCAGAAAGCTCTCCAATCGCCTTAATTGAGAGCTGGAAGCGAGTGAATGACTTGACCTTGTTCCGCCTTGTCATTGCGGTAGCGATGATCTGAGCCGTTCTGATGCTGGATTTTGGCATGGCAATGTCCTGTGTTGGTATGCACAGGATAATACCGACATATCGGAATGGCCGTCAACCCACAAAACACCTAAAATCTGTGTTGCTGGATACTCAAAAAAGTAGTTTTACCAGGGGTTCTCCAGCACGCAATCAAGTAGCTTTTGGATGCAGTCAGCATATTTTTCAGACTTTTCTCTGTCTGGCAGTGGGCCATCGACCTGAGAAAAGACATTGGTATTATGAACGGGGTGGTCTGGCTGGAGGTGTTCTGCCAGCAGGGCCAGCCATTCGGGGGTCAGCATGCTCGGTTGAACTGGTGTCTCACCCTGCCATCCATGCAGCTGCGAAATGGCGTACTCAGCGCGATAGAGGCATGCTTTATCCAGATCTGTCTGGCTGCACTCTTTGTAACGCAGGCCTTGCAGGCAGAATCCAGCTTGTGCGAGTGACTCGGCAGAGTGTTTGCCAAGCCAGAAGCTTTGTTGAAAATCGTGGTTGGAAAACAGGTGGCCGCCCTGGATGATCAGATCACAGCACTGGAGAGCGGGATGAGCGACTGCTTCATTGCTGGGGTTGCGTGCTCGCTCCAGGATGTAGATCTTGACCCCGATCACCCGATAGTTCTCAGAAATGCATTGGATAGCAAAAAACGCATTGCCGTGTGGTGTTGGTGGTGGCAATGAAAGCGCGGCAATGGCTTCGTCGAAAGATATCAGCATGTTTAGCTCCAATGAGTGTTAGATCGCGACAGTTAGACCTGTTTTGCGGAATTATTATTCTAATAAATAATGAGGCAGGGGTCAATGAGATTAAGCCCGCTATCGGGGCTGGGTGGGGTTTTCTTTGGTGGCGATGGCGGCCAGCCAGGCGGGATCTATCTCGTCGAGATTGGTGGGGTTCTGTTCTTGCCATTGGAGCAAGATGGAGACGGCCTGTTCGAGTGGCCGATACATGATCCGCTCTGCCGAGTGGAGCGGGCAGCGCAGATAACGCAGGCGCTGGATGTCTTCGTGCAGAAAAGCGTCCTCTATCATGGCAAGCCAGTAGCCGCGCCATTCGCTCGGCTCCTGGAAAAAATCACCTCCCTGCACGATAAGCTCGCAGTGCATGAATGATCTATTGAGGCCAGGTGTGTCATGGCGCCAGCGCAGGAAGTATCGAGGATTGATGGGCGTCAGCAGGTAGAGCCGACCACCCACAATGCGGCCCTCTCGATGCTTGGGGACAAACGAAAAGTATTGATGATCAGGGGATTCTTTGAGCTGGATAACGGAGCCAAGAAATGACAGCGATTCATGCATTGAAGGATGCGCCCCAGGCGAGAACAGGTGAACAATGGCACCATCTTACCTTATTTGGCGGGGCGTTTCCTGAATGAGAACTATATAGCCGAATGAGAATCATCGCTAGGTCGCGGGTGAGTGCTACGCGATCCACACGTTCAGCCCCCTGCTGATGGGTAACTTTGCATCAACATTTGCTTATTGAAACGTACCTCCTTCCCAGAACTTTTGCCTCTTTTAACATCTCAGGAGACATGCGTTCTGCCATTACCTCGCAATGACTCGCATATAGATCATTGCCGCTGGCGCCTATCACTGCAAACCAAGCATAGGCTTTCACCAGATCCACCTCAACATAAATCCCTTGAGAGTACCACCGACCAAGAATTTGTTGTGCTTTAAGAAGACCATTCCTGGCAGCTAGCTCTAACCAATCGGTGGCTTGCTGGCGATCCATCGCCACCCCATCCCCATTGCAGTAACAGCAACCCAAATTGTACTGTGCCAAGGCATTGCCCTGCGAAGCGGCTTTGGCATACCAGTGGGCGGCCAACAAGCTGTCTTTGGTCACATGCTTGCCTTCTTCATGCAATTGACCCAGTTCGTTCTGTGCCTTCGCATGTCCGAGCTCAGCCGCCTTCTGGCACCGCATGACTGACCCTTTATGGTTCCGCAGAACAGCCCTTCCGTTGATATTTTTTACTGCAAGATGATAATTTACCGAGGCAATGATCTGTTTGATTGTTTCTTTCATAATAAAACCCATCGAAGCAAATGCTTTGGCACTCATATTATCCCACAACGCAAGAAAACTGAATTTATTTAACATTAAATAACTCGGCAACAATCAACATTTTCGCCAAGATGACTTCGCTGCCGAGGGATGTTGGTTGCCACAAAACAAAAAAGCGCCATCAGGCGCTCTTGTCGGATTTGGAGGTTAATTCCAGGTCTGATGATTAACTGGGCGGTGCTGATGAAGCATCTCAAGCCAGGCTGGTTCAATCTCGCTGTGTCGAGCTGGAACAGGGGCTTGCCAGCCGCTCAGGGTCGCAATGGCATGCTCAATGTGTTGGTCAGCGGCCATGTCCTGTTGCATGCGGCTGCATGGTTTGTAGCGCAACTGGCGCGGATCGGCCATGGTATCTGCCAGGACAGAGGGCTCGACTTCTGACAAGTCATAAAACAGGGTGCGTTCTTCCTCCATGAAGAAGTCACCTCGTTGCACCCGCAGCAACAGCTGAATGGTATCGTCAGTGGCGATGTCATCAGCAGGGTGCATCGACTCCAGCAGATAGATGAACCCGCCAGCTGGCCGACTGCTATCGCCACCGCGAGGGGCAAAAGCAAAGTAGCCGAGGTCATCACTCTGGCTCAGGGCTGCGATGGCTTCGTCATAGGTCAACAGGCGTGACATGAAAACTCCTTGTGCTGAAAGGGGTGGTGAAAAACCTAAAACAAGAGGCGATATTTTAGTAAAAAATAACATTCTTGTCAATGGGTTAGCTGGATTGTGCCGGATCCTGTTGCATGAGCGCCAGCGGCTCAAGTGACAGCGCCTCCTTGCTGACCAGTAGATAGGTGGCAGCCTGGCGCTCGGTGGGCCAGTTATCAATCTTCACGGTGAGCTTAAAGAGGCTGGATGGCGGCATATCCCAGCAAAACAGCTCGATAAAATCGAGGTCTTTTTTGCAGTCTTTCAAGTCTTCTTCGATCACCGCATGGAGCAATGGATTGGCAGTATGCCACTGCACAATGGCGGAACAGTTTGGTTGCTGACCGTTGGCAGCGATCACAGTGAAGGTGTTGGCGTCCATAGACTCTCCTTGAGAAATAAAGTGGCTTGGCGGATAAGAGAAAACCCGCCGCTGGCGGGTTTTCTTGAGTGACCAGTATTACTTGGTCTTGCGGCGCATGAAGGCCATGGCTGCGAGTCCCAGTACCACCAGCGGGGCGCTGGAGCCACCGCCACCACCATTTTCGGCAGCTACGGTATCTTCATCGGGGTTGAGGTCGGGAGCCGAGCCTACAACGCTGATGGAGGTGGGGGTTGCATTCACAGCGGTCGCATTACCGTTGCGCAGGCCAACCAGCATCGACTTGGTGCCGTTGTAGTTCAGATCCTTGGCGGTCAACACCACTTCCTTGACCCACTCGTTATCAGCATTCACCTGGTAATCAGGGTTCAGCGGATCGAAGGTGACGGTCTGGGTCAGGTTGTCGATGTATTCGGCACCTGCCTTGGCAGTCGCACCCTGGCTGTAAACTTCGACAGCAACGGGGGTCTTGTCATCCGGATTGCTTGCCAGCACCGGCTTCTTGATCTTCACGCTCAGAGTGACGTTCGGCACATCCTTAGACAGGGTGGTGCCACTCACGGCCAGCTCGGCAACTCGCTCAGCATTAGCAGGAGCGGTCATCAACGCAGCACCAGATGCCTTGTATACGCTACCGTAGAACGTGGCGCCCATAGTCCAGTCAGCCACGGTGGTGCTGGGGTTGTTGTAGAAGCGCTGGAGGAACAGCTTCTCATCAATCCAGGTGTTGGCACCAAACAGCAGGGGGCTTGGCTCGACACCACCACACATCAGGCGACCATTCCACTCACCGCCTTGTTCGCACTTGGCAGCTTCCGGCGTATTGTGGAGGTCAACGCCGCCCAGCAAGTGGAAGAACTCGTGGGCCAGATCACCTGCCTTCACGTAATGTACGGTCGCAGCGTGGTCTTGCACGACCAGAGCGATATCGGAGGGTTGACCAGCCATGCCGCCCAGACCAGAGGCCAGTTTGTCTTGCAGGTTGACCCACACATCGGCACCAGAGCTGGAGCCCGCCACACGGATGGCCTCATAGTCTTCCGGAGAAACGCAGGTCTCATCCAGATCGTAGCCCAGGTCTTCCGGATGCTTGCCATCTCGGCGAGCAATTTGGCCGTCCCAGTACAGCACGGAGCTGGAGAACACCATGCCATCAGCACACGCGGCATCACTGCTCTTGTCGCTGACGACCACGATTTGGCGCAGGTTGAACTTGATATCTTCCGGCTTGCCGTCCTTCACGATCCCCGTGTACTGGGAGAGGTAGTAGCTATCAACCCCAGCCAGATCGGCCTTGATACCGGAGAACAGCGCCTCTCGGCCCTTGGCATCCACGATGGACTGTGGCACCACGAAGTTGACATCGACGACCGTTGCTGCCGAAGCCGCAGTGGCTACCAGGAACAGCATGGCCGACAAGATAATTTTCCGCATATTAATCCCTCTTTACGTGAAAGTGTTAGGCTGGCGCTGGCAACCCTGCCAACAAATATCTCGCCACCCCGTTTTGTGTAACAACCGCTCATTCAATGAATATAATATAGCAAAACTATTTATAAATGGCAATAGTTTTGCGAAAAATAAATCAAAAGGAGGAAGGGGTGAGGTGAACTGGGTGCTCTGCCTGTCTAGACAGGCAATAAGATACAAAAAAGGCCAGCTGCTGACAACTGGCCGAATAGGGGGTTGCATCGAGGAAAAACCAAGGTGCTGATGAGTCCTCGTCGGCGCTCAACATCCTTATTTATTGATTAGGTGGGTTCCGCATCAGATTTGTCTTGATGGTGGCCTGGCGCCAGCATGATGGAGGTGTCCAGTGATATGAACCACCCAAGGGATCTGGCTTTGACGGCGGCACCATGCCAATGCTGGTCAGTAATGGTTTGCTGGCCCTCCCGCTCGGCCAGAGCAGGATCCTGTTGGCAGGCAGTACAGTGGCAATGCAAGATCAAGGAATATTGGTCAGACATGAGTTCCCCTCGTTGGCAACACTATTATATTCGCTGCACACTAAAAACAGCATGCCATTCAAGTGGGTTTGGGCAATCGCTGAAAGCAGCATTTTGTGCCAAAAGAATACCACTAATGACTTTTTAGGTCAATATTAATGCAATTAAAAATGGAGGGTGCTTTGAGATGATTGAGGATAAAAACAGAGTAGAAGGGGAGAAAAAAGAGGCCGCCAAAGGCGACCTCTTGTGATTACATCAGGTGATCGATATTGGTGCTCTTGATGTCCTGACACAGCAATTGCAGGCGCTTGGTGCAGCGGCTGTAGGCCAGGCTGCGCTTTTTCTGCGGAGTGGGGCGAAGGGCGATGGCGAGAATTTCTTGCAGGGTGCTTTCCGGTCGGATCGCCTTGGTATTGAGGGGGTCGTCTTTCAGGTCTTCCATCTGCAAGCCCTGGATTTCATCGGCAAGTTTATCGACATGAGTCAGTAAGGTGGCCTGATGATCCTGAGCCTCTTTGGAGGTTACAGCATTGATTTTGGTCTCAAAAAGCTCGCGCAAGCGGGAGATCTTGGGCAGGCAAAGTGATTTTACTTGCTCGATATAGTCATTGCGCTCAGCCAAGCGTGACAGAATGAGTCCATTGATGATCAGGTTTTTGGCAATCGGATCTTTCACGGACAGCGCAGTCAGTGTTTGGTTGAACTTCCAGACAGGCATAACAGCAAGGATTTTGCTGGCCTGCTCGGCAGACGGCGCAGGCAGGTTGCCGCAGGCAAAGGCAGTGGCGATGTGTTCTTCATTAAGTATAAAATGCTGACCCATAATGAATCCTTGTAGCGAGAGTTATTGGTGTTTCTGTGCGACATCTCGCCACCTGGCGTGTGTCACTTTTTTGGAATAATACAAACAAAAAATATATGTGACAAGTTATTTTTTGTGAAAATATACCATATTATTATCGGGGGTCAAGCGGATCTTTTTGTGGTGTTAAATTGGCATCAATCGGAACTCTTTCGGCGGCCATTTTATTTGCCACAGCGATGAATCCCTGTGCCATTATGGCTTTAAATTCCGAAGTGGTCGTGCGCTGTTTTACTCGTTTTTTCATATCTCACCAAATTTGATTAATACATCAACAGTTTTGCGCAAGGCAGTGTTTTTTTCAAATAAAATATAGGCTTCTGAACAGCACTTTTTTGGTGGTTGCGGCCTTAGCCGCAGGGTATCCAGTTCTTCCTTCCTCTCCTTCTGCTTGAGGCAGGGTCACCCGTATCTGGCGGGAGGTCACCCGTATCTGGCGGGAGGTCACCCGTATCTGGCCGCAGGTCACCCGTATCTGGCGGGAGGTCACCCGTATTTGAGCTGCTTTGTCATGTGGCGATCACAACAAGGCTGCCTCTTCGCGTGGCAGCCTTGCGTGGAATTGAAGTTAAACCGACTCTTTTTCGGTAATGAGCGCCAACATAAACATGGTGGACATCGCCATTTTCTCATCATCCGAGACTGGAATCATGGGGGTGGCGTCCACCAGCGGCTCAAGGCTGATCCCGTAATGGTCAGCGAGGTATTTTCGGCGGTGTAGCGCCTTGTTTATCAGGTCGAAGATGGGTTCGGCATGACAAAACCGCCCCATTAACAGCGGCAACCTCAATCCATCCTGGCTGGTTAGGGTTACTGCATAATGAGGTTCTTTTTGGTACTGCCCTGTCTGAGCTTCTGCTTGGATGGCGGAAGCGTGTTGCACGATTTCAGCGGCAGCATCGGCGCTGGCAGCAAATAGGTTATTGCAGCGAATGTGTTGTCTGGCGGTACTGATGCCTCTGAAAACAAGGGGGCCGACATCAGCAAGGTAAAGGCCTGCAAACGGCTTAGTGATGCAGCATGCGGCCAGCCCCTTGGAGGGGTCTGCTTCTTCTGTCGGGGCCACAATGGGATTCGTCATGACGGGACTTCCTGGTCAGTCGATGGAGTTTGTATAGTATCGATTTTAAAATGGTGAGCAAGTGGATCTCTGATGTTGTGTCTGATCTGTCACAATCCGAGAAATGGCATCTACTGCTAAGCTCTAAGCGCAGCAAGATATAGCCCTGTGAAGGGTAATTATTGGCTGAAATGTCCTGTCTTATTGCGCTGAGAGCGGGAGATAAATGGCGTGAAATCAAACTAAAAAAGACGGGAATAGAGCGGTTATTTGAATTAAAAATATATTTGATGTGCAAAAAAATAATCATCAAAGTCACTTTTCATTATTAGTTTTATTGAATATATTTTTGACTTAGTATATCATTAAATAAGTTTTCTGGCGGGAATATCGCTGATGATCACGGAGGAAGATATGTTGATGAGAAGCAATGCTCAAAATGGCTTGATGATGATGGCAATCGTGGTGCCGCTGTTTTTGTTCACCTGGCTGGTGCATGACCTGATCATGGGGGTTCGTTATTACACTGCCGATATGGCACAGGTACGAGAGGATGTTGCGATCACCTGGCTGTCTCAGCAGAAAGACAAAGAGTATGCGGCATCGGTACTGATCACTTATGAGCGCTGCCGTGAAATGCCCAGTGAGAGCAGCGACTCTTGTCTCACGCTGATCGGCGACAGCACGTTGCACCATCAGATCAAGCAGGCAGAAGCCTCTCTGCCACTGCCTGTGGAGCTGGCACGGCTCCAGAGCGAGCTGGTGGCGAGGGCGGCGGTGGCCCTGGTTCGCTTCACCATCGGATGAACAGCGAGAATAAAAAATGCCGCCAAGATTGGCGGCATGATTTTTCCTTCCGAGGGTAGCAATCTATCCTCAAACCATGTTCAGGCAATACCTGCTGCTTGCATGAAATGCTTGAACACCTCGATCTGCTC
>RCUR01000020.1_pt1 | contig 51244 bp, 57 predicted proteins | sample 2166151 | NCBI WGS metagenome assembly RCUR01 (sample SAMN09932785, study PRJNA488358) | compost metagenome | isolation source: compost soil in an enriched community | place: Germany: Experimental Botanical Garden
AGAAGATGAAGTACCAGGTCGATACCCACACGCACACCGTCGCCAGCACCCACGCCTACAGCACCATTCATGACTACCTGCCCATCGCCAAGGCGAAGGGGATCAAGCTGTTCGCCACCACGGATCACGGCCCAGATATGGCCGACGCCCCCCACTTCTGGCACTTCGTCAACCTGCATGTGCTGCCCAGGGTGGTCGACGGGGTCGGCATCCTGCGCGGCATCGAAGCCAACATCAAGAACATCGACGGCGAGATCGACTTCCCCGAGCGCTACGAGTCGCGGCTCGACATGATCATGGCCGGTTTCCATGAGCCGGTGTTTCCCCCCTGCGATCAGGCCACCCACACCCAGGCCATGATCAACGCCATCAAGAGTGGCCGGGTCGACATGATAAGCCACCCCGGCAACCCCGCCTTCCCCATCGACATCCAGGCGGTGGTCAAGGCAGCGGCCGAATATCGGGTAGCGCTGGAGCTCAACAACTCCTCATTCATCCACTCCCGCCCCGGCAGCGAAGGCAACTGCCGCGCCATCGTCGAGGCGGCGCGCGATCTGGGCGCCTATCTCACCTTTGGTTCCGACTCTCATGTGGCCTTCAGCCTGGGGGATTTTGAACACTGCCAGCGACTGGTCAACGAGGCCAGCTTCCCCGAGGAGCGGATCCTGGCGCGTTCCCCCCGCGCCCTGCTCGAGTTTCTCGAGAGCCGTGGCCGCGCCCACATCCCAGAGTTTGTGGATCTCTGAAGAGCGCCTGTAACTCCATGAGCTGACACATGAAATCGATTCAGACTCATTGACTTGCCAGGACATTTTCGGGAATCTAACGACAGGCCGGTATAGCTCAGTTGGTAGAGCAGCGCATTCGTAATGCGAAGGTCGGGGGTTCGACTCCTCTTACCGGCACCAGATACAGCAAGGCCCGCAGCGATGCGGGCCTTGTTAATTTCATGCCTGGGGTTACATGTCGGGTAAGGCAATAGCCTCGTTGATCCACTACAAGCCGTCGAATTGAACCAGCAGGAAACTATCAACGCTTGACCCGGGACTACTCATACCGGGTGTGGGAGGTCAGTTCCAGCAGCGTTGGTTATCCGAAATTCGGGATGGGTCGAAATGGCCGTCGTTCTTAGGGCCTCAACTGGCTGGATCGTTTAATTGGCATTTGCGCTCGGATGGCCTTGAACCGGTACTGACGACGGAAGGCCGCAGTCACGGGGTACATGGCCCACTACACAAACCCCACTTCCTACTCCACCCCACCGGCATCAATAAAAACCAAAACACCGTTACAGAAGAAAAGCTGGCCACATATCGTAATGGGTTTTTATATGTGCCTTAACGAACCGACAGCCTTCCGTATACCCCTCATAGTCTCCGTATTTGCAGAAACCTCGATTGCAAGAGAGCCCATCCCAGACCCATTCATGATGCCTTGACAGGTAAATCATGAGCCTTCATGCCTCTTCAGCGAGCTGCAGACAGTGGAGCAAGCATGCATATTTCAAACCGGGAACAGAACGAATTGATGTCTCATCATGGCCCATCATCGAGGGCAAGCCGATGAGTAGCTGGCACGCCAGGCTGTTTGACCATCAAGCGCCTTGGCAAAATGACGTGCCCATCCGGGAAGAGCTGTTCGGTATCGAGCGGTTGGAACTTCATGCCATGACGTTGGCAGCAGCGCAAGCTGTCACGACCCAGCCCATTGCGGTGCAACCGCTACATCGCCGTTTGAAAGAAAATGAGAGGGTCTTGCTCACCGCCTACCGGGCCAGCGCGGCCGAGCTGGAGCAGGGGCGCGAACTGACTCATGCGGCTGAGTGGTTCCTCGATAATTATCATCTGGTCGAAACCCAGATCCAGGAGATCCGCAGCAGTCTTCCCGCCGCTTACTACCGCCAACTGCCAAAGCTGGCGGAGGGGCCACTGGCCGGTTACCCCAGAGTCTTCGGGATTGCCTGGGCATTCGTTGCACACAACGACAGTCACTTCGACCCCGAGATCCTGAGCCGTTTCATCCAGGCTTATCAACGGGTGCAACCCCTGACCATCGGTGAACTGTGGGCCGTCTCCATCACCCTCAGGATCGTCCTTATCGAGAACCTGCGCCGTCTCGCCGAGCAGATCACGCTCGCACGGCGCATCAGAGCCGATGCGGACGCGCTCTGTTCACGACTCCTTGTCTCTGCCTCCGCCTTGTCCGCGCTAAACGAAAACATTGCCGCACGCGCCGACAGCCCTCTCTCTGAGCTCTTTGCCGCCCAGTTGGCCAAACAATTACGGGATCAGGATCCATTGACCACCCCTGCCCTCGGCTGGCTGGAAGAGCGACTAGCTCAGCAAGGATCCTCGGTGGAAAAGGTGGTGAGGCATGCACAACAGCGACAGGGGACCTCTAACGTCACGGTCCGCAACATCATCACCAGCATGCGCCTCATCTCGGACATCGACTGGAGCGATCTGTTTGAGGAGATGAGCCTGGTAGACCAGCAGCTACGCGCTGGCAGTGACTTTGCCAACATGGATTTCGCCACCCGCAATCTCTATCGCTGTGCCATCGAGCAGTTGGCCCGATTTTCTCCCCATGACGAGTTGGCCGTCACGACCAGCGTCTTGGCTGCCACGGCGCAGGCTACCCATGCCACCCCGGACGACATCCAGCGAAGAGCACAGGATCCCGGCTATCACCTGATTGCCGAAGGCCGACTCGCACTGGAAAAAGCGCTGGATTTTCGCCCGCCACCAGGGCTTCGCCTGCACCGCATCCACGCCAGACTCGGCATTGTGGGCTATATCGGCATCATCGCCCTGCTGACGATCGCCGTGTTGGCTCTCACCTATGGCCTCCTCACGGGGCCAGGGCGCGGCTTCCTCTGGCTCATCCCCTTCATCCTGTTCGCATGCCTGCCTGCGCAGGGGGCCGCCATCGCCTTGATCAACAGCCTCCTGGGCGGTCATCTGGTGCCAAAGCCCTTACCCGCCATGGATCTCCGCCATGGCGTTCCCTCCTCGCTGCGTACCCTGGTGGTCATCCCCACCCTGTTAACCTCTCACGCCGATATGCGGGCTCAGGTCGGCCAACTGGAGGTTCATCATCTGTCAGGGATCGGTGGCGACCTCACGTTTGCGCTGCTCTGCGATGGTATGGATGCCGACCAGGCGATCATGCCCGATGACGACACCCTGCTGGCCAACGTCCGTCAAGCCATTGCCGAGTTGAACCGCAAACATGGCCCTGGGCCTGCTGGCGATCGTTTCCTGTTGCTCCATCGCCATCGCCAGTTCAACCCCGGCGAGGGCTGCTGGATGGGGTGGGAGCGCAAGCGGGGCAAGCTCCATGAGCTGAACCGCTTGCTGCGCGGCGCCACCGATACCAGCTTCATGGCGCTCGATGGGCAGCCACCCACAGTCCCGGGTTCGGTGCGCTATGTGATCACGCTGGATGCGGACACCCGCCTGCCTCGGGATACCGCCAGCCGACTGATTGCCAAGATGGCTCACCCTCTCAACCGGGCTTGCCTGGATGCGGATCACCAACGCGTCACCCAGGGCTACGGCATTCTTCAGCCACGGGTGACCCCCTCGCTGCCAGTGGGGCAGGATGGCTCCTATTACCAGTGGATCTACTCAGGGCCCGGTGGCATGGACCCTTACGCCGCCGCCTCCTCGGACATCTATCAAGACCTGTTTGGCGAAGGTTCTTTCACCGGGAAAGGCATCTACGACGTCGATGCCTTCGGTGCCGCCCTGGAGGCGCGCGTGCCAGAGAACAGCCACCTGAGCCATGACCTGTTCGAGGGAATTTTCGCACGGGCGGGCCTGGCAACCGATATCGAGGTCGTCGAGGAGTTCCCCTCCCGCTATGACGTCAGTGCCAAGCGCCAGCACCGCTGGACAAGAGGCGACTGGCAACTGCTGAGCTGGATCTGTCATGTTCGACGCGGGTCGGATGCCCTGCCCCTCGTCGGGCGCTGGAAGCTGTTTGATAACCTCTGTCGTTCGCTGTTGCCCCCCAGCGCCCTGTTGGCACTGCTCGTTGCCTGGCAACTGCCACTGGATACCGGCATCAGGGCGACGCTGCTGCTCCTTGCCGGGCTGGCGCTGCCGATCTTCTTGCCGCTGCTCTTCGATCTGCTTCCCCGCAGGCGGGGTATTTTATGGCGCCATCACCTGGCCAAGATTGGCAACAACCTGCAACGGGCCGCCATGCAGCTGCTGCTCAGCCTGGTCTTTCTGGTCGATCAGGCCTGGCGCATGACAGATGCCATAGTGCGCACCCTGTTCCGCTTGTCTTTCTCCCATCGTCACCTGTTGGAGTGGACCACGGCGGCGCAAACTGCCGGATCACCACGCCTCGCCTGCGTGGGATTTTATCGGCTGATGGCGACGGCTGTGGTGCTGGGGATGGGCGCAAGCGCCATGACCCTGCTCAGCACCCCCACCGCCTGGCCCCTGGTGCTGCCCTTTGGCGTGCTCTGGCTGCTGGCGCCGCTGGCCGCGTACTGGACGAGTCGGCCCTTCGGTCAGGCCAAGACGCTCACTTGCAGTGTGAAGGAGGCCGTGGCACTGCGGCTGATAGCCCGCCAGACCTGGCGCTATTTCGAGACCTTCGTCACCGACCAGGACAACCAGCTGCCACCGGACAACGTGCAGGAGAGCCCCGAGCAGGTCATTGCCCATCGCACCTCTCCCACCAACATGGGGCTCTATTTGCTCGCCACCCTGGCGGCCAACGACTTCGGCTGGGCCGGGCTCGGTGCCACCCTCAAGCGACTGGAAACTACCCTGGCAGTGATGCAACGCTTGCCTCGCTTCAAGGGCCACTTCTTCAACTGGTATGACACCCGGAGCCTGCTAACCCTGGAGCCCGCCTATGTCTCTTCGGTTGACAGTGGCAACCTGGCAGGCCATCTGCTGGTCGTCGCAACCGCCTGCGAACACTGGCAACAACAACCCGGCTACGGCGCCGCCCGACGTGGCTTGCAGGACAACTGTCTGCTGGCCGAGCAGGCCCTGCACGGCTATCTCGCCCAGCCCTACACCATACAGTCCAACATGCCACAGCAAGCGATCACCGCCTATCTGGGCGAGATCCACCACCAGCTATTCGGCCAGCAGCCGATGGCGCAGCTGCTGCCCATACTCGCCAAGCTGACGGCGCAAACCGCCAGCATGGCGCACCATTTTTGCCGCAGCGGAGATCAACTCGCGGGCGCTGAACTCACCTTCTGGCTGGATGCGTTGAAGCTGGCGGTGACTGAGCATGCGGAGGATCAGCGGTCGTTCCCCCAACTTCCGCCATCATTGCGACTGCGGTTGCAGGCCATCGCCGACACGGCGCGCGCGCTGGCCATGGGGATGGACTTCGCGTTCTTGTTCAATTCACAGCGCAAGCTGCTCTCCATCGGTTACTCCCTGACCGATAACCGGCTCGATACCAGTTGCTACGACCTGCTCGCCTCCGAGGCCAGGCTCGCCAGCCTGTTTGCCATCGCCAAGGGCGATGTCGTCACCCGCCACTGGTTTCGTCTGGGCCGAGCTGTCACCCCGGTGGGACAGGCCAGCGTGCTGATCTCCTGGTCTGGCTCCATGTTCGAATACCTGATGCCCTCGCTGGTCATGCGGACCCCCATCGGTTCACAGCTGGAGCAAACCAACCGCCTGATCGTCGCGCTGCAGATCCGCTATGGCCGTGCGCTTGGCATTCCATGGGGCATATCCGAGTCGGCTTACAACGCCAGGGACCTGGAGTTCACCTATCAATACTCCAACTTTGGTATTCCTCGCTTGGCCCTCAAGCGTGGGCTGGCGGAAGATCGCGTGATAGCCCCCTACGCCACCGCGCTGGCGGCCATGATCAACCCCGGCGCGGCACTGAAGAATTTCGAGCGGCTGGCCACGCAGGGAGGGGCTGGACGTTACGGCTTTTACGAGGCGCTGGACTTCACCCGGGCGCGGTTGCCCGACAATCAGCGAGTTGCCGTCGTGCAGAACTTCATGGCCCATCATCAGGGCATGACGGTGGTGGCCATTGCCAACGCGCTGCAAGAGGGACGAATGCGCACCCGCTTTCATCAAGAACCCATCATTCAAGCCTGTGAGCTGCTGTTACAGGAGCGGATACCGCAGGACATGACCATCATCCGGACGCGTGGCGCCGAGATAAAGGCATCCCAGACCCAGAGCCGCCAGGACGTCAGCGCGGTACGGCGGTTGTTGTCCTCGGTGCACGGTGCCCCGGTGACTCACCTGCTCTCCAATGGCCGTTACTCTGTCATGCTCACCAGTGCGGGGGCGGGCTACAGCCGTTGGCACGACATCGCCATCACCCGTTGGCAGGCGGACAGCACCCGTGACCACCTGGGCTACTTCCTGTTCCTGCACGATGTGCAAAGTGGCGAGACCTGGTCTCCTTGCTCGCAACCCCTGGGGCGCGCCACCAACGAGGAGGAGGTCGTGTTTGCCGAGGATCGCGCCCACTTCCTCCATCGGAACGGCCGTCTGACTACCACCATGGAGGTACTGGTGTCGGGTGAGGGGGATGGCGAGGTACGGCGTGTCTCGCTGACCAACCGTGGCCGCCACCGCCGCGATATCGAGCTCACCTCCTACGCCGAAATAGTGCTGACCACAGCGGAAGCCGATCGGGCCCATCCCGCCTTTGCCAAGCTCTTTGTGGTCACCGAATACCTGCCGGAGACAGGGGCGCTGATTGCCACCCGGCGCCCCAGATCCCCCGAGGAGGCTGAGGTGTGGGCGGCACATTTCATCACCGTCGAGGGCCCATCCATGGGGGTCCTCCAATACGAATCCGATCGCGCCCGATTCATCGGCCGTGGCCGGACCGTCGCCTCGGCGCAGGCCTTGCAGCGGGGGGCCCTGCTGTCCGATACCACGGGCACCGTGCTCGACCCCATCTTCTCGCTGCGCCAGCAGGTGCAGGTCCCGCCGGGTGGTACTACCCATGTGGTCTTCTGGACCCTGGTTGCCTCATCGCGATCGGTACTGCTCGACCTCATCGATCAGCACCGCAACCGTCATGCCTTTGAACGCGCCAAGACGCTGGCCTGGACCCAGGCACAGGTACAACTGAACCACCTGAATATTCAGGCATCCGATGCCGCCAACTTCCAACGGCTGGCCGCCCCCTTGCTCTACGCCGACCCCCGTTTTCGCGCCACCTCAAACGCCATCCTGCAGGGCTTGGCACCGCAGTCCGTGCTCTGGCAACAGGCCATCTCGGGTGATTTGCCCATACTGCTGCTGCGTATCGACGATATCGAGGACCTGGCTCAGGTACGCGAGCTGCTGCTCGCCCATGAGTATCTGCGCATGAAGCGGCTGGCCGTCGATCTGGTGATCATCAATGAACACGCCTCCACCTATGTGCAGGATCTGCAAAACAGCATCGAGACCGCCGTGCGCAGCAGCCAGTCTCGACCACGCTTCCATGCCGAACTGGCACAAGGGTCTGTGTACACGATGCGAACCGATCTGATGAGTCCCGAGGTACGCGATCTGTTGTTCGCGGCGGCGCGTGTCGTGCTGACGGCGCGCCGTGGATCGCTGCAACAGCAGCTGGCCCGCCTGCCAGACTCTCCGCCGTTCCCGCCACCCGGGCCTGTCGTCAGACCACGGCACGCCGCGCCATTCAAGCATCCACATCGTCCAGAGCTGGAGTTTTTCAATGGGCTGGGTGGCTTTGCCAAAGAGGGTCGCGAGTACGTCACCCTGCTCACCGAAGAGCAGATGACCCCGGCGCCCTGGATCAATGTGGTGGCCAATCCCCACTTTGGTTTCCAGGCCTCAGCCGAAGGCAGCGGTTACACCTGGAGCGACAACAGCAAAGAGAACCAACTGACGGCCTGGTCCAATGATCCCGTGACGGATCCCGGCGGGGAAGTCATTTACCTGCGCGATGAAGATACGCTTGAGCTATGGAGCGTCACCGCCCAGCCCATTCGCGATGGTGGCAGCTATATCGCTCGTCATGGGTTTGGTTATTGCCGCTTCGAACATCAGGCCCATGGGATCCACAGCGAACTGCTGCAATATGTCCCCGTCGCGGATCCCGTCAAGATTTCTCGCCTGACGTTGCACAACCTCACCCGAGCCCCACGCCGACTAACGGTCACCGGTTATGTGGAATGGATTTTAGGCGCATCCCGCACCCTGACCGCCCCCTATATCACCACCCGGATGGATGCCCAGACCGGTGCCATGCTGGCACACAATCCCTGGAGTACCGCTTTCCCCAATCAGGTCGCATTCTTCGATCTCGGCGGCCAGCAAACCAGCTGGACCGCCGATCGCAGGGAGTTTCTCGGCAACCACGGACAGCTGTCTGCCCCCGCCGCGCTGACAAGGCGCCACCGGCTATCTTGCCGAACGGGTGCGGGAATGGATCCCTGCGCCGCCTTGCAGACCGAGATCCTGCTTGCGCCGGGTCAGCGCCTGGAGCTTGTCATCCTGCTCGGCGAAGGGCGCTCGGCTGAGCAGGCCAGTGCCCTTGTCACCCGCTATCGTCAGGATCTCGATGTTGTGCAAGACGAGGTGGCCAGCCAATGGCAGGCACTGCTTGGGGCCATCCAGGTCAAGACCCCTGACAGAGCCATGGATATCATGCTCAATGGCTGGCTGTTGTATCAGACACTCGCTTGCCGAGTCTGGGCTCGCTCGGCGTTTTATCAGGCCGGGGGGGCCTATGGTTTTCGCGATCAACTGCAAGATGGAATGGCGCTCAGCTTTGCCCAGCCCCAGGCCACCAGACAACATTTGCTGCGTGCCGCGGCGCGCCAGTTTATTGAAGGTGATGTCCAGCACTGGTGGCTGCCCCATTCCGGACAAGGGGTGCGCACCCGGATCTCTGATGACAGGATTTGGTTAGCCTTCGCGACGGCCACCTACATTCTAGACACGGCCGATGACGCCATTCTCGATGAGATCATTCCGTTTCTGGAAGGCCCGCAACTGGGCCTGAACGAACAGGATGCCTTCTTCCTGCCAGCCATCTCCGACGAATCGGCCTCCCTGTTTGAACATTGCGCTCGCGGACTGGATCAAGCCATAGAGCTGACTGGCAGTAATGGCCTGCCCCCCATCGGCTCGGGGGACTGGAACGATGGCATGAATCTGGTCGGCAGCGAAGGCAAGGGAGAGAGTGTCTGGCTGGGCTGGTTGCTGCTGCGCACCATCATGCTGTTCGCCCCCTTGGCCCGCTCCCGTCAAGACCCGCGCGCCGAGCGCTGGGAGGCCCATGCCCAGCGGGTGGGGGTCGCGTTGGAACGCAAAGCCTGGGATGGCGCCTGGTATCGTCGGGCGACCTTCGATGACGGCACCTGGCTGGGCTCAAAAGATAGCCCTGAGTGCCAGATAGACTCTATCGCCCAGTCCTGGGCCATCCTGTCGGGTGTTGCCGATCCCACCCGTGCCATGACGGCGATGCAATCCCTGGAGAAATACCTGATCCGCTACGATGAGGCGCTGGCGCTGCTCTTTAGCCCTCCCTTCGATAAGCTGACTCAAAACCCGGGCTATATTCGCGGCTATCCGCCTGGATTGCGCGAAAATGGTGGCCAATACACCCATGCCGCGACCTGGGCCATCCTTGCCTTTTCAAGGCTCGGTGAGTGCAACAAGGCTCATAACCTGTTCGCACTGCTCAACCCCATCAATCATGCCCAGAATGCCGCTGACGTTGAACGCTACAAGGTTGAACCCTATGTCATGGCGGCAGATATCTACTCTGTCGCGCCGCACATTGGTCGCGGTGGCTGGACCTGGTACACGGGGGCGGCAGGCTGGATGTATCAGGCGGGCATTGAGGGCATATTGGGGATACATCGTGAGGGGCATTTTTTACGTATCGATCCTCACTTGCCCAGACATTGGCCAGGATTTAGCGCCGAGATAACGATGGATGCCACCCGCTACAGCATAGAGGTAGACATAGGGGAGCCGTCGGAGAGACAAACCAGCATCATTCGACTGGATGGGGTCGCGCTCCCCCCAAGTGACGCACCTTTACGAGTACCACTGGATGGTGGCCACCATCAGCTTCACATCACGATGCCATGCCATGCCCCTTAGCGCGAGGCTGTGGACACTGGCTCACCGTTGTAATTCGCATCACATGCGGGAGCATGCCATATGCGTGTCTCGCATCGACTGGCGAAAGCGGGATGGCGTCAGGGCCTGGTTTTTTTGGGTAGATAGGGTAACAGGCGGTCTGTTTCCGCCTTCACCACGGCATAACATTCGCAGCAGAGCTGCTCAAGCTTGGGTCTGTCCAGCACGGTAATATGACCACGGCTGTACTCGATGACACCCAGCTTCTGCAGCTTGCCTGCCGCATCCGTCACCCCTTCCCGGCGAACCCCCAACATGTTGGAAATCAGCTCCTGGGTCATTGAGAGCTGATCGCCGGCCAGCCTGTCCAGTGACAGCAGCAACCAGCGGCAGAGCTGTTGATCGATGGTATGGTGACGATTGCATACCGCTGTCTGGGCCATTTGAGTCAGCAGTGCCTGGGTGTAACGCAACACCAGATGCAACATGTCCCCATGCAGGTTGAACTCGGTTTTCAGCAAGTTCCCCTTGAGACGGTAGGCATGGCCTGCGCTCTGCACCAGGGCCCGGCTCGTCGTGCTCTCCCCCCCCATAAACAACGCCACCCCGATGAGTCCTTCATTGCCGACCACGGAGATCTCCGCCGAGGCGCCATCTTGCATCACGTACAGTAATGAGACGATGCAATCGATGGGAAAGTAGACATAACGCAGGGTATCACCAGATTCGTACAACACCTTACCCAGTGGTAACTCGATATATTCAAGATGCGGCAACAAACGCTGATAGACCTCTGCAGGCAAGGCCGCCAGCAAATGATTCTGCAGTGGATGATGTGCTGACATACCTTTTCCTATGTTATTTTTTCACCCAACAAGGATATACAAAAATCTACTGGGTGGATGAAAACCAACCACAACGGCGCCAATAAAGTCTCTTTGACATCGGTTATCTGCGTTGACTTTCTATTTGCAGGGCAAAAATACTCGTGCCTATGTGCTACAACGAACCGACATCAAAACGTCGACACGCCACACTCGAGGGATATTCACCGCATATGCAATGGCATAATCAGTGAATGACGTGACAAGAAGAGCCCTGCCCCGCGGGTTAATATAATGTGATGTCATCAATAATGAATGTCATCGCGGGGCTGGCCAACACCGAATATACGAAGTCTGATACCACAGATATATCACATCGAATATGGAGAACTATCATGATCACATCCGACAAGAGTAGCAGCACCACTGGCACGAAAGGCGCCCCTCAGCCAAAAATCGTCACCCCTGCTAATGGGACACATCCGGCTGTCGAGCAGATGACCCAAAGTACCCATGAAGTAGTCAACAAACTCGCCGATGCGGTAAACTCGGCAACGACCACCTTCAACGATAAAAATAAGGACTTACAAGAAGCAAAGGACTCGTATTTCAAAAAAGTGCGAACTCAAATCAAGATCAATCCCATGAGCTATATGCTGCTGGCAATGGTGGTCGGATTTCTGCTGGCCTGGATATTTTTTTAATCATACAGCGCCCCAGGCGCCGATTTTTGCATGACTCTATGGAAATCATTAAATAAAGTCACACCATATCTACAAACTTATTTTAGGTTATTAACAATAAATCATGGCACCACAGATAATATACAGCAGTAAAACACATCGACTGGACGGTGTGTTTTACTGCTGTATATAAAATAAACCCGCTCTATTACTTAAGATGCAGATTGTTCTTCACTGAGGTCACCCCTTCGACACCAGCGGCTACGGCACCGGCTTTTGAAATATTGGCCTCTTTACTGACGAAGCCACTGAGCTGCACTACACCTTTGAAGGTTTCTACATTGATTTCAGCTGACTTGAGGTCTGGATCGGCAAAAATAGCAGACATGACCTTGGTGGTGACTACGGAGTCATCAATATACTCCCCCGTCCCCTCTTTATTGGCCGTTGACGCACAACCAACCACAGCGACTGATAGCAAGGCTATTGCTGCAAAATTTCTGGCAATACTGTATAGGTTTTTCATGATAAGCATGACTCCAACTTGACGGTAGAGTGCCAATCAACAAGATAACAAGGACAGCACTCTGCCCATGCTATGGCACTCCCAATAGGCAGTGGTTGATATATGACGAACATTGGGTCAAATATTGACTCCCGACCCTATCTATCCTGATAACACACCTAAACTATCCTTACTTGCCTCTCCCGTCTGTACGCTGCCGAACAAAGTAGGTAATTGCTCACCGGGACGGGGTTGACGGCATCAGTTTCGCAGGAATGGGATAATCCGTCGTCTCGATACAGGCCCGTTCGTAGCCATTTCTGCAGGCAACGGCCCAGTCGTTTGCCCGTATCCACCAACGACCGGATGCGCCGGCGAAATAGCTCGCCGCGATCAGACCAACGAAGAGCAAGGAGAATGATATGAGTGAGAACATGCTGTGGTTTCTCATCGTGGGATTGATCGCCGGTTGGCTGGCGGGGGTGCTGGTCAAAGGGGGCGGCTTCGGACTGATTGGCGATCTCGTCGTGGGTGTGCTCGGTGCCTTTGTTGGCGGCTGGCTGTTCACCACCTTTGGTGTCGCCATGGGCGGTGGTCTGTTCGGCAGCATCCTGGTGGCGACGATAGGGGCCGTCGTGCTGCTCCTGATCGTGCGCATCATCAGACGTGTGTAGGGGCATCCGAGCTTTTTATCCGGAATTCGGACAATCTGCAGGGATGAGGTTCTGAATGACGGTTCGGCGCGCGTCACACAGGGCTATCACCTATTCCCGACGCGTGCGGGTGAGCACTGGCATGGTACCCCATCGCGAACGCCTTGGATCACATTCACCTCTTGAGGAGCCGGTGATGGCACCCACGCTCGACTGCCTTGACCACATCCACATTCATGTCGCCAATCGTGCGCAGTCGGAAGCCTGGTACGCACGGGTGCTGGGGTTGCACCGCCAGCCAGAGTGTGAACCCTGGCTGTCGGCGCAGGGCCCGCTGACCCTGGGCAATGCGGCAGCTACCGTCCAGCTCGCGCTGTTCGAGCGTCCCGTCGAAAAGTGCCATTCCGTCGTCGCCCTTCGCACCACGGCCGCGGCGTTTCTTGCCTTGCGTGCCCATCTGTCTGCCGTCCTCGGCCATGGCGTTGAGGCCGTCGATCACCATCTCGCCTGGTCACTCTACTTCAGCGATCCCGACGGAAATCCGTTCGAGATAACGTCCTATGAGCACCAGCAAATAGCAGGGGCGCTGGCTGCAGCTCTTTATCGAGAAGAGGTCACCCAGCCGGGCGCTGCTCCTGATGTCAAACCTTAGCCGCCGAGAAGGAAGTCCCCATGCGCAATGCAGTCTGGTACTCCCGTTTTGCGAAAGCCGCCGCGCACTTTTGCGGCAGACCCAGAGTGTTTTCGCTCGCGGTGGGGGTCATCCTGGTGTGGGTAGTCACCGGCCCGTTGTTCGGCTTCAGTGACACCTGGCAACTCGTGATCAACACCGGTACGACGATCATCACCTTCCTGATGGTCTTCCTCATCCAGAACACCCAGAACCGCGACACCGAAGCCATCCAGATCAAGTTGGATGAACTCATTCGGGCAACCCAAGGCGCGCACAACGCGCTGCTCGATCTCGAGGAGCTGGAAGAGGAGAACCTGGACGCGTTCAAGGTGAAGTACCAGGCACTGGCCGCTGCCGCCCGATCGGAACTGACGCTGGGTAACAAAGATACAGGCTCACCCGAACCATAGAAGAGCATCCCTCTCATCGTTGCTATTGCCTACGCCTCTGTGGTCCAGTGTGCCGGTGTTTGCCAACGTGGGCCTGCTTTAATGACGTTTCTTGTGGCTGCCGCAACCTTGTCACCAGTCGGGAACTGACTCCTGCGCAGCAGAGCATCGATGAGTGGCTCGCCCAACACAGGGGGCGGTAGCCAAGTAGCAAGGCACAGGTTCTCGTGTTAGCAGGAACCTGTGCCTTGGAACGCGACATCTTTCTGAACCCGACGCCCAAAGGCGCAAGCTTGTGTACTTACTTGAATTTCGACTGGGCCTCGGCCAGACCGGTCTTCAGATCGCTCCACATCTTGTCGGCGGTGACCTTGATCTGCTCCCAGGATTCACCGCTCGCCCTGCCGAGTTCTTCCATCTTCTCGGTGGCGGCGCACTGCTTGACGCGCAAGGACTGGATCTCTTCCGCCCGCTTGACTCTCATATCGGCGGTGATGTTTTCCATTTTGGCTTCCAGCAGATTGATCTGACTGCTCCACTCCTTGAGCTGCGCGTTCATCTTTTCTCTATATGCCTGGTACACTTCCATGATCTTCTCCTTGGCTGCAGGTGGGACATTATTGGGTCTGGGTGACCACCAGCTTGTTAACGACATTCTCGACGCCGTCTACCGCCATCGCTAACGCATTGGCCTTTTCGCTGTTGGCTTTCGAATCGACCGTCCCGCTCAGCGTGACTACACCGCCGACGGTGTCGACACTGATCTTCATCGATTTCAGACCGGGTTCGCCGAGGAGCCCGGTTTTGACCTTGGCGGTCACTTCGGTGTCATCCCAGGATTGGGCGTTTTTGGCACTTTGTTCCGCTATCTTGCCTTCATATTCGTCAACGGTTTCGTCGACTTTCTTGCCGGTGTCGCTGACCGCTTCGTCAATTTTCTTGCCAGCCTGTTCGGCCGTCCCCGGTTTGTCACAACCGCTCATCCCGAAGGCGAGCAGCAGCGAGATGGCGAGAATAGTGTTGCTGTGTTTCATCTGTTGATTTCTCCGGTGCAAGGTTACCTGAATGAGGCTGCCTAGATCTTGCCGAGCAGAATCAGGATAAGCATGATGATCAGCACCAGTCCGATGAGGCCGCTAGGGGTGTAACCCCAGTTCCGGCTGTGCGGCCAGCTTGGAATAGCACCGATCAATAGCAGGATAAGCACGATCAGTAGAATGGTTCCCATGGTCATTTCCTTCGCCTAAGCGTTGCATATGGGCTGATATCATCGACCCATTTCATGGTGATAGTGCTACGAGTCCACCCACCGGGTCTGTTCGCCACCACACAGACCCGGCATACATTTTGCTGTCGAGCCTAGGCAAGGTGCGAACAAGCCCTTGACATGAGATCCCCTTGGTACCACTCACGAGAACCAGCGTGATTCACCAACTGACCTTCACTGACGGCGAGTTCAACGGCGAACGCCGCCAGCTCCGCAAAGAAATACTCCTGTCTCGACTGGAGCAATGGCTCCCCTGGCCAGGTGCTGGCCGTCATCGAGCCCATCTATCCCAGTGAAGTCCCTCTTCTCTTGCCTGCCTTTTCTCTTGCCGCGCTTTGGCGCCTCTGCGGTTCAGCGGCGCTTCCCTGCCACCGGTTGCCAGTTACCCGCCGCGTCGGCGCAAAAGCTGGCCAGGCGCTGCAAGACCTGTTGTACGGCGCTATTGGCCGCCATCACTCCGCCATAAGGATTGGCCTCGGCCGCCGGCACAGTGACGTCGAATTCACGCCAGGCCCGTACCTGCCGGCTGTCGTTATCAACCAGATAGGCGCTCAGCGTGAAGCGGGTACGGCTGGGCGAACGGTCGAACTCATGCTGCAGCCGGATGATTTCGATATCGAGGCGAAGCTCGCCGACCGCCGCGCTGGGGGCCAGGACGACGGCGCGGAAGGCGCCGGTGCCCTCGAGCGCGGCGACGATGCGCGGGGCTATCATCCTGGCCGGCGTATCGATCCATTCGCTGTGCGCGAAATACTCCAGCCGGTAGGGCTCGCGGACGTAGATGATGTGCTGGCTGTCGAAACCGGGCGCGGCACGCGGCGGATTGACGATCAGCGTCGGCGCCCTGTTCGATCGGACCGCCGGAGAGGCGGTCACCGGTGGGACAGGCCCGCTACCGGAAAGCGAATAGAAGGCCGGTGGTGGCTCCTCGGTCCCGCCAAGCATGCTGCAGGCGCCGAGCAGGGTCAGCAACAGTGCGGTGGCGACGAGCCGGGACAAGGGGAATGGCGCTTGGCGGATCATGGCTTTCGGCCTCCCTCGGCTGCTTCTCCCGGGCCATCCGGCACCGGTTTGCGGCCAAACAGCAGCCCCGAGGGATTGCGCTCGGTCTGTTCGCTGAGACGACGCAGCGAGCTGCTCAGCACGCTGAGCTCGCCGATCAGGCGCTCCAGCTGGGGCAGGGTTTCCGCCGTGAAGCGGTTGATGTCGCTACCGACTGCGTTGATGGTCTTGCCGGCACTGGCGCTGGTGCCGGCGAGTTCGTTGCCCATCTTCTCGACGGCGTCGGCCGCCCGGCCGATGCGATCGATCAGCGGCTCGAGTTCGGAGCTCGCTCGCGCGCTATTTTTCATCGTCTGGGCGGCATCGATGAGGCCGGCATCGATGCTCTCGGTGCGGGCGGCCAGGGTGTGCGCCACCTGGGCTAGGTCGGCCAGGGTGCTCTTGAAGGCCGCCTGGTTTTCCGGACCGAGTAAGGTATTGAGGTTGTTCGAGGTGCTGTCCAGTTTGGCCAGCACGTTGGTCAGGACGTTCTCGAGGCGCGCGGCGAGCGAGGGCTTGGTGCGGATCACCGGATAGGCGTAACCGGCGGTAGCCTGCAACAGGGGCTGGTCGTCGGCGCCGCCGCTCAGTTCGACGTAGGCGATGCCGGTCAGCCCCTGCGTCTTGAGGACGGCCACTGTGTCCTGCTTGATCGGCGTGCCGTGATCGAGGGCGAAGAGCAGATTGACCCACTCGGGATTGGTCGGGTCGAGCTGGATCTGCCGCACCTTGCCGACATCGACGCCATTGTATTTGACCGGCGCATCGAGGTTGAGGCCGGCGACCGACTCCTCCGAGATCGCGAGATAGAGATCGTATGTCTTCTGGAAGGCGCCGCCCGAGGCGAGCCAGAGTATGACGGCGATCAGCATGGCGCCGAGGATGACGACGAAGCTGCCGACCAGGGTGTAATTGACTTTCGTTTCCATCATATGGCCCCGCTCTGTTGCTGGGCGGCCCGCCCGCGAGGACCGTCGAAGAATTTCCGGATTGATGGCAGATCTATTTCCGCCAGCTCGGCCATCGAACCGACCCCCAGCACCTTGCCGTCGCCGAGTACGGCGACGCGATCGGCTACCTGCCACAGCAGATCGAGATCGTGAGTGATGAGGATTATGGTCAGGCCGAACAGGTCGCGCAGTTTGCAGATCAGCTGATCGATCTCGCCGGCGCTCTCGGGATCGAGGCCGGCGGTCGGCTCGTCGAGAAAGAGCAGTTCAGGATCGAGGGCCAGGGCGCGAGCGAGTGCGACGCGTTTCATCATGCCGCCGCTCAGCTCCGCCGGGTACTGAGCGCCGGCGGCGGGCTCCAGGCCGCTCAGCGCCAGTTTCCAGTCGGCGATCTCGTCGATCAACCCGTCGGCCAGCGCGGTGTGCTCACGCAGCGGCAGGCCAACGTTTTCCCTGGCGGTCAGCGAGCCGAACAGGCCGCCGCTCTGGAACATGACGCCCCAGCGCTGGCGCAGGGCGAGCGCTGCGGCGTCGTCGATGTTGGCCAGATCGACACCGAGCACCTGGATCGAGCCCGATTCGGGTTGCTGGAGCAGGATGATCTCCCGCAGCAGGGTCGATTTGCCCGAGCCCGAGCCGCCGATCAGCGCGAAGATCTCGCCGCGGCCGACGACCAGATCGATCCCGGCATGCACGACATGCTCACCGAAGCGCGTCGTCAGCTGGCTGATGGCGATGGCCGGGGTGAGGCTGCCGGTCTGGTCGTTCATCTCAGAGATCCAGGGCACTGAAGGCGACCGAGAACAGGGCGTCGGCCACGATCACCAGAAAGATGGCGTGGACGACGCTGCGCGTCGTCTGCCGCCCGACGCTGTCGGCCCCGCCCCGGGTGCGAAACCCCTGAAAACAGCCGACGGTCACTATGATGGCGGCAAAGACCGGCGCCTTGCCGATGCCGAGCATCAGGTCAGTGACGCTGACCGTCTTGACGAAGCGATCGAGGAATTCGGCGGCGCCGACGGCCAACTGGACGCGCGCCATCAGCATGCCACCCAGGACGCCGAGCAGGTCGGCGAAGATAGTGAGCAGGGGGAGCGCGACCAGCAGGGCAAGCACCTTGGGCAGGACCAGCATGTCGAGCGGCGGGATGCCGATGGTGCGCATGGCATCGATCTCCTCGGTCACCGCCATGGTCCCGATCTGCGCCGCGTAGGCCGAGCCCGAGCGGCCGGCGACTATGATGGCGGTGATCAGCGGCGCGAACTCTCGCAGCATCGAGAGGCCGATCAGATCGGCGACGAAGATGTTGGCGCCGTACTGGCGCAGCTGGTTGGCCCCCTGATAGGCGACGACGATGCCGAGCAGGAAGGAGAGCAGGCCGACGATGGGCAGCGCATCGAAACCGGCGCTACGAATGTTGTAGAGGATGGGACGCCAGCGAATGCGCGTCGGGTGAGCCAGCCAGCCGCCCAAGGCAAGCGTGCATTCGCCGATGAAGGCGAGCAGGGCGCAGCCTTGTGCCAGGGCGCTGGCCGTGCCGCGGCCGAGGCTGGCGAGATGGGAAAGAACAGGGGCGGGAGCCGGGGTGGGCGGTTGACCAGCGTCCAGATCCTGGTCAAGGACATCGAGCAGTCTGGCGAACTCGGGGCGCAACTGGCGCAGCTCGACACCGGCCGAGTCGCCACGCAGCCGGCACAGCAGTTTTTGCACGACCCAGGCACCGACCATGTCGAAGGCCTCGATGCCCGAGGCGTCGATGATCCAGGCCGAACCCGCCGGAGCCGACAGCGCATCGAGCTCGCCTGTGAGCCGGCCAATGCCGCGCGCCGTCCACGAACCCGATAGCGCCAGCCCCTGCGGTGTCGTCCGAGTGATGGCAGCCGGCGTTACTACTGTCGGGATCATGGCCCGCCTGCCTGTTGACAGCTTGAGTGACCCGAACAGGCGGCGCGCCTGCACGAGATAGCTGTGGGCGGCAGCGCTTGCCTACTGGTCGGACTCGACCCTGATGTCATGTTTGACAGAGGTCACCCCCTCGACTCCCTTGGCAATAGAGACGACCTTGTCCACCGCCGCCTGATCCGCCGCGATGCCACTCAGGACAACCTCCCCGGCCTGGTCGGTATCGACATGGATCTCGACCAGGCTGGACATCTGCTCGGCGGCCAGTTCGGCCTTGATCTGGGTGGTGATGATCGAATCCTCGACATATTCCATTGCCGTCGATTCCGTGGTCGTCGTGGCATCGGCACCATTGGAGGTCTCGGCGGCATGACCAACTACCGGCAGCAGCAATAGACCGGCTACGAGCAAAGGGGCACTGAGTTTGTGGTTCATGATGGGTCCTTCCTCGAGGGTTGAAAACCGCGCGCCCGGCAGCACCAATGCAATCCGTTCGCCGTGACGAAGATTTAACACGGGGCTGCGCACAGTTCTGTACGGCATCGTACATAACGCTGGCTGTGGGGGAGAACCCATGGCGTTGTGAGCCAGCATGAAGAGCCGCTACCCGACAAGCGCGTTTCACGCTGGCGAGATCCCAAAGTGTTCTGCGGTCAATTTAGTGCTCGCTGAGTTCTCTTTGTGCCAGCTAGAGACGGCGGCATCGTCCATTGTCTTTTCACGTCTGGGCGCCTTGGCAATGCCGGCCATCTGACGAGTTTTGACGTTCGAGCGCGCCAGCTCTGTAACGGCAGCCAAGATGGTGAGCATGGCTTTGCCGATGGCCGTGGGCAGGTCAAATCCCTCCCGCAGACTGATGATTGAAACACCCTTGCCTTGCAGTGCCTCAACCGTATTCAACACATCGATGGTATTGCGCCCAAGACGGTCGACAGCGGGTACGATCAATGTGTCGCCCTTGCGTATGAACTTGAACAGTTCGGCGAACTCTGGACGCAGTATGAATCGCCGCCACTTTCCTGCCAGGACTGTTTGACCAATCCAATTAACCGCTCGCTCTCTCGCTGGCGCGTAGGTCAATTGAATCTACAGTGGCCTCCTTTAAGATATTTCTCTCTTCGGTACCTTGACGCAGTTCGGCTTTATAGCCGACGAATTGCAGCTTGCAGCGCAGACTCTTCATGTCGCGGCTCTGGGGAACTCCCATATTACTTGAGCCCAGCATACCCCCTACGGCAAAAGACCCGCGGATACGGAAAACATCCACCACCAGCGACCACGCTCGGTGGTCTGCTTGACGGACTCGCTCTTGAATATTTCTGGATAACGCTGACGGGTCATAACCCCCCCAATAGTCACCTCATTTTAAGGCATTGGAGTGTCTAGAGAACTGGGGGAAATTCAGGGAGCAATTCACTTTTTCATGCTTTGGTGAAGCTCAGAACAAAATGGCGTCGACGCCAAAAACGTTCGAATAACTCCGCGCATCCGCATAATAAAAGAGGGCGGTAGCCCTCTTTTATTTACTTAGACAAACAGACTACCTCCCCGGACCGGAATGCTTTCCTCCGGAGACTGCAATAAAGGAAGCAGCGCGTGGTACCCGCCATGCAACAGATCGCAGGCAGACTGACACGTCGATTGTTCCGCCTGTTCATCCAAGGCACACCACAGCAGCAGCTGACCCTGACCATCGACGGTCAGTCTGGCCGGTTGCAATGTAGAGAGTGGACTGTTGACCTGCAACAGCAGCAGCATGACGCCGACGAGCATCTTGGAGGGAAGCGGTGCCAGCGGCAGTGCCAGCACATATTGCCCGCCAATCTTCTCGAGCCATAATTCTGGTGCGTCCTTAAACCGGATAAGGCGGCTTTCACCCGCAGCAGGCAGAGTCAGTCCTGACGCACTCAACCAATCGGCCAGCATGCTCACTCCTTCATCATCCAGGATCGGGCCTGGGTAACAGTGGTGGATGAGAGAGGCTTGCTCCAGGGTTTGTTGCGGGCCCCATAGTTATCGGCCAGCTCCCCCAGGGCCGCATTGACTTCGGCCGGTGCCGTAGCGTCGATGAGGGCGTGTTCGGTTTTGCGCAGCAGCGCCACATTGGCATCTGGCTGGCCAGGACGGAACAAGGAAGGATAAATCACCTCCTGAATGATGTTGTGGGCCACCGTCGCCACCTCACGACGCTTGGCCTCTTCCTTGCCCTGATCCAGCGCGGTGAAACGCACGGTCGGACTCGGGGTATCGAGCAGCCGTGCCAGCGCGGGGTTGCCCCCTTGGTTGAACTGAGCGGCAAGCCAGTCCTGCCGGGCCGGTGAATCGGCCAGCTCGCTAAGCTGCCCTAGCGCCTGGGCCAGGGAGCCCGACAGCTCGAGTCGGACCGACGGGTCCTGACTCAGAACCGATGCCACGACGACGGAGAGCTGCTCCTGAGCGGCCTGACGAAAATGAGCCGTCGCCTGCACCTCGGGGGAACTATCCCGGGCTACCGCAGCAAAATCCCGCTCGGAGAGCGCCAACAGGGCCGATTCCAGATCCTGGAATTGGTAAGCCTTGCGGTCGCTTGCTCTGACGTCCAGATGTTGTCCCACCGCCTCGGCCAGCTTCTCCTGCAGATGCTGCTTGTCGGCATCGCTCATGGTGAAGTTGAGTGTGCCGCTCAAGGTCCCGGTGAAGTCGCCGTGCTCGCTCTTGAGAGGCACTGTCACCATCTGATCGGCAAACGCATCCAGCCCCCTGGTTTGCAGCGCAGAACGGGCGCCGACCGGCGCACCAACCACCCAGTCCGCCACCGCCCCCTTGAGAGTACCGCGATCGGCCGGTTTGCCGCTGTCACCCTCGAACTTGAGGATCAGGTTATCGTGCTCGGAGATGGTCGCCCCCCTGGCCTCGGGATGGATGAGTTCGGGCACCGGGACATTGAGCATGACGCCGCCATCTTGCAGTGACAGCCGCTCGCCCTGCGCCAGGAAAGGCTGGTGTTGCTCCTCTGGACGACTGAAGACGATCGGGAACGAGCCGGAGATATGGGCAGCGCGAGCAATCTCCATGTCCGGCGTCAAGCTGGCGTTGAACAGGATCATCTGGGGGCGGCCATCGAACATGCCGGTACCCGTGATATTCAGCTCCTTGATGGCCGGGATGTGGCGGCTAAGCCGGGCCAGATCGCCGAAGGTCACACCGCCCCCCTGTTCGAGGCGCTGCCGAATGCTTGCAATTTCGGGTCGGCTGGCCAGCTCAGGATGCGCCTTCAATTGCGCCAGTACAGAGCGACCCGACTCCTGCTTGAGCGTCTTTTCAAGCGGGACTGCCTCCGATTTCAGGCGCGGCAAGATGTTGCTCAGCAGTTGTACGAAGCTGCCCAGCTTGCCGAGCTTGAGCTTTTCGAGCACGCCGGCGATCGTCTTGCCACTCTCCCCGCTCATGTGCTGCGCCAGATTGATACTTTTCACCGGCGAATCGAGCAGACAGATGAAGTCCATCTTGTCGGACAGGGCCTTGAACTCGCTGGCATTCATGCCTGCAGCAAGCAGGGCTGCCGTGATGGCCCCGGCGGAGGAGCCGGAAAGAGTGCGGATCCCCTCCAGTTTGCCCTGTGCCTCCAGCGCCTGAATGGCACCAGGATAGGCCGCCCCCTTGGCGCCGCCGCCACTGAGCACCAGGCTGGTGAGCGGCGGTCGCTGCAGGGTGACGGACGCCGAACCATCCTGCTGACGGGTGATGGTCACCTGGCGGGGACCACAACCTTCGCAGATCATGTCGTGCTTCGAAGATGCGGCCAAGGGGGCGTGGCTCACCGACTCCAGTTGTGGACCTGCTACGCCTCCCAGCGTAGCCGCAAGGCTGGGGGCGATCTCCTGCCGTTGACTCGGGGATGGTTCAACCACACCTGACTGGGTCGGGTGGGAAAGACGGGGGGCTTGCTGAATCTGCATGGCGCTTCTCCTGTTACGATGGAATTGTGTCCATTTTAGGGAAGCGATCGGTGGTCGTTTGGCAACAAAAGCCGCGATTTTGTCGATGCTGGCGTTTATTTCATCCCGTGGGCTTCGGCTCGATCCAAGGTTGCCGACATCGCCCGCGACAAGGCGTCCAGTTGACCATCAAGGCTGGCATCGATGATCCCCACCTCCGTCTCCAGGATGCAACCCCCCTGATCGAGCCGCGCATCGGCCGAGATCTCCAGATAGCCAATCTCGGGAAAATCCTTGTGCACCAGGGCAATCTGTTCACGTACGGCCTGCACTTGGTCGGGATGAATGCGCACCGTCACCTGCTTCTGGTTACTCACCAGAGAGAGCGCCTCACGTACCACCTTGAGGGTGAGTGCCACCTGATCATAATCTTGCAAGATCTTGCGCACGGCCTGCAGCACGACCTCGCTCATCTGCTGCTCGACCGTGCGGTAGTATGTCTGGCACTGCAACTGGGTCTGATGAACAAGCACCGCCTGTTCACAGCGGGCCTCTTCAATGCCCGCCTGCCAGCCGAGCGCCTTCTGCTGCTCGTAAACCGCGTGGGCCTCCTGCACTATCTCGGCCGCCTGCGCCCGGGCCGCCTCCACCAACGCCTGGGCGCTGAGGTAGGATTGGTAATCCTGACTGCGCAAGATGCGCTGGCTCGGCGCCAGTTGCAGGTGCTCACTCTTTATTTCAACAAATGGCAGCATTGTGGTGTTACCTGTTTGGCTATCTTGAGACAGAGCGCCCGAGCCAGCGGCAGCTGTTCGGCAACCAGGCGCCATGATGAAACCTGCGTCGCAGGCGGGAGCCGCAGGGCGAGACGGCGAGCCCAATCAGGATCCGCATCCCCCACCGCAGCCAGCCAGAATTGCAACCCGGCCTGCTCCAGATATGCCCCATCCAGCGGTGCTGGCAATGGTTGCTGCCACCCCGCAGGCCAGGGTCCGATCAGCAGATCGAGCTGGGAGAGCACGGTCCTGTGCCCCTCCTCCCCCAGCAAGGCAATGATCTGGCGCAGGGCAGGAGCCAGCAGACAATGCCGGATCCCCTCCCCGTGCAGCACGGCGCCGAGACGGCGCAGCACCAGCGCAAGTTCCGCCAGGGGGAAGAGGGCCAGCCCCCCCAGGGGAGCAGGCATCTCGTAATCAATCCCCAAAGCCAGCTCGTCGAGCAGGGCACCGTTGATGGCCGGCAGCCTCCGCCAATCCGATAACGGCGCCTGTAGCCAGCACCATGCGGCGGGAAAGTGGGCCTCATGGAGGTAGCTGGCCGGACAGAAACGCAACTGGTAAGGCGTCAAACCGACGTCCATCAGCGACTCCGGCTCCGATGCCACAGGTATTGGGCCAGGTTGGTGGTCACCAGCAGTGCCAGCAACAGGGCTATCAAGCCTGACAGGCGCCACTTGGACGCTTCGCTCACCTCGATGGCGAAGAGGCTGGTGTTGCGCGACATCAACGGCATCTGGCGAATATCGGCCGACGGCACCAGCACCACGCTGATCCTGTCGTAAGCCAAGCCCTCGATGCTGTTGTTGACCAACTGCTTGATCTGCGGGATATAGGTGTCCAGCTGGATATCTGCCGCATGCTTGATAAAGACGGATGCCGAGGCGGGAGAGGTCTTCTTGCCGAACCCCTCATTGCCCTCCGGCAGCACCACGTGCACCCTGGCCACCAGCACGCCGTCTATCTCGGAAAGGGTATGTGAGATCTCCTGCGCCTTGGCGTAGTTGAGGCGGGCCCGCTCCTCGGTCGGTGAGGAGATGAGGCCGTCCTTGGGAAACACATCCTGCAGGGTGGAGAAACTTTCACGCGGATACCCCTTGCGCTTGAGAGTCTCGATGGCTTGCGCCACATCGGACTCCTCCACCAACAGCTTGATATTGCCGTCCTTGTCCGGCTGCTTGTCCGAGGAGATCCCCTCGGTACGCAGCAACGCCAGCATCTCGTTGCCCTCTTTCTGGCTGACCCCGGTATAGAGTTCCACTTTGCAGCCACTGAGGAGCAGGGAGGTGAATACCACCCCCATCAGCATCGATCTCTTCACACTACCTCACTGGGTCTTCAACAGGGTTTCTACGTTCTGGCTCATCTTGCCCACCGTCTTGGCGATCAACTCCTCCTGCATGGTGATGCGCATCAGCGACCACTGCATCTGCATCAGGCTGTTGGGATCATCCCCCGGTGTGGCCAATTCGGCCTCAAGGCTCTTCTTGGCCTCGACGAACTGCTGCTTTATCTCTCCGAGATCCCCCAGCAGCGAGCCTCCCAATCCCTGCGAGGATGCCCCCATCGCCTGCTCGAAGCTGGCAACCTGGGCAGAGGAGGCGTCCGCTGTTTTCAACTCATCCAGGCTGGTCACGACCGCCTGGGCAGACTGTGCAATTTCCATCACGCCTCCAGATCAAGTTTGTGCGAATAGCGCATCAGATTATTCACCATGCTGTTGAGCGGGATCAGGGTCATCAGCTCGCGGCGAGCCAGTTCCCCCAGATACTCCCGCTCGGGAGGCAGTGTCCCCTGCTCACCCTTGAGGTCCGCCATCATATTCAACAGTACTTTTTCCCGTCGTGATGCTAGCGGATCAAATTCCCGCATCAGGGCCCGTAATTCGGGCAAGTCGATGGCGGAGACGACGGGTAACTCGCGCCCACCGAACCGCTCGATCAGTTGCTGAGTCACAGGTTGGAACAACTGCTTGCCAACCTCCTGTGCCGGTTTGCCCTCCTGCTGGTAGATCTGCCACAGCAGATCCCGCTGTGCGGCCGGGGGAACCTTATCCAACAGGTTCTTGAGCGGTTCCCCCTGTTGCCAGCGAGCAAACAGACCAGGTTCTACCCCTTTGACCAGCAATCGTTCGAACTGACGCTGGGCTGCCGGCTCGGGGGGGCGCGCCTGCAACTCCTGCCCCCCCTGCCGAGCGGGATGCTCGTTGCTGTCAATTTTCATGACGCCATCTGCTCGCGCAGACCCGCCGCAAACTGCTGCAGGGTCGGCTGGGTGCTGGTTTCCAGCCGGGCGAGTCGCGCCGCCAACGCATCAGACTGGCCAAGCCGCCATTCACAGAGCGCCAACCAGGGCTCGATGTCCGGGCTCCCCTGCGCCGCGCCCATCAGCAACGCGCCCTGGTAGTCTCCCTGATTCATCAGAGATGAGAGGCGGATCAGCGTCACACACTCCGCCATGCCAGTTTCACCCGCCAGCCAATCGGCTATGGTTGCCGCCTCTTGGTGGCAGTGATGCCCAGTACCTGCCAGCGCCAGTTCGGCAAGCTGTCGTTTGAGTTGAGCGTTCATCATCAGATCTTCTGCAAGATGCCCTGCATCAGGTCTTTCATGGCGCGGGTCACGGTGGAGTTGATGTTGTAGATAACCGACCACTTGTTGATCTTGTGCTGCAGTTCGGCAAGCAACGCGGGGTTGTCCGGGGTAGACTTCATATCAGCAATAGCGTCATTGACTGCTTTATTGCTTGCATTTGCCTGTTCTTTCAGAGAATTAGCAACACTATCTAGGGTGTTGTTATTCTCTCCTCCACCTACAAAAATTGGGCTACTAGCCATGGTCATTCTCCCTTTATTTTCTCAATGATCTTCAGTCCCGCCTCGATGGCGTCGACTTCCTGCTGCCACTGCCGGTACTGCTGCGGGGTACCACCACGCAGCAGTTGCCGCTTCAACGTCCCTTGTGCCTGGACAAGCTGCCCATGCAGCTCACGGGCAAACGCGGGATCAGCGCCTGACAGTTGCACTTCCAAATGGGTCATCATGACGCTCGTCTCCTGTTAACCTGACGATGTATTGCTGTTTGCCCTTGCTCACCACCACCGCATCGCGACGAATGGCCAGTACCCGCACCCCGTTGGTGGTCGCCCCCCCGACGGGGTAGCGCAGATTATTCGCCAGGATCACGTAGGGAACCCGGCCAAGCGACACGCTGCGCACATCAAACTCCAGTTCATCCTGGCGGGGGGTCCGATCCGGGCTGAGCAGCACCAGCACAGGATGGCTACCAAACTCCTTGCGAAACTGCTGCTGAACCAGTTGAAGCTGCCCCATCCGACCCTCATCCAATGAGCCTGAGACTTCGATGCGATCGCCAACCTCCTTCACCCGCAAGAGCCCCGCCAGCCCATGACCCTGCAACAGGGCATCGAGCCGTTTGCGAGAAACGCCGGCAATCTGCACCTGATTCTCGACCCCCAATACACCGGGGACTTCCTGTTTGAGCAGCGACTCTATCTGGCTCCACTTCGCATGCTGTGTATCGATCTCACCGCTTAGCCGTAGCCAACCCGGCGCCTTGCCATTGCGAACCTGAAGCTGCTCATACCCCAGCTTTTGCAGGATGAAACCTGCCCCCTGGCGCAAATCCTCCATGCTGCGCAGCTCGAGCCGGTAACTGAAACCATTGCCCTCGAGGTATTGCTGCAGTGCGAGGCGGGAGCTGTTCTCATCGACATAACCAGACAGCTGCCAGAGCCCGGATTCCACATGCTTGAGCACCACCTGTTGATAGGCCGGGGCCGCGAGAAAACGCTTCAACACCTGCTCACCACGGACGACGTCACTCTCATCACGGCCCTGCCACCAGCCATAACCGAGCAGGGCCAACACACCCCCGACCATTGCCAGACAGAGCATCACCATCCAGATGTCGGCACGACCGGCACGCGGCCGCTGGCGAGGGGGGGCGGCCAGGATAGTCGACACCTCCAGCTGCTCAGGCAGCGAGCGGCCACTGTCGCAGAAACTCCAGAGCAAGGTGCCAGCCTCCAGCCGTGTCCCGGCCATCAGCGAGGCACCGGCCTCCAGCGTCATGCCATCCTGAGTCGGGGTAATGCCCTCGTCCCACTCCTGCAGGGTGATCCCCTCGGCAGTCACCATCAGCACCAGATGCACAGGCGCCATGCCTTCATCCACCAGCACCAGATCGGCCTGCAGAGGATCGGCCCCTATGACCAGGCGCCCCTCCGGCAAGGGGACTTCGACCCCGCGGTTGAGCCCGCGATACACGCGGCATTTCCAGCTCATCGGGTTGTCCCGTCGTTGACTGCCTGCATGCACCATTGGGCGGCAGGGCTGCACTTCTGTTCCTTGCTCATCTCAACCAGTCGCCAGCCCCGCTCGCCACCCATCCGGCATTGCGTCAGGGAGGAGCTCTTGCCCGCCTGGCGCATCAGTTGCTGCACCTCGCGAGCGGCCGCCAGTGGCTGGCACTGGGCGCCACTCAACACCTTGCCAAGAGAGAGGCTCTGGTTGGAAAACTCATCGGCCCCCAGCACGCCGGCCCGCAGATCCTGACCATTGCCCAGAGACAGATAGTGGGCGATGCCATCATCGATCAGCTTCGGTTCGATGATGAAGAGTCGTACCGAGCGCCGGGTCTGACTCTCCTTGCTCCGAAACAGCACGCCCAGATAGGGAATATCGCCAAGGAAAGGCACCTTGCTCAGACTCTCGCTCAGCGCGTCACGGTAGATGCCCCCGATCAGCAGACTCTGGCCGTGCCCGACCCTGGCTATGGTGTCCACCACGGTGCGGCTGATCGTTGGAATACCGTCCGTGCCGGAGCTGTTGGGCTTTTGACTACCATCCTCGATATGCAGGCTCAGGCTGATCTCGGGTCTCTCACCCATCTGGATAACCCGTGGCGTCATCCGCAGCATGGTGCCGTAGGTGATCCCCTGCAGTTCGGCCACCCGCTCACCGCTGATCTTGACGTAGTAAGTCTCGCTGTGGTCGATCACCGCCTGAGTATTCTCCTGGGTCAACAGGGTCGGGCGGGAAATGACCTGGGCATTTCCCTCGTTTTCCAGCAGATTGACCCTGGCCAGCAGATAGTCGAGCCCTTTGGTATCGACCAGGCTACCCAGTGCAGCCCCAGCATCAATCCCCTCGCGATCACCGGTGGTCTTGATGATCACCTGCTGATTGGAACCGGTGCTGATCCCGACTCGCCAGTCCACCCCCAGTTGGGAGAGATCCTCGGCATTGATGTCGATGATGGAGAGCGCCACTTCGATGCGCGCCGCCGGTTTATCCAGCGCCGCAATCAACTTGCCGTACATCGCCATCCGCTCCGGCGCATCGCGCACTATCACGGCGTTGAGGGAGGGGTCGGCCTGGACTATGGCCTGACCCGACACTGATGCCCCGCCCTTCTTCCCTTCTCCGTTGACCATCTGCACCCCGGCATCGCTGAGCAGCCGAGCCAGAATGGTCGCCACACCGGGAGCCTCCACATCGGTGTCGCGATACTGGATAGAGCGATCGACCGCCGAGGCATATTTGAGCGGGAAAACCTCGATGGCCAGCGGACCCGTCTTTTCACTACGCAGTTGAGACTGCTGCTCCAGCGCCACCGCGGTCTGTTCAATCAATTCGAGGTAGCGCGGTGGGCCGGAAACGTAGACCAGGCGGTTGTCCGCATCGGGGCGCCAGCCAAAACGGGGCTCCCAGATCCCGGCACGCTGCAACGCCTGTTTCAACTCGGCCGCACCTGTCTGCTCCAGATTGATGAGACGGGACTGCACCTCGCTGTTCTTGAAGACATAGAGCACATTGCCGTCGTAGTACCAAACCAGGTTGTAGAGGGAGGCGAGTTGCTGCAAGAAGGCCAGCGGCTCGTCATGCTCGAACTGACCATTGACCTGATCATTGACCTTGTCACTGACCACCACCGACACCTCGTAGTTGGCACCAAAGTTGACCAACACATCGCGCAGACTCTCCCCTTCCGCGACATAGCTGTACGGCATGGGTATCCAGTCCAGCTCCTGGGCCACGACGGGCCGCAGCCAGGCGGTCGCACCTATGCAGAGCCACAAGAAAGGGCGAACCAGTCTTTGCACACTCAAGGGTGCCATATCATCTGTCTCCATTGGGGGGCCAATGCGGCCTCGGTCAATTGGGGTTCCAGCCGCTCCAGCAAGGTAATATGCTGGCTCAGGTGCTCTTCCAGGCGCTGCTCGTCCAACCCCTCCAGCCCAAGCCTGGCTTCCAGTTGCAGGTTGCCCAGCTCGTCCAGCACCAGGGCATGAGGAGCATGGCGCCCCCAGGCCACCACTTGTTGCAGCAAGCGCTTCAACAGCGCCGGATCATGGGCCTCCCCCTGCGCGGCCTGACTGCTTTCGAGGGGGGTACTCAGCAACAATTCACCCGCCCTCGGCGTCAAGAAAAGAGGGTAACCATCGAGCCGCAGATGATATTTACCCTGTGCATCGGCAATAAAAGCCCCTTGGCCAAGCTTTGCGGCCAATCGATTCAGTAGAGTGTGCATAATTCCTCGGGCTATCTAACGCGCGGGCGGTTGCCAGTAGAAGTGATCCTGAGCCAGGGAGATCCCCCGGCCGGCCAGCCATTCGTGCAGCGTCTGCGCCGCAGCGGGTTGATGAGGCAGAGCCTGCAGGGCATGCCAGAATGCGCCGAGCTCCAGTGGTACCGGCATCAGGCTATCCGGATCACCTTCTTTGCTCTGCAGCTCATACCAGGCAGGCCAGGCCAGCTGGAGACGCTCCTCACACTGTGCCTGCAACTGCTGTAACTCCTGCTCACGCTGGTCCAACTGGGCAAGCTGGGCCTCAATCCGGGTCTCAAGATCCACCGGCACATCGACGACCGTCTGCCAGAATACCGCCTGAGCACGGAGCTGCCGCCGCATGACCTGCAGCTGTTCCTGCTCGTTGAGCCAGCTACCGTAGAGGGGCTCCAGACGCTGAACCCACCAGCGATGCAGGGGATAGAGCACCCAGTGCCACAGCAGGCTGCGATCCGCCAGATTGATGCTGTCCCCCAGTTGTTGCAACCAGTCGTGGCCTTCACTGCCCGCCAGTCGCAGGATCTGCTGCAGTTCCTGGCGCGACACGACCAGCGCCGCATCCAGGCGACGTTGGAACCAGATAGAACCCAACAAAGTCTCCAGCTGGGTTCTTGGCAACAAGCGTTGCAGTAACCCCAGCTGCTGCGATGTGATCACTCCGGCATCCTGATAACGGAGCGCGGACAGTCGCCCGACCAAGCGATCCCGACTCAGGGTGTCAGCTTGGACAACGGTAACCCGACGACCTGCAAACAGGCCCTGGTTAGGTGAATGGTGATCTTGCTGACTCATGCTATGCCTTGCTCATCTTGCTGCGGGCAATAATGGGATAATGCTGCGATATGTGGGTCATTCTATACATTGCCCCCTCTCCTGGCTTATAAAAAACGTCAGATTATTTTAGTCCGGCGTTAATCTCCGCCATGCCTGGCACGGCTTGGTGTGCACCCGAAACGACGGCGATAGCTCTGGGTAAAATAGGACTGACTGGAGAAGCCGGCCTCCATTGCAATATCGACGATGCTCATTTCACTATTGAGCAATAACTGATGAGCGTAGAGGATACGCCGTTCACTGATCCAAGCCCGGGGGGAGACGCCATATATCGAGCCAAATAACTCCTTGAAGGTAGTCAATCCCATGCCAAATTCTTTGGCAAATACGCTCAACTTCCACTCCATCAGATAATGCTTTTCCATGAAGTGTTGTAACCGCTCGACCTGGCGATTGCTCAACTGCCGTAAGATGGACATCAATTGGGCACCCTGCTCGCCAAATGCCAGCAGGAATAACAACTCCTCGGTGCGCAATTGGGCAAGAGCGGGTGGATGCGCATGCTCCGTCAAGCCGCACAAACCCTGAATACACTGCGTCAGCAAGGGGGACGTGTTGAAAGGCAATAAGCTGGGTGCCATGCCATCGACTCTGGCTACTTCACTGAGCAGTGAGCCAAAACGTTGTAAGAAGCCTTGCAGGAAGGTACTGGAAAAGGGTAGCCAAAGCAGGCGACAAGGGCCTTCACCGGTACAGACCGCATAGTTGCCACGGCGCACGAACATCAGTTCGTTGGAGGATAACTCGTAGGTGTCGGTGCAGTCTTGCCACTTCATCGAGCCTTCCAAGAGAATATATATTCCCTCTTGTGAATGTTCGATGACGTTAAAAGCAGACATGCGCCACTGGAGCAGGGCTATATCGCCCTTCTCTGCGGTAGTAATGCCCTTCATATGTCGTTTTCCTGAATCTGCGCGTAGTGCCAGTAACATCTCAGCTGAAGAAGGCTTCCGCTGGACATCTTATTATTGGCGTTTTATTTATTTTTGTGTGACGTAATCAATTTCAAGGCGACAAATTAATCACCATTGAAATTCGGGAGGGCATCCTACAACAGCCATCAACAGAAAAACCAGCCAAATATTAGAGCTAGTGCACTATTTGTGCATTTATCTAATTATTACAAAAAGTAACCATCTCATTGGAAGATAGTTCGTTACAAAAAAAAACATTTAATACCGCATGATAAACAAATAACTGTTTGATTTCAGACTTGTTTATTAATCACCTTACTGCTGACATTGTGGATAACAGGTTTTTGGCTGCAATTTAATAACTATTTTCTCATTATTAAAAGCCTTAAAAACTTTCTGCTGATGAGTGGCTTGTATCCCCGAACTGCCGCTGAAACGCAAGCGGGTACGCAGATAGAGATCCCCTTCTGCAAGCTGCAAGGGTGTCAGCCGCACATCAAATGCCAGCGGCAATATGCTCACCTCATATTCGGTGGCCGCAACCTGCAGCAGACGCCCCTTGATCACACTCAGCACCGCCACCTCCACGATGGCTGGTCGTGGCAATACCCCGGCAAGCTGCACCTCCCCCTTCAGTTGCAGCAGGGGGGGTTGCACCACCGGTGTCGAGACGCAGCCCGACAACATGACTATCAGCAGCAAGGCAAGCAGGCGGCTCATAGCACGCGGATCTTGCGTTCGGCCAGCGGCATGTGCTCGCCCTGTTGCAAACGCTGAAGTGCCAACTCCTGCACCCGATTAAGGATAACGGCAGGACGTAGCAAGGCCGACAAGGGCAGCTGACCAGCGGCAACCTGCATGGAGCTCATTGCTCTGCCGGCAAAGTCTTTCGCCGTGTTCTGGCCAATAGTCTGCAGCGCGGCACTACCGGGTGATTCCTGAATCTTCATGGCTATACCCGTACCCCCATCACCTCATCACTGCTATCACTCGGCTGCTCTTGGGGTCGCAGCAACTCCTGCCAAAACTCGGCATGCTCGAGCATGCTGGCGAGACTCTCTTCAAACTGCACCAGCGTCAGTCGGCTGGCCGCCATCTGGCGATAGAGTTGTACCGTCAGGCTCTCCTCATCGAACCCGAAGTGCAGATTGAACTGATACCAATGGCGGTTGAAGCTGGCCAGCTGGCGAAAGATCCCCTCACCCACCTGGTGCAGCTCGGCCACATCGGCCTGCAACACCAGATGATCCCGCTCCGACACCAGGATCAGGCTCAACTGCAGTCGCTCATCAAAGCAGAGTGCAGCGACCCCCTCCTGATTGAGGACAAGGGATGGCAAACCATATTTGGTGGCAAATTCGGCTAGCAGTTGATTGATGATGACAGTTACATCCATGATTTCCTCCAGCAGAGAGGGAGGGATGTTAGCCTGTCGCAGCAATCCTGGCTGTCACTCAAAGGCGGCTCTTTTAAGAAAAAAAGCCAGAAAAACAAAAAGGCGCCCGGGTGGGCGCCTTGAGCAACATCATGATTATGCAACGCCGAATGCGGCTCGCATGGCCTGGTTATGGCTCTGGGCGTATTGCTGCATCATCTGCAACACATCCTTCATGAAGCCGCTGTTGAAGTTCATCTGATCTTCCACTTTCTGCTTCTGCGTCTGGGCCACGCTGGAACGCACCTCGTCTTCCTTGGCATCCGCCTGGGAGAACCCTTGGCTAACCTGAATGGAGCTATTGGCCATCTGGGTACCTCCTTGCAGCACGGTACTGACGAGCTGCTGGCGACTGTTGTTGGCATCAAACTTCTTGTTCAGGGTCTTCAGGGCCGCCTTGTCGTTACTGATCCTTGCAGTCAGCTCCTGTCCGGCATCCCCTATATCCAGGCCCGCCGCTTTCTTCATGTCCCCAAGCTGCTGTAGATCCTTCTGCCGACCTGTGATGTTAGCGTTGAGGGCCTTGTCCTGTTTGACGGCCTTGGCCGATTTGCTCATGGAGAAGCCTCCCATGACGGCCGAAACTGCGGTCATCACCCCGGACACCACCGCCATGGCAATCATCAGCTTGGCGCCACTGCGCATCTCGTTCACCTGATCCTTCTGGGCGGAGATCACGGCCTGGTTCTCCATGTCCCGCTGCTGCAACCCCATCTCGCGGGCTCGGCGCGCCATCTCGAACAGCAGGCTCATGATGCTGAGAGTGCTATCGAGCTCTGAACTACCCTTGGTCAGCAGACTCGCATCTAACCCCTGGCGCGGCCGGATCAACTCGGGCATAGCCTGAGATTGAGATCCTTTGACAGACTTGTTGTTACCCGCCTCATGGGTCGTCCGCTGGCCGGTAACGCCCTCCTTGCTCTGCACCCCGTCATTGCCGGTGGGAGCGACATAGCTGCTACCCTGGGTGTTGTTGGTATTGACACTGCTCATATCGAACTCTCCTTAAATGGCTGCCGGTCTGCTGGCGAGGTTATTGAACATGGCCCCTCTGGCCGTGATCATCTGGAAGATCATCTCCATCACTTGCTGGAACGCCTCAGTCATCTGGGACAGGGCATCCTTGAGCTTGTCCATCACCCCCTCCAGCAAGGTCATTGCCTGACGGTTCTCCAGCAGATCCGCCTGCTTGGTCTGCAAGTGGGCCTGCATCGCACTGTCGACTGTCTTGGTCACGCCGCCGCTCACATCGAGCACTAGATCAGCCGCCTGGGTAGCGAATTTGACGGCTTTCGAGGCGGTACTCGCGGCGCTGGTTCCCAAGGTGACCACAACAGTGATAATGGCAATCAGAATCTCCGCAACCATCATGATAGGCCCCAGAATCTTCATATCCTCCGGGGAGATGCGACCATCCTCGGCGGCCTGCTGCACTGCCATATTGGCAATACCAACCGCACCACCGACGATCATCATGGCGCCGGCCGCGGCACCGATACCGGTGGCGATCATGATGGCCCCGAGAACGATGGAGGCGATGGCGCTGATCCAGCCGAAGATCTTGGCGGCCAGACCGGATTTCTTGGCTTTATCGGCGGCTTCCCCGGCTTCCTTCATCTTGGTCTGGTTTTCATCGATCTTTTTCAGGTTTTCGGCGCGAGCCCGCTCAATATCGGCCAGCTTCAATTTCTTCTGGGTCTGCTCCAGCTCGCTGGTCATCTTCCCCAGCTCGATCTCGAACTCTTCGGGAGAGGTAAAGGCCAGTTTGGTCAGCAGGGAGGAGTGGGCCAACAGCTTGGAGGCATTGGCCGCCCCCTGCTGGACCGTCTTCATCACTTGCCCCAGCTCCTGCTGCTGAGCAGGAGTCACCTGCTGATTGATACCAGGCTTGGGCTGCGGTAGATCCACCCCCTGAACCCGTCCCTCGCTTCTATTATTGAGCTCACCGGCCGCTACCTGGGTGGTCTGAGCGGTACCCTTGTTGTCCTCAACCAAGGGGAGCTGGGCCCCTCCGATGGGAAGAGGGCGATCACTGGTTATCGGATGCATTCTGCATATCCTTTTTTGCTTTAACAGCTTCCAACATGATGCCGGCGCGGGTGGCTAACTCCGCCAGTTCAGGCTTTGCTGCCACCAACAATTGGGCCGAGTGGAAGCCACTCTCGGCCCCTTCGAGCTCTCCCATCTGCAGGAGACACTCGGCGGCATGGAAGGGGAATCTGGGTTCCTGGAGATCCATCATGGCGCCATAGCTATAGCTATCGATGGCCAACTGGAATTGGCCCAGCGCCTGACGGCAAGCTCCCAGCCCCAGAAAGAAACGCGCCTCGTAATGATCCAGCACGCAGAGGGCCTGAAAGATCTTGTGTGCCTCGTCGTACTTGCCGGCGCGATACTGGTTGAAGCCCAGGGTGTAGAGCTGCTCCAACGTATCGCTGGACACCTCGTTGAGCATGGCGAGGGTGCCCCCATCCTGCAGGAAGGCCTCTACCGCCTGTTCGTCTACCTGAGTCATATCGTGTTCCATTACTGCTCCTGAGAATTAAATAGCCTGAAGGATCTGTTGCATGACACTCTCGTATTTCTGGATAAAGCGATTAAGTGCCTCGATGACAGCGTTATAACGAGAGCTGATATCATTAAGCTCGGTGGTTTTTTGACTGAGCTTGTCATTAAGTGGCTTGGACCTATCATTGACCGTCGTCGCAAAATTGCTTAATGGATTATTATCTTTAGCGTACGCATAGGAATGGTTTACCTGACTTAAGGCACCGGTATCCTTCTTGGTCGACACCAAGAAATCTCTAGCCGACAAAAATACTGGTTTATCGTTTCTCAAATCGGCTAACTCTGCCCTTAACTTGGTTCGGTACTCCTCACTAGAAATACCTAACTCACCGGCTTCATGATTCACAACACTGTTAACGTCAGCATCCCCTGTAACCAACAGGGCGTTTTTTCTTTCAATGGCAATCTCTTTCAGTAATTGATACTGAGGGTTATATTGACCATTCGCATCCTTCTTGACAAATTCCGCATGACTGCCGTAGCCATAAAGCTTATAGTCAAAAATATCTGTCCCTTTCCTGCCAACCTGCACGGTACCACTATGCTGCTGTGCTGTGCTTATTTCTGACTGTATGATCGAATATATTCTCAGCTCGGCGGTCAGCCTGCCCACGTCATTCTTAAGCACATCCCGCTTATTGCTATGATTATTCATGGTGTCAAGAAACACCCCAATAACATCATCATCAATACGGTCGGGTGTGAGTGAAAAATGGGTCACTGACAAAAATTCTCGCAGAGAATAATTCGTCTTCCCTGCGGCAGCGGCATCAGTGATGATTTTCTTGAATTGCTCAAAGCCCGCCTTTATTTGGCTATCATATTGCCCACCAGGATTTACAGAGTCGGCAGGCATAAAATAGGCAAGCACTTTTTTTAATAGCTCTTCGTCGTCACTCACCACTTTATCTGTAAATTTCGCGCTATCTATTTTTTGATCATAGGTGGCGGTGATTTTTATTTTTTTATCTTTGAGATAATCAACTAAATCCTTTAATAAAGTTGACTTTCCACCTTGTAGAGCATCCAACTTGACTTTGCCAAGATCAGACAGAAATATTTGAGGGTCTTTGTTATATGAGCTGATTTCCATCGCTATATCCTATATTACCAAACCGCGCATCATGGCCGGACGTCTGGGGCGGACTCCGTTATTCGTTTCTGGTGGGGAAAGCTGGCGGCGGCGATAAAGCTCACCCAACAACTCCTGCTCAGCCTGTGACTTTTCTGACACTGAGCCCTCTGCAAACAACAAGCTGGTCACCTGCGGGCTGATATCGAGGGCGTTCCACATCTCGTTCAATAAGGCCGTACGATGATCACTGTCTCTGATAGCCAGTTCCGCCTTCGCAATCGCCTCGTCATGCTCGCTACCTTGGTGCTCCTTCATCTTGCCTCCTATTTTATTTTCGGGTGCCAATCGTTCCTATCAAGAGAGGTCGTCGTTTTGTTGTTTTCTCATGGATGTCAATGAGATAACCTCCGCCACATCGAGTGAAAACCAGCCAGGCAGGGGCTCTGTCGCCCCGGCCCAGCGACGGTAGAAACGGGAAAGCCGCTCACCGCTCAAGGTGCTGCCATTGAGCACGCTGACATTTCCGTACAGGTGGAAACCGCCCCCCAGCACGGCAAAACCGGCTTGAGCCAAGAGATACAGGGCAGAGAAGGGATTGATCAGCCCCTGCCTGGCATGAGCCCTCTCGATAAGCACAATCCAGATGCGTCGCTCCGACGGCTCGACGCGCCAGGCGACGCGGAGGCCGGCATGCTCGAAGACATGCCCCAGCGGGATCGGAGTGCTGCACAGGGTATGCCTGGCGCAGGCTATTCCCCGCGCTTCAAACCAGGGCAACAGAGGATCACGGGTCACAGGCAGACCCTCCCCAGCGGCTGGATGTTGATCTGCTGGGTCAGCTCCTGATAGGAGAGTACCGGCAGGGCGTGATAGTCCCCTTCAATGAGCTTGCGCACATAGCGGCGAATATCCATGGAGACGATGAGTACCGGCTTGTTCTGCATCTGGGCCAGATCCCCCACGGTATGGCGGACCTGATCCAGAAAGCCCTGGGTAACGGTAGGATCGAGCGCCAGGTAGCTGCCGGCACTGGTCTGGCGGATACCGCCCCGGATCTGCTCCTCCACCTGCTGATCGAGCAGGTAGGCGGGCAGGATGTTGTTGCCGTTCGCGTACTTGTAGCAGATGTAGCGTTTGAGACTGCTGCGGATGTACTCGGTGAGCTGCACCACGTCTTTCTCCTTCTGGCCCCACTCCACCATGGCCTCCAGGATGGCCCGCATGTTGCGGATCGAGATGTCCTCTCCCACCAGTCGTTGCAGGATCTCGGTCATCCGCTGCAACGGGATGATGCGTTGCGCCTCCTTGACCAGCTCGCCATAGCTCCCCTCCATCTGCTCGAGCAGATACCGGGTCTCCTGAATGCCGATAAAGTCTTCGGCATATTCGCGCAGCACATGGGAGAGGTGCCAGGTCACCACCTGATCTGTGGTTAGTGCCGCCAGACGGGATTTTTCGAGCCGCTCCCGGTGTTCATTGGCCACCCACAAGGTGGTCTGCCCCGGTAATAGCGGTGCCCCTTCCTCATAGGGGATCCCCAGCAGATCGAGCTGGGAAGCATTCTCCTGCACCAGCTGGTGACCCGGTCGCAGCAGACCGCGAGCCACCGGCACCTCCTGCAGCTGGATCAGATATTCCCCAGGCCCGATCCCCTCGTTGAAGCGCAGATGGATGCCGGGGAACGGCACCCCGAGATCGAGATAGAGTGCCCGTCTTACCCGCACCAGTTCTTCATTGAGGGCTATCGCCTCCAGATCGGCCTGCAGGGCGGCATCCACATCGATCAGCAGGGGCACCGTCATGGCAAACTCCTCCTTCTCGCCGAGCTTGCCTCTGGGCTTGCCGCCCGGTTTGGGCTTGCTGCGCGCCGCTGGCGCGCCGGCCCCCTGAGCCAGCACAGTAGGCAAGTCCTGACTGTTGCCGCTCTGCTCCTTGCGCTGGCGCAGCCCGATAAAATAGCCGCCCGCCGTCACCACGGCGGCCAGGGTGAAGAAGGTCACCATGGGGAAGCCCGGTATCAAGCCGAACAGCAGCAACAACATGCCACCGATCAGCAGCGCCTTGGGCTGGGCCACCACCTGGGCGCCAATGTCGGTACCCAGGTCGGATGACTCCTCAGAGGAGACCCGGGTGACTATGATTCCTGCGGTGATGGCGATCAGCAGCGCTGGCACCTGGGAGACCATGCCGTCCCCCACCGTCAGGATGGAATACAGCTGAAGCGCATCGGCCGCCGACAGCCCCTTCTGGGTCACCCCTATGGTGACGCCCCCCAGGATGTTGACGAAGATGATGATGAGGCCCGCGATCGCGTCCCCCTTCACGAACTTCATGGCGCCATCCATAGAGCCAAACATCTGACTCTCCTTCTCGATGACCCCGCGCCTATCCCTGGCCTCGTGCACGTCTATCACTCCGGCGCGCATGTCACCGTCGATGCTCATCTGCTTGCCGGGCATCGCATCGAGGGAGAAGCGGGCACTGACTTCCGCCACCCGCTCCGAGCCCTTGGTGATCACCAGAAACTGGACGATGGTGATGATGAGGAAGATGACGATCCCCACCACCAGATTGCCCCCCACCACGAAGTTGCCGAAGGTGTAGACGATCTGGCCAGCATCGGCCTGCAACAGGATCATCCGGGTGGTGCTCACCGAGAGCGCGAGCCGGAACAGAGTGGTGATCAGCAACACCGCCGGAAAGGCGGAGAACTGCAGGGGGGAGTTGATGTAGACCGCCATCATCAACAGCACCACTGAGATGGTCATGTTGATGGCGATGAGGATATCCAGGGCCACCGGCGGCAGCGGCAAGACCATCATGAAGACGATGGCAAGCAGCAGCACCGCCAGCATGATGTCCTTGCGCTCGCCTATCCGGCGCAGCAGCTCAAGGGAGCGTTGATTCATTCTGCTCTTCCAGTTCGAGATAATGTTGATAGGCGAAACGGGCTTCATCGAGTCGTCCTGCCAGCTGGCAGGCCCGGCTGCGGCAGAGCCAGAGCGCCCCATCGGCATCCCCGTCCCGCATTAGGCGCTCGGCGTGGCTCAATGCCTCCTCTCCCTTCTCCGATCTGAGCAGGGCCACCAGCAGGGCGCGCCGTCCGGCCTGATGCTCGGGGTGAAGCTGCAGCAGGGCGGCAAGCAGGGTGCAGGCCCGATCGGGATGGCCATACTGCAGGTGCAGCCAACCGGTGAGCAGCAGCAAGTCCTGCTGCCGTGACGAGAGGGTCATGGTCATACCTTGTGCAACAGATGAAGGGTCATCTGCATTAGTTGTTCATCCAGATGCATCTGCTCAAGCAGACTGGCGGCAGCCTGTAACTCGGCCGACTGCCCGCCGGCCAGGGTCGCCCGCAGTCCCTGCATCGCCTGGTTGAAGTCCCGCGGTCGCAGCAGCTCGTGAAAGCCGCAGGCGGGAGCAGCAAAGTCGAGCAGTGCCCGCTCCGCCAGACGCTCGGGGTAGAGGCGGTTGATATGGGGCTCGATGGACTGGCCGTCCGGCAGCAGGGCATAGCGCCCCGGCAGGCTCTGCTCCTGCTCGTCGAGCGTGATGGCGCTGAGCTGCTCGATACCGATATGAGCGGCGGTGATGCGACTCATGGGGCAGATACCTCAGGTGGGAACTGCGCCAGACAGCGCAACGCCTGGTGAGGCCGCCACCGGATGATGGTGCTGAGCTGCTCGATGTCTATATGCGCGGTGGTGATGCGGCTCATGAGGCCAGTACCTCATGTTGCAACCGGGTCAGGGTACGCAGCGCCTGATGGAGCAGCGGCAAGGTGAGTGCCCGCTCATCCAGGGTGACAAACAGGATCAACTGATCCTCTGCCAGCCAGCCTGCCCGTACCGGCAAGGCCGGTGCCTGTGCCGCCGCCGTGAGGGTCATGGCCCTCCTGATCGCATCATCGCTCCGATGCCACGGCAGGCTGCGGGCCAACCAGAGGCTCAACTGCCCCTGATGGCGTTCCAGTTGCAAGGTACCGCTCTGCTCCAGCTCAAGCTGGAGCAGGTGGTGGGGGTTGTCCCCGATGGCAATTCCCAGATCCTGGCAAAACTGCACCAGCAGGGGTTCAATCCAGTTCATAAAGGATCTCCAGACAGCTCATCCTCTTCCCGCTCAATGGCGTTATCGAGCGCCCCCTGGCAACACTGCAACAGGTTCTGGCGCTGCTCCTCTTCGCTGAACAGCTCCACCGGCAACAGGCGGATCAACCGCTTCAGCTCCTGATAGAGCAGCACCTGCTCGCGGCACACCGTCAGCTCGAGCGCCACGCCTACCTGCTCCACATCCCGCACGCTGGCCCAACGTTTCTCGACCAGCGCGATCAGGTCTCCCATCAGATCAGAAGGCCCGTATGCCATGGGCCGACCCCTCCTTCACCCGTTGCCACAGCTCGTCAACCTGAGCCGAGAGGGTATTGAGCAGTCGTAGCTTGTGCATGTCGCTCATCACCCGCTCCAGCTTGACCGGGTCGAGCCAGCGCTGCTGGGTATCGAGGTCGGCGCTCAGCGCCTTCATCATGAAACCGGTGACTTTTTCCAGCGCACCGTTACCAAAACGGCTGTGAATATCGCGCCAAGCGGCCGAGAGGGCGCGGTAGTCCTGCACCGCATCCCGGTAGAGGTCCCGCAGATCCTGCTCAGCCCCGACCCCTTGCCTGGCCGCCTCGGCCGCCGGGCCGCTGATGCGGGCCCCCAGCACGATGGCGGTGCCCTGCTCTTCGGCCAGCTTGGCCAGCGCCTGCTCAATCAGGGCGAGGGTCCCCTGCAGCTCGGGCCGCCCCGCCAGTGCATTGCGGGCCTGGCAGAGCGCCTCGAACTGTTCGCTCACCTCCCCCGAGAAGCTCTCGAGATAAGCCAACAGTTGGGAGAGGTTGGCCAGTCGGCCACTGCCAAGGTGGCTGACCATCTCCTTGATCTTCTGCTGGCGCTCAAGCCCGGGCACCTTCTCCAGGTAATCCCCCACCAGCTCCTCGAGCTCGCTGATCCTGGCGTGGCTATCGCTCAGCTTGCGTTTGGTCAATGAGATCTCGGAGCGCTCGGAGAAGACGAAGGTCAGCTCTTCGGCGGCATCGGCCAGAGACTGGGCCGCGCTGGCCAGCACGACTCGCTCTCCCTGAAACTGGCCACCCTGCTGGGGGACCGAGCGGGGGGTGGCCTCAGCCGCACGCGGTTCTGGCTGAGTGGTAGAGGCATAGGGGTTGCTCTGGATAATGGCCATGGACACTCCCGTGACAAATGGATTGACGATGGCGGCATTATAAAAATTGCCCCCCGTCGCCTATGCCAAAATCAGCCGTGAATTTTTAGCCCGCCCCCAACCATTTTCTAAAAAGTCCCGACTCGCGCTGAAATCCCGACGTGTCGGCATCGCCTATAGTGGCCACCAGTTTCACTATCGCCGATCCCTATGACCCTCTCCCTCGACCACCTCCCCGGCCAGCTTCGTCAAGCCATCGACGACTGCCGGTTGATCCAGATCCGTGGCCGGGTCACCCAGGTGACAGGCACCCTGCTCAAGGCCGTGGTACCCGGGGTGCGCATCGGCGAGTTGTGCCACCTGCGCAACCCGGACAACAGCCTCTCCCTGCTGGCGGAGGTGATCGGCTTTGCCCAGCATCAGGCCCTGCTCACCCCCCTTGGCGAGATGTTCGGCATCTCCTCCAACACAGAGGTGAGCCCGACCGGCGCCATGCATCAGGTCGGCGTCGGGGAGCATCTGCTGGGTCAGGTGCTGGACGGGCTCGGCAACCCCTTCGATGGCGGCCATCTGCCCGAACCCGCCGCCTGGTATCCGGTCTATCGGGATGCCCCTCCCCCCATGAGTCGCAAGCGGATCGTGCAACCCATCTCCCTTGGCATCCGCGCCATCGATGGGCTGCTCACCTGCGGCGAGGGGCAGCGCATGGGGATCTTCGCCGCCGCCGGTGGCGGCAAGAGCACCCTGCTCGCCTCACTCATCCGCAGCGCCGAAGTGGATGTCACAGTACTTGCCCTTATCGGGGAGCGGGGACGGGAGGTGCGGGAGTTTATCGAGGCGGATCTGGGGGAAGAGGGTCTCAAGAAGGCAGTGCTGGTGGTCGCCACCTCGGATCGCCCGGCCATGGAGCGGGCCAAAGCAGGCTTTGTCGCCACCTCCATCGCCGAATATTTCCGGGATCAGGGCAAGCAGGTGCTGCTGTTGATGGACTCCGTCACCCGCTTCGCCCGCGCCCAGCGTGAAATCGGCTTGGCCGCCGGCGAACCCCCCACCCGGCGCGGTTACCCCCCGTCGGTGTTTGCCGCCCTGCCCCGCTTGATGGAGCGGGCGGGTCAATCCGACAAAGGCTCCATCACCGCCCTCTATACCGTGCTGGTGGAGGGGGATGACATGACCGAGCCGGTCGCCGACGAGACACGCTCGATCCTGGATGGCCACATCATACTGTCGCGCAAGCTGGCGGCGGCCAACCACTACCCGGCCATCGACGTGCTGCGCTCGGCCAGCCGGGTGATGAACCAGATCATCGAGCCGGCCCATCAAGAGCAGGCCGGCCGTCTGCGCAGCTGGCTCGCCAAATATGAAGAGGTGGAGTTGCTGCTGCAGATCGGTGAATACCAGAAGGGGCAGGATCCGGTCGCAGACCAGGCCATCGCCCGCATCGAAGTCATTCGTCAGTGGCTCAAGCAAGGAACCCATGAGCCGAGCTCACTGGAGCAGGCACTCGCCACCCTTGAGACGCTCACCCGATGATCGGTCGTTTGCAGCGGATCAAGGCGCTCAGGCTCGAGCAGGCCGAACAGCAGCTGGCCGCCCAGCAAGCCAGATTGCAGCTGGCTCACACCCGCCAGCGAGAGGCTGAGCAGGAGAGCCAGTCATACCGCCAGTGGCGACTGCGAGAGGAAGAGCGCCTGTTCACCCTCTGTCAGGAGCAGCAGGTCGATCGCAAAGGGCTGGAGCAGTGGCAACAACAAGTGTCCCTGCTACGGGAAAAGGAAGCCCATCTGGAGCAAACTGCCGCCGAGCAGGCTGAGCGGGTGGCCGAGGAGCGCATCCGGCTGCAGGAGCGCCAGCAGGCCATGTATCGCGCCCGTCAACAGCAGGAAAAATTTGCCGAACTTCACCGTCAGGAGCTGGCTGCACAGCAAGCCCTGCGTGACTACAACGAAGAGCAGGAACAAGAAGAGTTCCGCCAGCAGATCAGGATGTAACCAGCCATGAACCGAATCATCTCCGCCGGGGAGCCACCCATCTCCTGCGGCGAACCTCACATCACCCAGGCCAGTCGGGAACAGCAACAGCGATTCGAGCAGGCGATGTGCACCGCCCAAGAGCCGAGGGTTGCTCGCAATCAGGCTGAGGACCAGCAATACCTTGTGAAGCCGCAACAGCCACTATCCCGGGCCGAGAAAATACAGGAAGGCAGGGATGGTGTGGCAGGTTTGCCACTGTCATCTAGCCCAGATACGTCCATCGAAGGGATATCCAGTTCATCCGGAGAGCCTCAAATCCCCCAGGCCAGCCAGGAACAGCAACAGCTCAGCCAGCTGGCATCTCAGCACAAAGACAAGCGGCAGAAGGCCGGGACCAACGACCCGCACACACCTGAGCGGCCCATGCTGCCGGCATCCCGACAGCCGATGCAGGAGTCGCCGTATTGCCAAGAGGAAGCGTTTGGCTCATTGAGTGCCGCCCAATCGGAATTGAATGCCCCTGACCACAGGCAAGAGAAAAACAAAAAAGAAGGGCCAGTCCTGGATGAAGAGCCGACAAGCTCCGAGCTTTCCGTCATTGGATCATCGCTCCAGACGGCTCAAGAGCTGATACAGCCATTATCAGTGCCACCGGTCAAGGATGTCTCTCACCATCCCGACTCAGACACTGGCACTGGCACTGGCACTGGCACTGGCACTGGCACTGGCACTGGCACTCTAGTACCCCAGGATTCACAAGTGGACAGCAACCCATCGGTACCGGACACGACGATAACGACCGGCAAAATAGCGCAGCCACAGGGCGATACCCCGCGCACCGATAGCGGCGAAACAACCTCCCTGCTCGCAGCCGAGTCGGAAGAGACAACGCAAAGCCGCGAGGAACTCGTAGCCGTCGGGCAGCCGCTTCCCCCGCCAGCCAGGACCCCTGGCGATCTGCTGCTGGCTCGCGTCTCGCCTGCGCAGAGCAATCCAGAGCTGGGACGACTGCTTGAGCGACTGGCGGTGGATATCCATCTCGAACTCGGGCGCCCGGATCGCCCCCCGCTGCTGCGCCTCAACCTGCCGGCACTGGGGGATCTCGCTATCCGCATCGCGCACCACGGTGGCGAGTTGCAGATCGAGATCCAGGCCAGCAGCCAGGGCCAGCTGCTGCTCAATCAGGGGCGTAGCGAACTGTTTGACCGCCTGCAGCGCCTCTATCCAGGTGAGCTGGTCAGGCTCGACCTGTTCTCTCAGGGAGACAGTGAGCAGGGCTCTCGCCAGCAGAGATCCATCTATGAAGAGTGGGATGCAGACGCATGATGCCTATGACCCTACCCACAGCGCCACTGGCGGAACTTGCCCTGCAACAGCGGCTCAGCCAGCACCGGCACCATTTTACCTGGACGGGCGGCGAGCTCACCCTCGGCATCGGCCTCCCACCCGCGAGTCTGGATACCACTCTGCAGTTGCAGTGGCAGGGACTGAGCCTGCCCCTTAAGTGCCATGGGGCCGAACTGGCGCGCTGGCTGGCACCGGATCTGCAACAGGCGGCGCTGTTCAGCCTGCCTGCCACCCTGCAACTGGCATTGATCGAGCGCCTCGGGCAGCCCCTGCCCGGCCTCAACTGCTCGGCTCTCGTCCACGAGGTGAGCGGCTCTGGCTCCCCCGCCTTGCAGATCCTGCTGCGGCGGGAGGAGACCTGTCTCTCGCTCTGGCTGCATCAGCCCGAGTCACTGCTGGCCAGACTGCCACCACGCCCGCAGCAGCAGAGGCTGCCCCTGCCGCTGACGCTCTCCCTGCACTGGGGGGCGATGCGCCTGACCATGGCGGAGCTCGCCACCCTTGCCGGTGGCGATGTGCTGCTGCCCCCGCCACAGCGCGCGCCGAGTCAACGGCTGCTGGCCTGCCTGGAGGGACGCCCCTTCGCCTATTGCCAACCCCACCAACAACATCTGGAACTGACCGACATGCACATCTCTGCCCCCGATGAACCCCTCAGCCCGACCGAGCTGGAGAGCCTGCCCATCCAAGTGAGCTTCGAAGTGGGCCGCCAGACCCTGGATTGGCACAGCCTCACCAGCCTGCAGCCGGGTTCCCTCCTCGATCTGGCGACCCCTCTCGATGGCGAGGTGCGCATCGTCAGCAACGGTCAACAGCTTGGTATCGGCCGACTGGTGGATATTCAGGGCAGGCTGGGAGTCCGTGTCGAGACCCTGAACAGGGGACCCCAGGCATGATCCAGCTACCGGATGAGCTCAATCTCATCGTGGGGCTGGCCTTGCTGGCCCTGCTGCCCTTTATCGCCGTTATGGCTACCTCCTTCGTCAAGATGGCGGTGGTCTTCTCCCTGCTGCGCAACGCCCTTGGGGTGCAGCAGATCCCCCCCAACATGGCGATGTACGGGCTGGCTATCATCCTCAGCATCTATGTGATGGCCCCGGTCGGCTTTGCGACTCAGGATTACCTACGCCAGAACGAGGTATCGCTCGCCAAGTCAGAATCCGTGGAGAAGTTCCTCGACGAGGGCATGGCCCCCTACCGCGCCTTCCTGAAAAAGCAGATCAAGCCGCGGGAGCACGCCTTCTTCATCGACAGCACCAAACAGCTGTGGCCAAGCGAGTATGCCGACCGGCTGGAGCCGGACAGCCTGCTGATCCTGTTGCCCGCCTTCACCGTGAGCGAGCTCAGCCGCGCCTTCGAAATCGGCTTTCTCATCTATCTGCCCTTTATCGCCATCGATCTCATCATCTCCAACATACTGCTGGCGATGGGGATGATGATGGTCTCCCCCATGACCATCTCGCTGCCGTTCAAGTTATTGCTGTTCGTGCTGCTCGATGGCTGGGCCCGTCTCACCCATGGGCTGGTCATCAGCTACGGAGGCTGACATGAGTCACGCCGATATCCTGCATTTCACCAGCCAGACCCTCTGGCTGGTTCTGATCCTCTCGATGCCGCCGGTGCTGGTCGCCGCCCTGGTGGGCACGCTCGTATCCTTATTACAGGCTTTGACCCAAATCCAGGAGCAGACCCTGGGCTTCGTCGCCAAGCTGGTCGCCGTGGTGATCACCCTGTTTGCCACCACCGCCTGGCTGGGCAATGAGCTCTACAGCTTCGCCGACATGGTGCTGTTCAAGGTGCCGCAGATCCGATGACGCTGGAGACGCTTCAGGCCCAGATGCTGGCCTATACCCTGCTGTTGCCGCGCTTTATCAGCTGCTTCGTGATGCTGCCGGTCCTCAGCAAGCAGATGCTGGGGGGCAGCATGATCCGTAACGGTGTGGTCTGTTCACTGGCACTCTACGCCTACCCCATGGTCGCCGGCACCCTGCCCATGACCATAGGCGGGATGGAGCTGATGTTGCTGGTCGCCAAAGAGGTGCTACTGGGGCTGCTGATTGGCTTTGTGGCCGCCATCCCCTTCTGGGCCGTCGAGGCGAGCGGTTTCCTGATCGATAACCAGCGGGGCGCCGCCATGGCCTCCCTGCTCAACCCGAGCCTGGGCAGTCAGACCAGTCCAACCGGGCTGCTGCTGACCCAGACCCTGATCACCCTGTTTTTTGCCGGCGGTGCCTTCCTCGCCCTGCTGACCGCGCTGTTCCAGAGCTACACCAGCTGGCCGGTGGCGCATTTCTTGCCAACGGTGGGACCGCAATGGGTCAGCTTTTTCTACAGTCAGTTCAGTCAGATGCTGCTGCTCTGTGCCCTGCTGGCAGCCCCCCTGATGATCGCCATGTTTCTGGCCGAGTTCGGACTGGCCCTCATCAGCCGCTTTGCCCCCTCCCTCAACGTCTTTGTGCTGGCGATGCCGATCAAGAGTGCCGTCGCCAGCTTGCTGTTGGTGATCTACATCAAGCTGATGATGGATCATGCCTATGAGCAGGTGCTGGCGGTGATGAACCCGCTGAGCCTGCTTGGCCCTATCCTGGAGGCGCCATGAGCGGTGAAAAGAGCGAACAACCCACTGCCAAAAAACTACGGGATGCCCGCAAGAAGGGGCAAGTCGCCAAGAGCAAGGAGGTGGTCTCCACCGCCATCATCCTGAGCCTGATCGGCATGCTGATGGCGATGTCCGATTACTATCTGGAGCATCTTGGCAAGCTGATGATGATCCCCGAAGCCCACCTCGACCGCCCCTTTGCCCAGGCACTCAACCACGTGGTGGAGAATCTGATGCAGGAGCTGGCCTATCTCTGCATTCCGATCCTGGCGGTCTCGGTGCTGGTAACGATTATCTCTCATGTCGCCCAGTACGGGTTTCTGCTGAGTGGCGAATCGATCAAGCCGGATATCAAGAAGATCAATCCGGTTGAGGGGGCCAAGAAGATCTTCTCCATCAAGAGTCTGGTGGAGTTCCTCAAGTCCTTGATCAAGGTGAGCCTGCTCAGCCTGCTGGTATGGGTCACGATCCAGGGCAACCTGCAAGCCCTGCTGCAACTGCCCGGCTGTGGCATGGCCTGCATCACCCCGGTGCTTGGCGCCATGCTGGGCCAGCTGATGGCGGTCTGTGCCATGGGGTTTGTGGTGATCGCCATCGCCGACTATGCCTTCGAACACTTCCAGCACATCAAGCAGCTCAAGATGAGCAAGGACGAGGTGAAACGCGAATACAAGGAGATGGAGGGGAGCCCGGAGATCAAGAGCAAGCGCCGTCAGTTCCATCAGGAGCTGCAATCGAGCAACATGCGCGCCGATGTGAAACGCTCTTCGGTCATCGTCGCCAACCCGACCCACATCGCCATCGGCATTCGCTATGAGCGGGGAGAGACTCCTCTGCCCCTGATCACCCTGAAATTTACCGATGCCCAGGCGCTGCAGGTCCGCAAGATCGCCGAGGAAGAGGGTATCCCAGTGTTGCAGCGGATCCCGCTGGCTCGCGCCCTGTATCGGGATGCCCTGATCCACAATTACATTCCGGCCGAGCAGATTGAAGCCACCGCCGAGGTTTTGCGCTGGCTGGAGCAGTGGCGTCAGGCCGAAGGGCAACACACCTCCTGGTAGCGGCCTGTTCATCGTAAAATTCGCGATGCCAATGGCACGAGTCCAGCCACGCCATCGTTTGGCGGCTTAGGGCGAAAACCAGCGACGCCAACCCGCGCAAGGAGAGCGCCCCCCTGATTCAAAGATGACCACCTGTTGGGTGATGCCTGGGTTCAGCAGACAGGTCCAATACCCGACGGGCTACTTCGCTGAGCCTCCCGCCACTGCGGCTGGCATGACTAGCCTTCGCCCCTAACAAACTGACAAATCTCCGGCCTAACCTTGATATAGCGCGCCGCCCTGGCCCGTTATCATCCCCCTATCGTCCGCCATTTAGAGAACAGATCATGGCCTTATCGGCAATCAGTGGATCTCAGCTCCATCCCCAGTCACAGGCCCATAGCGTCTCAACCAACCCCTTGTTGACGCAAGGCAACAAGCTATTCGAACAATCGGTACAGCGTGGCATAGGTCACTTCCAGAGCGCTGATCTTAAAAGCGTCATCAGTGCCCTGCGTCAGCTGCAAACTGCACCGGATGCTGGCAAAGCCCAACGAGTACAGGATGCCATCCAGCACTGGGAGCAGCACCATCCCAAAGAGGTGGCCGCCCGTGGCACCCGCCTGAATGAGCTCAAGCAGGTGCTGGCCGAACAGGGCGCCATCGCCAGACCGCAGCAGCAGGCGCCGAAAGTCATGGCAGGGGGCACTCATGCCCTGCTCCAGCAGAGCATGGCGGGTCTGGAAAAACTGGGAAGCTACGCCTGTACCGACGCCCAGACCTTCGTGCAGCCCAGCAACCCCGACTACCAGAAGATCATCGGTAAACTGAGCTCATTTGGTCAGGATCCCCAACGCCTTGCCGCCAACCAGCGGGCCAATAACAGCGCCAACATGGCGGCCATCCAGATCACCCGGAACAAGCAGCCGCTCTCCTTGCGCACCATGGAGAACATTGCCAAGGCGGTGGATGAAGCCAAGGCGGGTTGCTGTTCGACCCTGGCCTACTCGGCCGCGACAGAGCTGCTGCGTCACAACAGTGAACAGCGGATCGAAGTGTTGGCACACCGTGGTGCCCACGGTCATTCCCAGACCCACTGCTTCGTGGTGGTAGGCCGCGCCGAAGGGAGCGATCTCGGCAAGCCTCAGAGCTGGGGCCCCGACGCCAGGGTAGTTGACCCCTGGGCGGCCACCATAGGCGCTCGCCTCATCGGTACCGCAGACAGGCCCCCCATCGCCAACCTGTGGCCCCCCACAGAGTCGGTGTTTGATACTGCGGCCAGGGAGTCTTGATGATGTTCAATGCCATGTTATCCGCGCTCTGCCGTCATCTGGCGCTGCCACAAGAGGGCCTGCATAAAGATGGGCTGGATCTGCCGGTGGGCCCTTTCAGCCTGCACATTCGGCAACAGGATGAGCTGGTCACCCTGTTTATTCCTCTGGGCAAGATACCCGTTGTCTCCCTCGCGGCCATGGCCGACTGGCCGGTGTTACAGCTCAGCCGCAGTGGTGAACAGGATGCCCTGCTCTGGAGCCGGGAGTGGCTGGACAAGCTGGATGTGGAGATCCTGGTCGACCTGATCAGCCGCATGCTGCACCAGGCCGAGACCCTGGCCCACCCCCTCCCCGCGCCACCGGCCGTCTCCGCCAGCGGGGGCCAGCAGGGCATCCGCGGATAGTCGGTATCCGGCCCAACACGCTGCCGCCACTGGCTCACACATAAAAACAGGGCGAACCGGATGGTTCGCCCTGTGGCTGTCACGCTGTCAGCGCAAGGATGAGAGGCTAGCCCTGGCTTGCGGAGGCCGATGCTTCCTTGGGTGGCTGCCAGCCGCCACCGACCGCCTTGTAGAGCGCGACCTGGTTGGTCAGCTGGGCCAGGCGGGTGCTGATCAGCCCCTGTCTGGCGCTGAACAGGGAGCGCTGGGCATCCAGCCTCGTCAGATAGCTGTCCACCCCTTGCTCGTAGCGGAACTCCGCCAGCTTGAAGTAGGTCTGGTTGGCATCCACCAGAT
>RCUR01000021.1_pt1 | contig 51138 bp, 45 predicted proteins | sample 2166151 | NCBI WGS metagenome assembly RCUR01 (sample SAMN09932785, study PRJNA488358) | compost metagenome | isolation source: compost soil in an enriched community | place: Germany: Experimental Botanical Garden
GCGATATGCCTGTGACTATCGGTCGTGAAATGTGGGGTGAAGGCAAGAAGCTCGCTTCCTCCCAGCTGTACTTCGATGGCAACGATGCCTACGGTTACACCGAGCGCAATGGTGTTCGTTTGATCGAGATCTCTGCGGAATTTGGCCCGGAACTCGGCCCGCTGGAAGCCAGCAACTACGACTTCGAAATCAAAGCTCAGCCGCACGTCACTGGGATCGGCCTGCAGAACGACGTAGTTCTCAACTGCATGAAAACCGAAGAGTCGTACCGTAGTACTCGCGTTGGTAAGGGCACTCTGAAGCTCAACGGCTCCCAGATGGATCCGCTGGACACTATTCCGATCGTGTCTGTGGGTGAGGCCTTCTACGCAGAAGGTGCTTCCTCTTGGACTGTTCCATGGTTCGATGAGCTGCCAGATCGTGACGCCTATGTGCCGTTTATCTACGGTCAGAAGTACGACGATTTCCGATTCTTCCCAAAACCAAAGCGTTTCGCGGAGTAATCAGCGACTGCGCTATTTCCACCATACAAGAAATGAAGAACAAGTTGTAACTCGCATGCCCCGGTTGTTCCGGGGTATGCGGCTCACAAGTTACTTCAGCTAATAGGTGAAACTACATCATGTCTACTAATAATCATGCGAGTGACCAGGGGAAATGGATTGCCCTGTTTCTTTGCTTCATTGCAACGGTAGCGATTTTTGTCCCCTATGTAGGTTACTCGACTCAGATCGTCACAATGATGACCGATCTGAACATGACTTACGCGATGGTAGGCACGTTGGCATCCGCGTCAGCTGTGGCCGGCGGTATTATGCTTCCTTTTGCGGGTCTGTTGGTTGATCGCTGGGGTGCTAAGAAAATTACCGTTGTTGGGCTGTTCATATCTGCGGTTGGGCAAGTGGCTTTCGCCTATGTGCCCACCTATGACGCCATGTTGCTTTCTAGGATTTTCCTTGGTGCGGGCATTCCGCTTTTGTTCATCGGGCCTTATACGCTCGCTCTTCGTTGGTTTGAGCAGTCGGGTAAGACTGGTGTCGCAATGGGGGCAATGTTGGCTACTGACGGCATTGGCACCTTGTTGGCGCTGTACGCCTACTCGCATGTCCTGAACGCCTACGGTTGGCGTGACGGGTCGGCTATGGGTGCGATTGTGCTTGTTGTCACGATGTTTGTGGCGATCTTCTTCTTGAAGGAGCCAAAGCATTTCGCGGAGCTAGATTCACAACCAAAATTGCAATCGGTTCTTCGAGATTTCCTCACAGCGCTGACGCATAGAAACGTTTTGGTTGCGTCTGTATTCCTCGTCGGTGTTTGGGGTTCCTATGCGGTGGCGGTCTATTGGGTTCCTACGATCCTGATGGAGGAAAACGGCTGGACTGAAAGTGATGCCGGCTTGATCGGTGCGCTTTATCCGCTGGTAGGTATGATTTGCGCGGTAAGTTTTGGGTTGCTTTCTGATCGTCTGGGTCGCAGGAAGCCACTAATGTTTATTTCTGGCATTGGCATGACGATCGCCTTCTTTGGTTGTGCGTTTGCCTTGGCAAACAAGAACTACACGCTTCTCGCGGCAATGCTTCCTATATCCGGTTTGTTTGCTTACGGTGGCATACCGTTAGCATATTGCTTGGCGGCTGATTCTGTCGGGATCAAGCTCGCTGCAACAGCTAATGGAATCATCATGAGTGTTGGGTTTCTGTTAGGTGGCGTTGTTTATCCCATTATTCTTGGGATGGTGAAAGACAGCACTGGCCATTATACCGATGGCTTTATTGCAGCATCATTTTCCCTGATCGTGCTCAATATAATCGCCGTGATATTTGCTCGCGAACACGTAGCAGCTAAACCGCATTCGGCGTTTGCATAACTCGAATTCAAAGTGCAACAAAAACTAAGTAGAGTAAGCAGGAGTTAACAATGAACATTTACTACGATGGCAAGTTTGTCCAGAGCCAAGGCTCGGCTATTCCAGTTGAAAACCCGGCAACCGAAGAGATTTTTGCCGAAGTCGCTGAGGCCACCATGAGCGAGCTGGATGCAGTCGTCGCTTCTGCCTTATCTGCTCAGCGCAAATGGGTGCGCGTCGGTGCCGGCGAGCGTGCTGAACTGCTACACACCTGTGCTGCGCGTCTGCGTGAACATGCTCCTGAGCTGGCTCGCCTGCTCACCCAGGAAAGCGGCAAGCCGCTGCGCGAATCTCTCGACGAAGTCGAGTGGAGCGTTGATGCCTACCGCCACCTGGCAGAAGTGGCTCGAACCCAAGGTGGCCAGGTTGTTCAGCCAAACATGCATGGTCAGATGAACCTGGTGGTGCGTGAGCCGCTGGGCGTTATTGTCAGCATCCTTCCTTTCAACTTCCCGATTCTGTTAATGACCTGGCAGGTTGCAGCGGCTCTGGCGGCGGGTAACACCTGCATCGTCAAGCCATCGGAAGTCACCCCGATGACCGCTTTGCTGCTGGCCAAGATCTTCGATCACCTGCCACCGGGCATCTTCAACGTCGTCACCTGTGGTGCCAAAGGCTCGGCCTACCTGGTTTCGCACCCTGACACTCACATGATTGCATTCACCGGCTCGGTACCTACCGGTCAGAAAATCATGCAGGGCGCGACTGAGCGTATGAAGCCGTTGCTCCTTGAATTGGGCAGCTCCGATCCATTCATCGTCATGGATGATGCCGACTTCGATATGGCAGTGAAGGCCGCTACTTTCTCGGCTTTCCTTAACTCGGGCCAAGTCTGCACCGGTTCCGAGCGCTTCTTCATCCACGAAAAGATCTATGACGATTTCATGGATGCGTTGGTCAAATCGGTTCGCACTCTGCGCATCGGCGACCCGATGGGTGATGTTGACCTCGGCCCACTGGTCAACAAGGCTGCTGTAAACACTGTCGAAAAAGGTTTGGCGCATCTGCAAAGCTTGGGCGCTACCATCCGTCATGGTGGCACCCGTGGTGGCTTCACTCGCGGTCACTTCTTCGAGCCGACTATTGTCGAGATCACTGACCCGCTGAAACAACAGCCGCGCCATGAGCTGTTCGGCCCGCAAGCTACGTTCTGCCGTATTCGCTCGCTGGATGAGGCAATCGCGCATGCCAACAATACCGACTTCGGCCTTGGCTCTTGCATCTTTACTTCCAGCTTCGAGTCGGCCATGCGTGCTGCAACCGAGATCGATGCTGGCCACGTATGGATCAATGACCCATTGAAAGACAACGTTGCCGCTCCGTTCGGTGGCAAGAAGATGTCCGGCCTGGGTCGTGAGCTCGGTCTGGATGGCATTAATGCCTTTACTGATGTGAAGCACATTCACATGCAATTTAAGGCTGAAACTCAGGGTTGGTGGTTCCCTTACACTCGCCCAGACATTTAATCAGTCTGATGTGAGCAAGGCGACCTGTGGTGCTGAGCAGGTCGCTTATTGCTTCTCTGAATTGCCGGCCCAACGAAGTTGGCCGGCTTTTTTTATTGGGAGTTTGAAGCATGAACGGACATTTAGCGCTCGCCATCGCCATCTGTATGGAAGTTATTGCCACAAGTGCGTTGGCATCGATTCAAGGTTTAACAAAACCACTTCCTCTGTTGGCTGTTATCATAGGGTATGTCTCGTCTTTCTATATGCTCGCCATTGTGGTTAAGACCATTCCGATCGGCATCGCTTATGCAATATGGTCGGGTATGGGAATTGTGCTGGTTACGCTAGTGAGTGTTGTCATCTATCGCCAAAAACCAGATATGGCGGCAATCGTGGGGATGGGGATGATTGTGGCGGGGGTAGTTACGATTCAACTGTTCTCGTCGATGAAGCCGCATTAATTGACTGCGAGAGATGTAGTGCAGTATGGCCTGCCCTAAGGTTAGGGCAGGCTGGGTTGGGGGTCACTGGGCTAGGAAGCCTCCATCCACAACGAGATCTGTGCCGGTCACGTAGGACGACTCGTCAGAAGCCAGGAACAGCACAACGTTTGATACTTCTTCAGGTTTCGCCATGCGGCCCATTGGCGTTGCGTCAATGTATGCCTGCAATTCGACTTCCGCCTCGTTCATGGGTGTGGCGACCATGCCAGGGCAGACCGTATTCACCCGGATGTTTTGTTTTGCCAGTTTCAGTGCAGCGCTGCGAGTCATTGTCAGCAGCGCGCCTTTGGAAGCGTTATAGGCGAAATATTCCGAATCGCCCACGAACCCCAGGATTGACGAGATGTTGACGATTGAGCCTACTCCCGCTCGCTGCATAGATGGAACGACCGCCCGCATCCCGAGGTAAACACCTGTTTGGTTGACGGCAATTGTGCGACTCCAGAACTGAGGGTCTTCTATAGCAAATCCGCCTGGTTGCCCTGTGATGCCGGCATTGTTCACCAGCACATTGATGTCACCCCAGCGCTCCTCCGCAGCCTCAACTGCGTCTTGCCAAGACTGCTCGCTCGTCACGTCCAGTTCGAGGTAGTGAATGGCTAGCCCATCTTCTCTTGCTTGTGCTGCCAGTTTGCGTCCTTCGTCGTGCAACACATCAGCGATGTGGACTTTTGCTCCGTGTTGGGCAAGTACCATTGCATGAGAGGCACCCATTCCACGGGCGCCACCAGTGATAAATACGTGCTTATTTGCCAGTCGTGCTTGCATAAGTTAACCATGTTTATTTGTAATTTTACAGGGATCCGCATTAGTAGTTAAATCCTGTTGGTTCGTAAACTCAATTGATCGAATGTACGGGTTGGGTGTGCAAATTAGTATCTTCGCACGAGTGACTTGTGGGGAGGATTTTGCCTAGTATGGCTTCGTAAGTGTAGTTCTGGGAAGTTTACGTTTGATTTAAGTATTGGGGGTTGTTCCCCTCATATCATTAGTTAATTCGGGATTTCACAAATGAAGAACAAGAATAAATTCCCAGTACGTTGGCATGTTTGCGTAGGTGCATTCATTCTTCCAGTCGCTATGTCGCACGCTGAGCAGCAATCCGATGCTGCTGGCTTTGTAGAAGGCAGCCACCTCAAGCTCCTTTCTCGCAACTACTACTGGCACCAGACCGGAGATGCAGGTAAGCAGAAGGACTGGACTCAGGGTGAAATGCTGGATTTCACATCTGGATTCACCCAGGGTGTTGTTGGGTTTGGCCTAGACGCCTTTGCTTACGGTGCAGCAAAGCTCGATGGTGGAAGCGGGCAAGTAGGCTCGATGACATTGCCTTTTCGTGATGATGGCAATCCAGCGGATAGCTACAGCAAGGCTGGCGGCAGTGTGAAATTAAGGCTGTCGAGCACAACGCTTCGGTACGGTGACCTGCAACCTCAAGTCCCTGTGTTCGCTACTGGTAACTACTACCAACTGAATCAAACTGCGACCGGTTGGATGCTCGACAGCGCTGAGCTCTCCGGCCTGGCCTTGGGGGCTGGTCACTTCACTTCTGGTACTGGCTACATTTCGACTAATCATGACGGTGATTTGGGGCTCGCTTATGCCGGAAAGAGCACTTCGCAAATTGACTATGCCGGCGGAGCGTACTCCTTCAGTGATCAGTTGTCGGTAATGCTTTACGCGGCCCAGTTCAAAGACCTTATGAATCAGTATTACTCGAATGTGAATTACATACTGCCGCTTTCGGATACTCAGGCGTTCACATTTGATTTCAATATCTATCGCAGTGTTGATTCGGGTCAAGCCGAGGCGGGTGATATCAATCTCACTGCAGCATCCGTGTCTGCTGCTTTCTCAACTGGCCCACATAAGTTTTTGCTTGCGATACAGCGAAATGATGGCGACCAGCCTCAGGACTATGCTGCTATCGGCAGTACTCGGCCGGGTGTAGCTGCTGGCGTTTACAGTGGTGGTATCTATCTTGCTAACGCAACCGAAATTTCCGATTTCAATGCCCCTAACGAGCGGTCAGTTCAGGTTCGATATGATCTAGATATGTCGACTTTTGGTGTCCCTGGGGCGAAGTTTACGCTCAAGCATCTCCGCGGGTATGACATTGACGGCACCCACTTATCTGAAGACTCAGCTTACTTTGATTTATATGGAAAATCCGAGAAAGAGCACGAGACAAACATAATTGCAGAATATGTTGTTCAGTCAGGGCCGGCGAAAGATCTTTCGGCGAAAGTTTTCCAGTCATGGCATTCCGGGGCGTCGAGTACCGGAGGTTCCATCACTCAAACGCGGTTCTCGTTGAGCTATCCACTCGAAATTTTCTGAACCGCAGAATAATAAATGCTTGATCTAGTGCAATAGATCAGTTGGTCATGATTGTCGACAGGCTGCCCTCCGTAGGAGTAATAACATGAGTGAAAATGTTAGCGTTGAGTCTTCGCAGGGAGAGCGGCGTGCCGCAATTGTCGAGGCGAGATCGATTGACTATGTGCCTTTGTCAGAGCGGCATGGACGTCTTGGTGATCAGGCAACCATCTGGTTCGCAGGCAGTGCTCAGTTGCTCAGTTTGGCGACCGGGGCGATTGGTATCGCTTTAGGGTTGAATCTTGTCTGGACGTTGATTGGCCTAGCCCTAGGCACGTTCCTAGGGACTATTCCGGTCGCAGCGCATGCCAGTCAGGGCCCTCATCTCGGCTTGCCCCAGATGGTTCAAACACGGCCCCAGTTTGGTCGTTACGGTGCGGTGTTTATTTGGATCGTAGCTGTACTGGTGTATTGGGGTTACGTCGTTCTGAACGTAAATTTGATGGGTGCTACCGCTCAACAATTGGAGCTGGGGACAGCGACGATTTCGGGGATAGTGCTGGGTGTCGTTTCTATTGTTGTGGCCATCTTCGGTTACAACCTACTCCACGTTGGGCAGCGATACACCACTATGGCCTTGGTTGCTGTGCTGGGGGTGTTCGTCGTGGGGCTTGCGATGGCCGGGGGATTTACCTCGGGAATGCTCGCTCTGGAAGGGTCGTTTTCATTCACACCTTTCCTAATGGTGACGTCGGCTGCGTTAGCCTATCAGTTGTCGTGGGCGTTCTTCGTTTCTGATTACTCCAGGTACATGCCTCCAACTACGAGCCATCGTTCGATTATCGCCTACACGGCGATAGGGGCTGGTCTCGGTGTGTTCAGCATGGAGGCAGTAGGTGCTATCTGCGCTGCTTTTTACCCAAAGGATGCATTGACTCAAGGTCTGCAACAGGCCGGTGATTCGATCTATCCGGGCTTTGGGGCGGTGGTTCTCGTGGTAGGGGGTATCGCGCTGCTGATCTTCAACGGCATGTGCGTTTACGGGGGGGCATTAACCCTGATCACTGCGCTGGACAGTATTGTCCCGACGAACCCCAGCCGTTCACTACGTATCAAGGCCATCGTGATCCTAGGTATTTCGGCAACGGTAGTAGGTGTGCTGTTGCCCGATACGTTTATCAATACCACGTTCTACACAGTGCTCGCCGTTCTGGCATATCTCATGGCGCCTTGGACAGCAGTCAATCTCGTTGACTATTTCATTGTCCGCAAAGGCCAATACTCGGTGCGTGAGATTTTTCGGTCTGATGGAATCTATGGGAAATGGAATTGGAGAGGCATGGCAGCTTATGTCATCTCGTTTGTCGCCATGATTCCTTTCATGTACCTGCCGTTTTATCAAGGCCCTGTCGCTGCTTGGTTCGGTGGTGTGGATTACGCGTTCTTTGTGGGGATTCCGGTGGGCGGCATTCTCTATTGGTTGTTTTGCATGAGTCTCGATGTTCGATCTGAGTTGCTGTTAATCAAAGATGCAGATGCGGATCTAGACAAGGACGCCGCACCAATTCTGTGACGGGCCTTTCCTGCGGTTTGTTGGATGTGAAGCCGCTTCTAAACATGTCATGAGAAAATAATAATGAAAACGATAGAGCTCGATAGTGTTGGAGTTGACGCTGAGCGCATTGCGATTCCAGCGCAGAAAGTTTCATTAACGCGGGTGACTATGTTGGGGCTCTCGGGTCAGCAGTTGGGGCCAAGCGCCGCCATTGCTGCCGGTTCGATTCCCTTATATGCGGGGTACGGTTCCTGGCTCGCCATGGCGCTCGCTCTCCTGGCAGCCCTTTGCATGACGGCAGCTGTTAACGTATTTGCCCGAAAATACGTTGTGACCGGATCGCTTCTTTCATACGTGGGTATAGCGCTTGGAAGGTTGCCTCAGCGGGTCGTTGCAGCTTCATATCTCGTTGGCTTTTTAGTGGTATGCGCGGCTCTCTCGGCTTGCTTTGTTACGTTCAGCAGCAGTTTGCTGCATACACTCGGCGTGGAGTTTGCTCTGGCCGGATGGTTTCAGGCTGTTACAGCGGTCGTGATTTCGCTGCTGGCAGGGATTCTGACTTGGCGTGGGCTAGATGCCTCGATCTCTGTGACAGCCTGGTTGTCTTTCCTGCCGGTGCCTTTGCTTGCACTGGTAACTATCGTCGCTGCCATGAATACGGGTGTTGATCTCAATGCTCAGTTGAGCTTGGACGGCGTATCGTTAGCTCGTCTGGCGGAAGGCACAATTGTGGCTTTGGCCTACTTCGTAGGCTGTGATGCTTTGGCAGCTCTAGCAGCCGAAACAGATGCCCCAAAAAAGAACGTTCCGTTACTTCTACGTAACGTGTTGCTCATCACTGGTCTCAGCTTCGTTGCAATTTTGATCCTGAGTGCGCCCCTGATGGCGGAGCATTTGACCGCGCTTGTGAATGGGGACTCGCCGACCCAGATCTTGGCTACTGCTGCTGGTCTTGAGTTCCTGCAGATGCCGATTGATTTTCTTCTTGGTGCTGCCACGTTCGCCAGTTTAGTGGCGTTCATGAATTACGGAAGTCGGGTGTTTGCCACTGCTGCTGTTGACCGTTTCATTCCCCAGGTGTTTTCCCGCATTCATCCTAAGTTTGGTTCACCAACTGGTTCTACTGTGCTAATGGGTGTTGCTGCAGCGTTTATCCCTGTCGCGTTACAAATGCTGGCAGAGTCGCCACCGCTACAATCTACTGCTTACTTGTCAACGCTGTATTCGCTGTTCTGGATTGCCCCGTATGTGCTACTTGGTGTTGGGGCAATTAAGGAAGTAATCCTTGATGGCAAGAGGGAGCTGATTAAGATAGGTGTGATTTCAATTGGTGTGTTCGTTTTTATTGCGCTCTTGGTTTATAACTTTGCCTCTGATCCAGGTGGGGTTTTTGGTGCGCTGCCTTATGTAATGGTGGCGCTCACAGTTGCTGCCTTTATCGTGTTCAGTGTAGTGGATGTACTGAATAAAAATAAAATTTGAGGTGGGTTATTTATGGATAAACAGTCCGTTGTGGTGGTAACCGGAGCTGGGTCTGGCATTGGTCAGGCCACCGCCATTGCATTCTCTAAGCAAGGCCATTTTGTAGTTGGTCTCGATCTTTCCGAGGCGGGTCTGCAGAAGACGAAATCGCTCATAGCTGCTGATCGTTTTCATGCTGTGGACTTGGATGTTCGAGACGAGGTGCAGGTTGCTGAGGCGTTCAAATACGTAAGGTCTACTGGGCTCAATCTCCACGCAGTAGCTGCTTGCGCAGGTGTGGCAAAAACAAGCGCGGTACATGAGCAAAGCGAAGAAGACTGGGATTTTATCGTAGATATCAACCTTAAAGGTGTATGGCTTACTGCGAAGTCTGCGATGACCATCTTCCTCAAACAAGGAAAGGGCTCGTTTATAGCAGTGGGTTCCGATGCCTCTGTGCGTGGGGCTTCTGGTTATGCGGCCTATTGCGCCTCAAAGCACGGTGTTCTCGGCCTGGTGCGCTGCCTAGCGCTGGATTACGGCCCGTTGGGCATCCGCTCGAATGCGGTGTGCCCGGGTTTCGTGCTTACACCGATGATGGATGCTCTGCTTTCCGATTCCAGTGATCCTGAAGCTGAAATGAAGTCCTATGCAAAGGAAGTTCCGCTGGGGCGTTTTGCTCGGCCTGATGAAGTGGCTAAAGTGATCCTGCACTTGGCCTCCGATGACGCTTCATATACCAACGGTGCTATATATTCGTTGGACGGTGGCGCAACAGCGGGCCATTTTAGCCCTCTAGTTTAAGTTTCGTTAGATGCAAGTTTTGCACAGTTGTGCATCGCAAATGCTGATTTACCAGAATTAGCATTTGCGACTTTTTTATTATTTTTATTTAAATATGACAAACTCATATCATCGTATGAGTCGAGTCTTTATTTTCTGGCTAATTCACAATTGAATGATTGTGTTCGTCGGCTGAAAGTAGACATACCGATAGATTCACGAACAGGCTAATAAAATGAAGCGTTCGCTGTGGTTGGAGGAGATTTCCTCCGAGCTGACTCCTTTGCCTTCGTTGGAAGGTAATCATGTGGCGGATGTCGCCATCGTTGGTGGTGGATTCGTAGGCCTATGGACGGCGCTGCAGATTGTCGAGCTAGATCCTAAGTGCAAGGTGATTATCATCGAACGCGACATTTGCGGTGGTGGTGCTTCCGGTCGCAACGGTGGCTTCGTCATGTCGTGGTGGCCAAAGATCAGCTCCTTGTCGGCGCAATGTGGCAAAGATGAGGCGGTGCGATTGGCTCGAGCCTCTGCTGCCGCAATTGGCGAAATCGAGCAGTTCTGCATTAAGCATAATATTGATGCGCACTTCCGCCGCGCAGGTTGGCTGTGGACAGCCACCACCAATGCTCAACGTGGTGCCTGGAAGGATGTGGTGAAAACGTGCCAGCGCCTCGGCGAGTCTGTGTTTCTACCACTATCCAACAATGAAGTTGCTCGCCGTGCGGGCTCAGGAAAGCATCTTGAGGGTGTGTTGGAGGTAAGCAACGCCACTGTGCAACCCGCAAGGCTGGTTCGCGGCATGCGCCGAGTCGCGCTAGAAAAGGGTATCAAGATTTTTGAGAATACCCCCATGAGTAATTTCGAGCGTTCATCTCCTGCCTTGCTACAGACGCCCAATGGTTCGATTGCCGCTACCCGTGTCGTGCTTGCACATAACGCTTGGTCTGCCGAGATCCCTGAGCTACGCCGGACGATTCTGCCTGTTACGAGTACCATCGTTGCCACCGCGCCAATTCCGGATCGTTTGGAAAGAATCGGTTGGACTGGGGGGGAGGCGATCACTGACTCTCAGCTGATGGTTGACTACTACCGTACCACGCAGGATGGTCGAATCGCGTTTGGTAAGGGCACCGGGATGATCAGTTTCGCCAGCCGTGTGGATGGCGGATATGACGACAATCCAAACCTCAGCGAAGATACGGAACGCGATTTTCGACGTACTTATCCGCAGCTAAACGATGTGCCAATCACTCACTCCTGGTGCGGCCCGATCGATCGTACCTACGACAGTCTGCCTGTCTTCGGTCATTTAGATGGCTCGCCTCACATTTTCTACGGTATTGGCTGGAGTGGAAACGGCGTCGGCCCGAGCCGCCTTGGCGGGCGGATTTTGGCAAGTTTGGCTCTTGGATTAGACGATGAGTGGAGTCGCTGCGGTCTCGTGGGGCGTGAGCCTAAGCGATTCCCTCCGGAGCCGTTCCGCTATTTTGGTGGCTTGATGGTTCGTGGTGCTGTTCAGCGTAAAGAAGCCGCCGAAGCTGAGGATGAAAATCCCGCATGGTTGGATCGCAAGCTCGCAAGCCTCGCTCCGTCGGGCCTTGAAGACAAAACCCTTTGATGCTGGAGTAGATGATGACTCAACCAATTCTTCTTTCGAACGTCGAAGCTTTTCTGCTCCCTGACTCTAAACCTGTCACACAACCTTTTGGCGATTTGGTCTCCGAGACGTCTACCCATTCGGTAGAAGGGCCAAGCCAGTTGCTGACTGGGATTTGGGAGTGCACACCAGGCAGGTGGCGCCGCCAAGTGCTTTCGCGTGAGTTCAGTCATTTTGTCGCTGGCCACTGCTTCTTTATTCCTGATGATGGGGAGCCCATCGAGCTCCGTGCCGGCGATGCGATTCTGTTCCCCGCGAACTGCCATGGCGAATGGGATGTTCGCGAGACTGTTCGAAAAAGTTTTTTGATCATGCCTTGATTTACGGGTGTGTTCATTGCCCCACGCTTGTCTCCGGCCTAACCAACCGGAATTTTTGCCGCCCACGAGGGCGGCTTTTTTTCGCACATATTAAGTCGGACATTCTAGAACGGAGTTTTCTCGGGCTGGATACGCTACCAGGGAGGGACTGATTTTTTCTAATTCATCGATTTTCCTGCTGCTTGTGATGCTGTTGCCGAGTACCTGCGTACTGAAGGGTTTGAAATAACAATAACGTTGCAGATGGCGGTGCCCGTTTGCTGAAAACCAAATCATATCCTCGGGTGTCCTTATGAACCCCTGCTGGAGTCATGTCAGAATGAAGTTTAAATCCATACAGACATTTTTTGTTGTTCAGGCGGGATGCGCCATGCTTTTTATCAGCGTGACGCTTCTGGGTATCAGTTATTTCACTACTGAGAACAGCAATGAGTTTGTGCGCGAGTCAACTGATACGCAGGCGGCTGCCCGTACACAGGCGGAGTTAACAAGCCTTGGGCAGGCGAAGGCACTTGAAATAGGAGCCAGGCTCCAATCTGCGCTTCAAGTTGCGCAACAATTAGCGGTCGTTAACATGTCTATCGGAAAGGTCGATGCTGATGGGAATCCGCTATTAAGTGTGTCTCGAGAGCAGCTGTCTAACTTAATTCGCGAAACTTTGATTGCCAGTCCTCAGATATTGAGTGTCTATGTTATATGGGAGCCAAATGCCTTTGGTTCATCGGATATTAGATATGCTGGAAGAAGTTCAGATGGCTATGATGGAACAGGCCGATTCATGCCTTCGTGGTATCGAAGTAAGGCGCAAGAAATTCTGGTGGAACCGGCCCCGACAGTAGAAAGTCAAAATCGTCTACCAACCGGGGTGCGTGAGGGAGAGTATTATCTTTGTGCGAAGGAGACCAAGAAAAACTGCGTAATCGACCCTGCTGCTTATGATTTAACAGATGGCAGCAAAGTTTTATTGACATCATTTACAGTCCCCATTTTTGTCAACGGCAAATTCGAGGGCATTACGGGCGTCGATTATGCTCTTAGCTTTATTCAGAATTTGCTAGAGACCAGTAATCACAGCCTGTATGCCGGGGTGGGAAGTATGAGCTTGCTTTCCAGTAATGGGCGTTACGTGGCCAGTACTCAGGCGCCTAATGAGCTTGGTGAGCTTTCCTCCGTGTCACTGACCCCGGGCGACCTTTTGCTTGTACAGGCCGCTGGTGATCGAGCTCCTAAATACGAAGTGGATGAAGCAAATGACACGGTGCGTTTGGTCATCCCTATCAGCGTTGCTGATACAGGTGTGTTCTGGAATCTCCTAGTAAAGGTGCCTTTAAGTGTGGTCATGAACCAGGCTAGGGAGCTTCAAGCGTCTCTTTTATCTAATACCCAGTCCAGCCTTCGTTTCATGGGAATTGGGGGTGCCTTAGTGACAGCCGTAGGAGTGTTCTTACTCTGGCTGATTAGCTTCGGAGTAGGAAGGCCTTTGAGGGAAACTGCGATCCGACTCCGTGACATTGCAGGTGGAGAGGGTGATTTGACAAGAGAGTTGAGCATAGGGCGATCAGATGAACTCGGTGACATTGGCACTGGATTCAACAGCTTTCTGAGCAAACTTCGGCTTCTGGTAAGTCAGATTGCAGCCCTGTCGGGAGACATCGCCGATGCCTCCGAAAAAACACGAGAAAACTCTACCCTGACAGACACGAAAGTGCAGCGCCAGTTATCCGCAATCGAGCTTATCGCGACCGCCGCCCAAGAGATGACCTCTACTGCGCAAGAAGTCTCACGTAGCGCGGCGAAGGCGGCGGAAGCCGCCGGCGATGCAGATCGCTTTGTGCAGTCGGGTCAGACGGTGGTTGAGGCTAGTACCAAGACGACGCAAATGCTTCATGATGACCTACTGCACGCTTCAGAGACGGTTCAAGCCCTCGCCACCGACAGTGAAGACATCAACCAGATCCTGAACACCATTCGATCTATCGCCGAACAGACGAACCTTCTGGCCCTCAACGCTGCGATTGAGGCAGCGCGAGCCGGTGAGCAGGGACGAGGGTTTGCCGTCGTCGCCGATGAGGTTCGCAACCTTGCAATGAAGACCCAGAGCTCCACCCTGGAGATCCATACGATGATCGAAAAGCTCAACGTTGGGATCCATGAAGTTGTGCATGCCATGGATCGCAGTAGCAAGCGCATGAGCGAGAGCGTTCGGCATGCTGAAGGTACAGCAACTGCCCTCAGTGCAATCACTGAGGCAGTCCTGTTGATCTCGGACATGAACATCCAGATTGCCAGCGCTGCAGAAGAACAGAGCATGGTTGCGGAAGACATCAGTAAGAACATCGAAAGTATCAGCCTCGCTGTTGCTGAAGTGGCCAAAGAGGCGAAGCATACCGCAGAGGCAAGTGAGGCTATGACCCTGCTAAGCGCTCAGCAAAAGAAGTTGATTCAGCAGTTCAAATATTGATCATTTGGAGCGTTTTAGCGCGAATGGTTTGAAGGTGTGTTACTGCTACTTTTGCCACCTTATAAGGCGGCTAACAGTCTAGTTTCATACTTTGTTAGGAGATGCTGAGTCATCGTATGGGAAAACTTTTGTTTTTTGTCCAAACGTATGATTGACCGAGGCTAGGGCAAAATATCTAATTCGGGTAATTCCATCAATAATAATTAGGGATACTTATGAGCTACGTCTGGACTCAGCGTCAACTGGAAGAATATCGCCGTTATTACGACAATATTCGTACCCATCACTCCTATAGCTACGTGAATTTCTCGACTACAGCAGAATTCGTTCGCAGCGTTCTCCCGCCATGTCTCGATGTACCAGATCAGCCCAAGGTCACCATTGGCTTCCTCTCCTTCATGGAGTGGATCCATGGCGTATCCAACCGAGCGGGCCGTGATCGTGCAGCCATTGTTGGTGTAAACGCAATGTATAAGGGGGTGGAAGGCAGCTACTACCTCACCGTACTGGAAACCGAAGAGGTCAACATCGTAACGGGTCGCGAGTTTTGGGGTATGCCAAAGAAGCAAGGCTTCATCGACTACTTCGAGGACGGTAACGGTTTCCATGGTGTCGCAGGGCGTAAAAGCCATGATCTGATCCTCCTCGACGCCGAGCTCGGCGAGGAGCAGGGAGGGTCTGAAGAAGCCCCTGAGTACTACTTCGACATGCGTTGTGGTTTCGAGGTCAATGGCCGGTCGATCCGCAACCCCGAATTGGCCATCTTTAAAAACTCAACCAAAATCAACCGATTCCGTCCTATTATTTCCGCTGATCTCGTTTTGAAAGGCTCGCCTTTCGATTCGGGTGTTGGAACAGTGCCGGTGGGACACTTCCTAGACGGTGGCCATCTCGGTGGCGAGACGTCTTACATCATCGAGCAGGTGGTCGATCTCAGTAAGGACGGCGTTGACTATGCACCATACCTAATGGGCCGTCTTTACGACGACTGGCCTGACGTCCGTCGCTAACAACTGAAACTGTTAGTGATTAAAAGCGCATGAGCATCACGACTGACCCTGGATATATTTTATGATCGATAGGGTCGTCTTGGTGCTGAATTTGCCTAGGGCACAGATATTCAAGCGGTTGTGTCGCGTGGCTACCTACGTTTCCGTCGCTTGACAGGTGTGGGGTCAAGTGATCGCTCTCGAGTTTTTTGAACGAGAGGAAGATTTCGTGCAACAGTGGCAAATGGGGCCTACCGCAACCTGGTTGATCGCAATGGGCTGGGTGTTCCAGCTATTTGGCTCTCTGTCCGTGTCGGTAGCCCGTTAAGATATTTGCCTAAGTTCGCAATCTAGCCCACCACGGCACGTCACCGTGAACCTAGCAGTAGTTTGGAGGTGGGAAAGTCTCAGTATTGCCTCGGACTCTTAATGACTGTGGCGATCCCGAATGGACTCACGAGTGACAGCAGAACTTTTTCGAGTACACTGCGAATGTTCATGGGAAGGCTGGGGCAGTCTTGACCTAAAACGGGTGAGACGCTGTCAGTCGCTCCAATTTCGCCTCAATAGTTCGTCCGAAAAGACATGAGTCCACCTGAAGCGCATGGACGTTTAATCACTCTATTTTCTTACTACGCCGCCAACCATCAGTTACCTTCCGTGATAACAGAGAAAGCTGCGTCTTGTCTCACGTTTTCAGCGCGCTTCAGAATGCCAATTATGGGGCATAGCCCAGCTCGCGGCTGATATCTGCGCTGCACGTCAATAACAAGTTTTTGAACTGATCCTGCACACCAGGAGGATCCATCATTGCATCGGGGCCTGAAAGGTTGATCGCAGCAGTGACCACCCCCTTATGGTCTTTGATCGATGTAGCAATTGCAGTTGAGTAATCGGATCGATGCAGTACCCAGCCTCGCTGGCGGTCGTTTAGGATCAGGGCCTGTAGCTCAGGAGGAATTCGAGGTGCAGGTGAGGAATATGTATTTAAAGGCCTCATGAAGCTATTCACACGGTTACAGATCCTGCTCTACAGTGATTCAATATAGGATAGTTCGACGTGATTTGCGTGAGGCAGGCTACCTTGGGAGCTTTCCGTTCGACTGATTGATCCAAGCCGATCGTTAACATCGCGCTACGAGCTTTGCGTGTCAGAAAGCGCTCAGCACCCTTGAAGGGTCATGCAGCCAGTGGTATGACACATGATAAGAAGAAAGGGTAGGTGCCATGAGAATCGATAAATATGCATTCATCAAGGTCGGCGAACAAGATGAGTTTGTTGAAAGAACGTTCAAAGGCTTCTGTGAGGTTATTCCTCAAAGTCAAGTTGATACATTCTTGATAGCGGATCCATTTTCAGTGCCGACCTTAGCTAGGGATTTGGCAAAAACCGGTTATTATCACGCGATTGTTGTTTCTATGATGATTCTTGAGGATATCAATTTCCGACAGGATCATATTGCTGATGCAGTAACATCTGGATTGGTGAGGGTGGGTCTTGATACTGATTCGTTGGTTCTGCCTATCGTGCTGCTCCCTCGTAATGGTCAAGAAGCGACATGGCAGCATGATGATTTTTGCGATTATTTTCTAGCTAAAGGGCGTGCCACTGCGAGTGCGGCATTGAAAGATTCTAAATTAATGTCTTCTCTACCCTTTCCGAAGAATGTTGTTGGATGGCTGTGGCCTATGTAGATCCTTAAGCTTGAATCGGGCGAAACCTCATAGTCCATAAACAGATTGAGGCCTGCCCGATCTGCCGCTCACGCGAGGGCACGTAAACAGAAAAAACTGTAGCTCTAAGCTTGATTACTACAAAGCGCTGCAACTCCAGCTGCGGCAATCTGAGCGTCCTGCTCTGGTTTGACCCCCGACACGCCGATGGCAGCTACAACTACCCCCTCTACAAGCAAGGGTAAACCGCCCTCCAATGAAGTTAGTAGGGGGGCGCTAATGAAGGCCGTACGTCCCGAATTGACCATATCTTCGTAGTTTTTGGTGTCCCGCCTACCCAGCGCTGCAGTGCGAGCTTTTTCGGCTGCTATGTAGGCGGAAATTGGGGCGCAGTTATCAAGGCGCTCTAAAGCGAGTAAATGCCCGCCGTCGTCAACCACGGCTACAGTCACTGACCATTTGTTTCGCAGGGCCTCTTCGCGAGCAGCGGTGACAATACGGTTGATTTCAGCGCTTTCAAGAACAGCTTTGCGTTGCATGAGTTTCTCCTAGGCGAGAGCTTCTTCCACCAATTCGATCCAGTGGCGTACTGGGGTACGGCCGGCACTGTCGAGGTGAGTTTGACAACCTATATTGGCGGTCACGATAACTTCAGGATTGCCGCTTTCCAGATCGTTGAGTTTGTTGTCGCGCAGGCGGCGGGATAGAGCTGGTTGTGTGATTGAATAGGTGCCAGCTGAGCCGCAGCACAGGTGGCTATCAGGTACTTCTGTGAGACTAAACCCGAAACGACCGAGGATGCTTTCCACGGCGCCGCTGAGTTTTTGGGCGTGCTGTAGAGTGCAAGGGCAATGGAAGGCCAAGCGAAGATCCGACTGGATGCCAAGTTGCTCAAGGGGTTCGGCACTGAGTATTTCGGCCAGATCTTTGCTGAGTGAGGTCACCCGCTGCGCTTTTGCGGCATAAGCTGGGTCGTCTTTCAGCAGGTGCCCGTAATCCCGCACAAAAGCGCCGCAGCCGCTAGCCGTTTGAACGATTGCTTCCGCACCTTGTTCAATGGCTGGCCACCACGCATCGATATTACGTTTTGCACGATCAAGGCCTTTATCCTGAGCGTTCAGATGGTAGTCGACAGCGCCGCAGCAGCCTGCTTCCCGAGAGGGGACTACGGATATACCGAGTCTGTCCAGCACACGTGCAGCCGCAGCATTAGTGTTCGGGGACAGCGAAGGTTGCACGCAGCCCTCGAGCATCAGTACCTTGCGATCATGGCGAACGGAAGGACGAGCTTTAGCTGGATAAGCTTGACGCGGTAACTTGGCTTGCAGCGCTCCTGGCAGAAGTGGTCGGAACAGCTGGCCTGCCATGGTCAATGCCTTGAATACAGCCGGGCGCGGGACAACGGCGCGCAGGCTCTCGCGTAACAAACGCTCTCCGATTCCGCGCGGTACCTGCTCCTCGACAACTGCTCTCCCGATGTCGAGAAGATTGTGATACTGCACACCCGATGGACAGGTTGTTTCGCAGTTACGGCAGGTCAGGCAGCGATCAAGATGGAGTTGTGTTTTAGCGGTGACCTCTTGCCCTTCTAGCACTTGCTTGATCAGGTAGATGCGGCCTCTCGGCCCATCTAGTTCATCACCTAGAAGCTGATAAGTTGGACAGGTTGCAGTACAGAATCCGCAATGCACACATGACCGCAAAATGCGCTCGGCTTCCTCTGCGCGAGGGTGGCGTTTTGCTTGTTCGCTCAAATTCGTTTGCATGGCGTACTCAGACCTCCGCGTACATGCGGCCAGGGTTGAAGATGCGCTGTGGATCAAGCTGCAGTTTTAGCCTTTGGTGGTAACGCAGCAGTGGCTCAGGCAGTGGCTGAAAAGGGAACTCATGAGTACCAAAGCGAGTGGCATGGCCACCTAGCGCCGTTACAGCCAGACGGACAACTTCCGCCGGTTCGTCAGTGACCAACCAACGTTGTGCTCCACCCCAGTCCAACAGTTGCTTACCAGGCAGGTTTAGGACGGCAGAGTTGTTCGGAACAGAGATTCGCCAGAGTGGTTCTGATGTGTCGAAGAATGGAAGCTGCCGCTCACGCAGTTTCGACCAGTAACTGCCATCCAGCGCTTCGCCACCTAGGCGCTCACAGGCTGACTTCACCGATCCTTCACCACCTTCCAAACGCAGTTGGAGAAATTTACCGTCGTGGGAGGCTGCGCTGATGGGGATCGGTTGCTGACCCCAGGCGGCAAGTTTTGCGAGGGCTTGATGTGTATTCAGTTCCAGTTTCACGCTGGCACACTGTCGAGGCTTTGGAAGTACCTTGAGGGAAATCTCTGTCAGCAGACCCAAGCATCCAAAGCTCCCCGCCATCAGGCGCGAGAGATCGTAGCCCGCAACATTCTTCATCACCTCTCCACCGAAGCGCAGAAGCTTGCCATGGCCAGTGATGATACGTGTGCCCAGCACGTAATCTCGGACGGAGCCGGCCCACGGACGACGCGGCCCTGACATCCCGCTAGCGACCATGCCACCCAGCGTCGCGGATTGACCAAGGTGCGGAGGTTCGAAAGGCAGCATTTGGTTTTCTGCTTCGAGCGCCGCCTCGATTTCTTTTAGTGGAGTGCCGGCGCGCGCAGTGAGCACCAGTTCGGTCGGATCGTAGGAGATGATGCCCCGGTGAACGCGCGTGTCGAGTATCTCACCTGCCACTCTGCGACCAATATTGGCTTTGGTGTTACCACCTTGGATGCGCAACGGGACACGTTCGTTGAGCGCATAAATCACCTGCTCCATCATCGAAGTGGAGTCGTCGTGATCTTGTCCCATTAGAATCGCTCCAGTTCTGGAAAGGGTAGGTTTCCGCGATGAATGTGCATAGATCCGAATTCGGCGCATCGATTGAGCGTAGGAATGTTCTTGCCGGGATTGAGCAAGCCGTTGGGGTCGAAGGCTTTTTTAATTGCGTGGAAAAGCGTGATCTCGTCACTGTTGAACTGGGCACACATCTGGTTGATCTTTTCGCGACCTACCCCGTGTTCACCGGTAATGCTTCCGCCCACAGCAACGCAAAGCTCAAGAATTTTGGCGCCCAGTGCTTCTGCTCGATTCAGCTCGCCTGGTTGATTGGCATCGAAAAGGATAAGTGGGTGCATGTTTCCGTCTCCAGCATGGAAGACGTTAGCAACGCGTAGCCCGAACTCATTCGAGAGTTCATCGATACCTTTGAGAACTTTCGGTAGTTCCCGCCTTGGAATGGTTCCGTCCATGCAGTAGTAGTCTGGAGAGATCCGACCCACCGCCGGGAACGCGTTTTTGCGGCCAGCCCAGAATCGAGCTCGTTCGGCCTCATCGCGCGCCAAGCGAACACTTGTCGCACCGGCCAGGTTCAGTACCTGCTCAACGCGCTCACAATCTTCATGTACATCAGCCTCAACCCCGTCGAGTTCACAAAGCAACATGGCTGCTGCGTCGATAGGGTATCCCGCATGAATGAAGTCTTCTGTTGCCCGGATAGATAGGTTATCCATCATCTCAAGGCCGCCGGGAATAATGCCTGCCGCAATGATGTCTCCGACCGCGCGGCCCGCCATTTCCACCGAATCGAAGCTAGCCAGCATCACCCGCGCTACTTGTGGCTTTGGTAAAAGTTTGACGGTGACCTCCGTGACAACCCCAAGCATCCCCTCGGAGCCAGTGAAAAGAGCGAGAAGATCAAAGCCAGGGGAGTCAAGTGCATCACTCCCGAGCGTCATGAACTCGCCGTCAGCAGTGAGAATATCCACCCGAAGCAAATTGTGGACGGTGAGTCCGTACTTCAAGCAATGCACGCCACCGGCATTTTCTGCAACGTTGCCACCGATCGAGCAGGCAATCTGGGAGGAGGGGTCGGGCGCGTAATACAGGTCGTGAGGGGCTGCAGCTTGGGAAATCGCAAGGTTGCGCACGCCTGGTTGTACTCGTGCATACCGAGAGTCCGGATTCACCTCAATGATTCGATTGAAGCGAGCCATGACTAGCAGGACACCTTGCTCCAGGGGAAGTGCACCTCCGGAAAGCCCCGTTCCGGCCCCGCGAGCTACCACCGGTACGTTATTGGAGTGGCAGAGCTTAAGGATCGTTTGGACTTGATCAATTTGATCTGGAAGCACTACAAGCAGAGGCATAACACGATAAGCAGACAGACCATCACATTCATAAGGTCTTAGATCTTCCGGGGTATGAAGGATTTCGAGACTGGGCATGGCATCGCTAAGCTGAGCGAGCAGCTTTGCTTTGTCTGGCCGCGGCAGTGCGCCATCGACGCGCTCGTCATAGAGAATGTTCATGAAGCTCACTTGTCAGTTTTTATTGTTGTTTGAGCCGGTTCCCGAAGGTTGGTGCACGATGTGATCGGGTGTTGGCTCGCGAAGCTGAACAACTCAACAATGCAGGTAGGGAACACCTAGGTCGATGTGGATTTAAACTGGTACTACCACTTTATTCGCGGATATGGTGCTTGATAGAGGTGTAATGAGGGCTATCACGATAGAATCAGATAGAGGCCTCATGGCCGTTATCCTCTGGTAGTACCAGTTGTGGAGTGCGTTTTGATGTCTGATTCCAGTTCAAACAAACAGAGCAAGCCACAAGTTGCTGATCATGTAGCGGAGAGGATCGAACGGCTCATCGTTGACGGGGTTCTGAAAGTGGGCCAGGCGCTTCCATCGGAAAGGCGCTTGGTTGAGAAGCTGGGTTGCTCTCGTACAGCTCTGCGGGAGGGCTTAAGGGTTTTGCGGGGGAAAGGGATCATTGAAACAGAGCATGGCCGAGGATCGTATGTCGCGAGCCTAAGCAGCTCCGACAACGTCACGCCCCTGATGCACCTTTTCAGCTCGCAGCCGCGAACGCTGTTTGATTTGCTGGAGGTTCGCGCGTTGCTGGAAGGTGAATCGGCACGATTGGCAGCATTGCGTGCAACTGATGTAGATCGGATGATCATCAAGCGTCGATTCGACGAAATGGTCGGATCGCAAGAAGACTCAAATCGCCATGATCCGCGTGTGCAGGCTCAACTGGATCACGCGTTCCATCGTTCGATTAGTGAGGCGTCTCATAATCCTGTACTGGTACATACCCTGCAAACACTCAGCGAGTTGACGTTGAGCACAGTGTTTGCTTCGGTTAACAACCTCTATTGTCGCCCTCCTCAGAAACGCCAAATTGACCGCCAGCATTCAAAGCTTTATCACGCCGTAATGGAACAATTACCTGAACAGGCTCAACGAGCAGCGCGGGAACACATCCACAGCATCAGAGATAACCTCAGGGAGATTGAGCAGGAGGAACAGCGCCTGGTGCGAGCCACAATGCGTATGGAGGGTTGGAGCTAAGGGCGAGGTTGGAAGTCGAAAAGCCTAGGCACTCAAGCTGGGCTTGTTGTCATCGGTTGCTTCGTCCTCGTGTCAGCAATCAGGCTGTTATGGGCTAAGCGTCATTGGTTATTGTCTGCGACGTGACCGGCCGCTTCTGCGCCTTGCATGTAGCGGTATCTGTGACCAGCAAGATATTCACGACCCACGTTGAGGCTCATCGGCAGGCACTCACCTTTCATTAGGAGACAGTTCATGCCTGCTCCTGATGTTTTCATGCCTGCGCGATTGTCGACGTCGCCTGGTGGAAGAAATTGTCTGCAGATCGGCGTTCGCTCTGTCGATTAGGTTATCGGAACGCATTTTCTCGCGCGCTTTTCAGCTTTATGTTAATGATTTTCTAAGTGTTTTTTATAGTTAAGTCATTGATTTTAAACAGTTAATTTTTTTTGATAAAGCGTGCCGGGTATCTGATTGCTTGGTGAGCTTCATTTGCCATATACTGCACCCGAACGACTGTTCGTGCGGTTGGCGGTATGGGCTTCAAAACGCCTTCTCGGTGAGGCGATGCGGCCCAGCGAGGGAAGTCTCAGTTGATTTGATGACGCACTGCGTTAAGAGCGCAATCGATACAAGCTCTAGTGGCTGACAGGGCGGGGGAATTATGGAAAGCTCAAAGGAATTACTTGCACGACTGGAGAAGTATCTCGGTACCTTCGATTGGAATGGCCTGACTACAAGTAAACAGGTAATTCTCGAAGCATTTCTCAGGGTTGCAACGCGTGATGGTATTGCTAGTGTTTCTATGCGTACCCTCGCTGCTGCAGTGGGATTGAAGCCACCTACAATTTATTCTCATTTTCCGGGTGGCCGAGACGAAATATTATCTAACGCTTTGCGCTGGCACTATAACCACTATGCGCATGGACTATTTGAAGATTTAAAGAATCTGCGAGCACCAGAGGAAAGTTGGTATGCATTGATAAACTTTCACGTCCGTCAACAATTGCAGCGGCCTGAAAATGATATCTGGGACACGCTTATCGCTACCGACAGGATCGCTAAGTTGCTTCCTGAGGGGTTGCGCGAAGAAATTGAAGATTGGGAAGGGTTTGTTGATTTTATGTATTTTTCCATTGCGCAGCACCTGGGTGCTAAGCAGTGTTCTATTGAAGCGCGAGCCTTGAGAAAACTATTTGACAGTATCGGGGCTTGGTGGAAGTGGGATGGAAGTGAAGCCAGCTTGGAAGCGGCGGTGGTCTATTGTGTTGAGGTTTCTAAAAGAATATTGAAATTGTAATGTTTGTTTTTTATGGGATGAAAAAGGTGGGTAACGCAGTTTAGGCGCGGACTCACTCTCGTGCACAGGGTAGGTTTCAATTGGTTTCAGTTTCATGGTTGTTTTAAGTTTCAATTAATGTTGCCCTGTTCGCGGCTTCAGTTTGCTGTGGAGGGGAAATCTACCGCTTCTCGAGAGGAAGTTATTTGTGAATTGGATTAGGAATAAAAACTTTCTAGTTGAACTGGCTTTGATTGTCGGTGTGTTTTCCCTTTGCACCGGCGAATTTGCGATGATGGGGCTAATCTCAAACCTGTCGGAGGCCTTCTCCAAGCCCGAGACGAGTGTGGCTCACCTAATCAGTGCATATGCGCTTGGGGTTGTGATAGGTGCGCCTGTTATGGTTTTTGTCGGTGTTTATCTGAGCAAGAGAAAGCTCATTCTGTTTTTGTTGGGAATATATACTTTTGCAAATGCTGTGAGTTTAATTGCGCCAAACTATGAGACCTTGCTTTTTTCAAGGCTCGTGGCTGGGTTCCCTCACGCTGCGTATTTCGGGGTCGCTGCAGTGCTCGCAGCCTCCATGGCGCCTTTTAATAAGCGAGGAAAAGCAGTCAGTAGGGTTCTTCTGGGTGTGACGGCAGCAATTCTGGTTGGTGCGCCAGGTGCAACGTATTTTGGTCAGATTTTTGGCTGGCGGTCAGTATTTGCAGCAATCACTGTACTGAGTCTAACAAGTCTCTTTCTGCTTTATCGCAACGCGCCTGAAGTTGAGGGTGAGCGACCACTCAATGTCAGAGAGGAATTGGCTTCATTTGCCAACCCACAGGTATGGCTTGCTTTGGCAATCGCCTCAATAGGTTTCTCTGGCATGTTTGGCGTGTACAGCTATCTCGCGCCGATGATTTTGAATGTCACAAAACTTGAGGTCGAGTGGATCGCGCCAATGCTCGTGATGTTTGGCCTGGGCACATTGATCGGGAATTACGCAGGAGGCGCGCTATACGATCGATTCAAGTTTTCTGCTGTAAAATACATCATGGTGTTCAGCTTTTTCGCGTTGTTTGCGTTCCCCGTGCTGTCGCTGACATTGCCAGGTGTGGCTGTTGGCGCAATGATGCTCGGATGCATGGTCGCGCTCTGCCCAGCACTGCAAATGCGGCTTATGGATGTCAGTAAACATGGGCAATCGCTTGTTGCCGCGTCCAACCATGCAGCTCTCAACCTTGGCAATGCTCTAGGCCCGTGGTTAGGTGGAGTGGCGATTAACGCCGGCTGGGGCTGGACTTCAACGGGGTATGTGGGGGCTGCCATGGCATTCATCGGATGCCTGATTTACTTCTGGTCTTACGCTCTAGAGCGTAAATCACTTGTAAGTACTACGAGCACGGTTGAGGAAGGGCTTCAGCGATAAAGCTCCTCGAACACGGTTACACAACCTTTCCGTAAACGGGGCCCTACAAAACACGTTAGGCCTCGATTCACCTCCTTCTGGGTGAATGCGCAGGCTTCTGTTCTTGTCTTTGATCAAATTGGTTGAGATCATCTGGCCACTATATGTGTGGCTAGGATTTTCCAAGCTCACGCCACTGTCCAGGCATGCTCAACCTCAGGAAACGGGTGCGAATGACCGAACAACTCAAGGATGAACACCTGACTTTGGTCAGTGGTCTTGTAACTCCCGAAATCGCGGTCGCCAGCACATCGGTTGCGGCGTTGTTGGCTGCCGAATCGATTCGTGGGAGCGATGGTAGTCTGATTGAAGGGCGTTTAAACATTCCCGAGTACCAGCGCCCGTATCGTTGGCAAACAAAGCATCTTCAGCGTTTGCTGAATGACCTCACTGAATATTTTTCCCCGCCTGCAGATGCAACTCTCCCCCAGCATGATTTCTATCTGGGTAGCATTATCGTGCACAAGACTCGAGAGTCTTGGAGGCATAAAGGCCAACTGAACATTATCGATGGTCAGCAGCGCTTAATCAGCATGGCGTTGCTCGCTCATCTGCTTGGAGAGCGTACGCTGGCCAATGGTGTTTGGTTGGCTTCACCAGAGTCTCAGATGCGCGCCCAACAGAACCTACAATGGCTCAAGCAACAGGCCTTGCCAAAGGTAGACTTCTCCAGGGTAAACGTCACATTGGTGGTGACACCACATGAGGATGACGCGTACCGGTTTTTTGAAACCCAGAATACCGGTGGCGTCAGGCTCAATGGTGCCGCGATTCTGAAAGCACATCATCTACGGGTGGTGCCGCAGGTTGATCAAGATAACTTTGCGAGACGGTGGGAAGCGTGGGGTGACTTGAACGGTACGATGGATTCGGTGATGAAAGCGCGCCACTGGCAAGCACTCAGATGGCGTGCGCTATCCAGTCATCGTCAGCCTATTCAGGCGAGAGAGGAAATTGTCACTGAACTTGCTGAGAGCACGGGGCGGGGTGCAGATGTGGCCTATCGCACCGCCAAAATCAGTCACTTCCTTCAAGACGAAACGCATCAGGCGGTAATGCGAGGGTACGCAATGCGCCAGCCGTTGAACGCTGGTGTGAACGTCATTCAGTACTTTGATTACTTTCAGCAGTTGAGGCGAAGTGTGCTGCTCCAACGCGATGATGGCAACCTTCAGTCCTTTCATCAGTTTTACGATCACTTGGTGAAAAGGGCCAACGGCAGCGAGTTCTTACTGAGGCTTTTTGATTGCGCTGTGTTGTTGTACGTCAGTCAGTTTGGTCGGCAGAGACTGATGGAAGCTGGGTATTGGCTATTCCGCGTGGTTTTTGCACCTCGGTTGATAAATGACAAGGCAGTGCGTGAGAGCACCGCGCAGAGTTTTGTCCATAAAAACCCTGTGTTGGACTGGATTGCGAGCAGTTTCACTCACGATGAGTTGGTCGAGACGTTGAAGAGGTTCGAATGCCCAATATCCAATCGACTTGACGAAAACAGTGTGAAATTTCGGTTCGTGCGTACAGTGCAGGAGTACTTTTCAATGCCATTGGCAAAGCCCGGCGAAGCACTGCAAGACACTTACGACAAGGAGCTCAAGCAAGCTATCGACCGGATGCTCGTGAAGCATTCCTTGAACCAGGTAGGTGCCCTATGAGCACCTGCGTCCTTTCCTATGTCCAGGCGCCTTCAGTGTTGTGTGACACGGACATTGCTCTGATCATTCCCAGCTATCAGCGCCCGTATGTATGGCCTAGCGAGGATGTGATTGCTCTACTGGATCAGATCACTACTGCCCACGACACAAAGGCGCCTCATTACTACATTGGCACGGTATTGACCTCTGTTGTGACGCCGCGGGCACCAAGTCATGCGCGTATTACTTATGAGGTCATTGACGGCCAGCAGCGCATGACAACGTTGATGCTCCTGGCGCTCGCTCTCACTGCAGTAGTACCCGACAACGCTCTTGCGCAATTCGTCGTGCTGGATAAGAAGCCACGGCTCGTGTTCGCCATTCGTGATGAAGTCCAGCGGCTGTTCGGCGCTTGGGCCGGGCTTGAAGAGGAGGAGGGCCCTAGGAAATCGTCACCTGCAGACGAAGACTACCTCAAGCATCTGTCCGCGGCCCGGAAGGCTCTCGCGGATCATCTGGACTTCTTGTTGAAGCAGAAGGATGAGGAGTATCTGGCGAGTATCGCGGACTACATCTTTTCGAAGGTGAGATGGGTCAATAACATCATGCCTAAGGGCATGGATCTGAACCGTCTTTTTTCCACCATGAACAATAGCGGTGTGCAGCTCGAGCAAAGCGACATTCTCAAGGCGCGTCTGTTGAGCAAAATCGAAAGATTGAAGCTGCGTTACGATGCGATTTGGCAAGCCTGCGAAAATATGGACGATTTTTTTGAGCGTAATCTACGTCGGGTTTTCCCTGCCGCTGATTGGAAGCGTCTCAAGAATGAAGATCTGGCTCAGTATTGTGCAGAGACCTTTCCGCTTCAACCTGTCGCGTCGCAGGTTGGACAGGGTGTGAGCATTGCCCAGCTGGCTAAGCAAGCAGTGCCAGCCAGCGATGAGGCAAAAGAGAAGGTGGAGCGTATCCGGTACTGCCGGCCCATTATCAGTTTCAGCTTGTTGTTGATGCACACCTTCCGGATCTACCAGCAAATGCATGGCGGTGAGGATGTCGAAGTTCGCCTGCATGAAAGTCGACTGAACGAATATTTTGAAAGCTTTATCGATAGTGCGGAGGCGAAACAGGCCAAGGCCTTCATCGAGTGCTTGTGGCAGGTGCGATATCAGTTTGACCGTTGGGTGGTGAAATGGCTGCCGGAGCCCGATAGCGACACTTGGTATCTACGTCAGACTAACGTCCAGCTAAAGCAGTCTGAAGAAGGTTACCGGCTCACTCGTACCCCCCTGGAGAGTAACGATCTGAGCCAGCTCCAAAGTGTGCGAAATTTCACTGGCGAACGGAGTGCACAGTACTGGTTGACGCCTTTCCTTGGAGAACTGGTGGCCGGGACAGCCAAAACGCAAGCGCGCGTGGTCACACTGTTGGAACGCATTGATAACGAATTGTCACTGGCTGAAGACAGCCAGAAAGATGCCAGCTTCATGCTGCTGATGGGGGAACGTCCTGCTCAGCGCGACATCGGTAGTGTCCTTGAAGACTTGAACGTGCCTCAAGGAACACGTTTTGAGCATTACTGGTTTCAGAAGCTCGAATACATTCTGTGGCGTGAGCGTGGCCGTTTCAATTTCTATGACTCAAAGAAATTGGGTGGCTATCGAGTGACGTCAAAGAATTCTGTAGAACACGTCCACCCAAGAAAGGAGGAGTTTGGCCGCCTCATGGATGCGAAGCATTTGGACAGTTTCGGCAATCTGGTGCTTTTAAGTCCTGGTGAGAACTCTTCCTATAGCAATCAGAGCGTTGGGAAAAAGCGAGAAGACTTCAAAGGCAAAAGTCGATACGACTCGCTCAAGCTCGCCCACATGTTTAATGCCAAGGCTGAGCGTGATTGGGATGAGCCAGCGATTGAGGGGCATCAAAAAAAGATGTTGGGCTTGATCGCCAGTCATTATGGTCAAGGTCAGGGATAAAGAGTCAGAACAACTGAAACTCTGTGCACGCCAAGCTGCATTGGAGCTTCGGCTCTACGTACAGCCGGATGACTCGCCGTTCCTTTCGAAACGGCGTATTGAGGAAGGGAGCACCCTGATCGCGCTCCCGGAGGGGCCAGCTAAGATTTCTGCTGACTTTGATTCCATGCCTACCGTATACAAGGAGTGTTTAGCTTTCGTCTCTCAGGGAGAAGTTAGCCATGTGCTCCAGGCCCTTCACCAATGCCGAGTGATCCCAATTTTCGCCGCCCAGTGCTACGCAGGTGTTGAAAACTTGCTGAGCATTTGATGTGTTTGGCAGGTTGAGTCCTAGCTCTTTGGCACCTTGTAGCGCCAGATTCAGATCTTTCTGGTGCAGGCCGATTCGGAATCCAGGATCAAACGTTCCCTTGATCATCCGTTCAGCATGAACCTCGAGGATCTTTGAAGATGCAAAGCCTCCCATTAGGGCTTGTCGCACCATCGCTGGATCCGCACCGTTTTTAGCTGCGAACAGCAGGGCTTCGCCAACTGCCTGGATGTTCAGCGCGACAATGATCTGGTTAGCAACTTTCGCTGTCTGGCCGTCACCGTTCCCGCCGACACGTGTAATGTTTTTTCCCATGACCTCGAACAAGGGGAGGGCACGTTGGAATGTCTCTGGGCTTCCGCCCACCATGATGCTAAGAGTGCCTGCCTTGGCTCCAACCTCACCACCGGATACCGGAGCATCCAGGTAAGTCGCCTGAGTAGCATTGATCTTCTCAGCAAACACCTTGGTAGCTGACGGGGAGATGGAGCTCATATCGATGACCACTTTGTTAGGCCCGATACCCTCTGCCACGCCGTCTGCACCGAACAGCACTCCTTCTACCTGAGGAGTGTCGGGCACCATCACAATGATGAACTCCGCTTTCTGAGCAACCTCTTTTGGGCTGGCCAACGCAATGGCTCCGCCTTCGAGCAGGTCTGCGGGAGCGGAGCTGTGATGAGTTGAGAGATAGATCTTGTGGCCAGCTTTCTGCAGATTCAGAGCCATTGGGCGGCCCATAATGCCTGTGCCGATAAAGCCAATGTTCGCCATGTGGGTTGCCTCTTATCATTTCTGGAGCCACGTCCTTCTGGCAGGACGCGGCTTTATTGAAGGAATCGGAAAGCGCCTAAATGTGGCGATTCTTTAAACTACATTGTGAGTCTTTAACCAGTTGAGGCCGGCCTCGGTCGTAGTAAGCGGCTTGTACTCTGCTCCAATCCATCCTTGGTAGCCGATACGAGTTAACCACTCAAACAGGAAGTGGTAGTTGATCTCACCAGTGCCTGGCTCATTGCGGCCAGGGTTGTCTGCCAACTGGATATGGTTGATCAGTTGGAGGTTGGCTTCCATGGTGCGAGCCAGGTCACCCTCCATGATCTGCATGTGGTAAATGTCGTACTGCAGGAACAGGTTGTCGCTGCCTACTTGGGCCTGGATTTCGAGGGCCTGCTGAGTAGTGTTCAGATAGAAGCCCGGGATATCTCGGGTGTTGATCATTTCCATGACCAAGCGAATCCCAGCCGCTTTGAGCTTACTGGCGGCGAACCTGAGGTTCTCGACAAAGGTCTTGTGCACGGTGGCGAAGCCCATTCCCAGAGGATGGATACCAGCCAAGCAGTTGACCTGGGTGTTGCCCAGAACTTTTGCGTACTCAATGGCCTTGTCGACGCCAGCACGGAATTCTTCTACGCGGTCGGGATGGCATGCAATACCACGCTCCCCTTTGGCCCAATGGCCAGCGGGAAGGTTGAACAACACCTGGGTTAGGCCGTGGGCGTCGAGCTGCTGTTTAATCTCGGTGACACTGAAATCATATGGGAAGAGATACTCGACTCCTTTGAAGCCAGCATCAGACGCGGCTTTAAAACGAGCTAAAAACTCATGTTCGGTGAACAGCATCGAGAGGTTGGCTGCGATACGGGGCATGGGGCTTTCCTTCTGCTGAAAACTTAGTTTTGACTCAGTGGCAGAATCGAAGTCGGGGCGTCATCGGCAGTGACTGCAATCTCTTCGAATTCATTGATCGCATTGATTTCTGTACCCATTGCGATGTTAGTCACACGCTCAAGAATGATCTCAACGACGACCGGGACGCGGAATTTTTCCGCCATCTGCTGAGCTTCTCGTAGTGCAGGAGCAATTTCCGAAGGCTCGTGTACGCGAATCGCTTTACAGCCGAGCCCTTCCACAACGGCCACATGATCTACGCCATAGCCATTGAGCTCCGGAGCATTGATGTTTTCGAATGCCAGCTGAACACAGAAGTCCATCTCAAAGCCGCGTTGCGCTTGGCGAATCAAACCGAGATACGAGTTGTTCACCAGTACATGGACGTACGGCAGGTTGAACTGCGCACCCACAGCCAGCTCTTCGATCATGAACTGGAAGTCATAGTCGCCTGACAGTGCGACAACCTTGCGCGTCGGGTCGGCCTTGACCACGCCCAGCGCCGCAGGGATCGTCCAGCCCAGAGGGCCGGCTTGGCCGCAGTTGATCCAGTGACGCGGTTTGTAGACGTGCAGGAACTGCGCGCCGGCAATCTGCGACAGACCGATGGTGCTGACGTAGCAGGTGTCCTTGCCGAACACCTGGTTCATCTCTTCGTAAACGCGCTGCGGCTTGACCGGCACGTTGTCGAAGTGAGTCTTGCGCTGCAGGCTGGCTTTGCGCTGCTGGCAGTCTTGCAGCCAGGCGCTGCGGTTTTTCAGCTTGCCGGCGGCTTGCCATTCGCGAGCGACTTCGATGAACACGGTCAGCGCGGCAGCGGCGTCGGAAACGATGCCCAGGTCCGGGGTGAACACGCGGCCGATCTGAGTGCCTTCGATGTCGACGTGAATGAACTTGCGGCCTTCGGTGTAGACGTCGACCGAACCGGTGTGACGGTTGGCCCAACGGTTACCGATGCCCAGCACCACGTCGGATTTCAACATCGTCGCGTTGCCATAGCGATGCGAGGTTTGCAGGCCAACCATGCCGACCATCAACGGGTGATCGTCAGGAATGGTGCCCCAGCCCATCAGGGTCGGGATGACCGGGATGCCGGTCAGTTCGGCGAACTCCACCAGCAGGTCACTGGCATCGGCATTGATGATGCCGCCACCGGCCACCAGCAATGGACGTTCGGCCTGATCGAGAAGGGCCAAGGCTTTTTCTACCTGGACGCGGGTCGCGCTTGGCTTGGCCACTGGCAGTGGCTGGTATGCGTCGATATCGAATTCGATTTCGGCCATCTGCACGTCGAACGGCAGGTCGATCAGCACCGGGCCTGGACGGCCGGAGCGCATTTCATAGAAAGCTTTCTGGAACGCGTAAGGCACCTGGCCCGGTTCCAGAACGGTGGTCGCCCACTTGGTGACTGGCTTGACGATGCTGGTGATGTCGACAGCCTGGAAGTCTTCCTTGTGCATACGGGCGCGGGGTGCCTGGCCTGTGATGCAGAGGATTGGAATCGAGTCGGCCGAGGCGCTGTAGAGCCCGGTGACCATGTCGGTACCGGCAGGGCCGGAAGTGCCGATGCACACGCCGATGTTGCCGGCCTTGGTGCGGGTGTAGCCCTCGGCCATGTGCGAGGCGCCTTCAACGTGGCGAGCGAGTACGTGATCGATGCCGCCGACCTTTTGCAGGGCGGAGTACAGCGGGTTGATGGCGGCGCCTGGGATGCCAAAAGCGGTATCGACCCCTTCACGGCGCATCACCAGAACGGCGGCGTCGATTGCTCTAATTTTTGCCATGATGTAGTCCCTGAATAAGCCCAATATCTTTGTGAAGGACTACAGTCTGAACTACCCTTTACGGGGGTTGAACCCTCCAAATAATGGTTTCTGTCGATATAAAAGGTATCGAATGCCCCGTTACAAAGAACTCCACAGTTTCATCCAGATTGCCCAAAAAGGTAGTTTCGCGGCCGCCGCACTCAGCGAGGGCGTGACGCCTGCCATGCTTGGGCGAAGACTGGATTCTCTCGAAGCACGTCTGGGTGTGAAGTTGATGCATCGATCTACCCGAGGGCTGCACCTTACCGAATTGGGTGAGCAATTACTCGAGAGGGCGAGGTCGCTAATGCGGGAATTCGATGATATGGAAGCAGACATCAGCAGTAGTGCGAAACGGGTTACCGGCAACCTGCTCTTGTCCGCACCAGCGGGATTCGGACGTCTGCACGTAGCGCCGCATGCTCTGGGTTTTCACCAGCTTTTCCCGCATTTGAAACTGGCTTTCAATCTCACCGACAGCTTGGTGGATCTAGTCGGAGAAGGGTATGACATGAGTATTCGGATCGGCCCGGTGACAGACCCAAACTACGTCGCCATAAAACTGTTCTCCAATCGGCGAGTCGTGTGCGGGACGCCTGCCTACTTCGAAGCACATGGAACGCCGACATCTCTTGAGCAGTTGGCTGAACACAATTGCCTGGCGTTTACTTCTCAAGGTGGACAGCAGCGAGGATGGACATTTCAGCAAGATGGTAAGCCCATGGCGGTGCGCGTTAGCGGCAATCTTGCATGCAATGACGGAGAACTGCTTTTTGCGTGGATGCGGCAAGGGTTAGGAATCGGATGGCGCTCCACGTGGGAGATCAACAGAGAGCTCCTAAGCGGGGAGCTCGTTACTGTACTGGATGGCTTCGCGCTGCCTGACTACGACATCCAGGCCGTATATCCACAGCAGCGGTATCTGCCCGCCAAGGTTCGACATTTTATTGACTATTTGAAAGGCGTCTACCAACGGCCGGGCTACTGGTAACGGTTCGGGCGTTCTGAGCGCGGAGAGATTTGCATTTGCTGTAGGGCAAGAATATGGATTTCCGATGTGCTGTTGATCGGAAAAAACGGCGTGATAACATTTTATGATCAGATTCAATCGACAATAAAAATTTGACGTTATCGATGCCGAGAGCAACGATTGCGCTAAGCGCGATGAGCACGCTCCACAGGATGTCGGAGGGAACCATGGATCAAACGTTCTTAAAAAAGGAAGAACGGACATTCAGAGTTGTGTGCATTAAGCCGAGTATCCATACAACAAAAAAAGTGGCGTATAGCCGACCGTAATACTTAAATCTGTCTATTACGTTAGTTGCACGCTTACAATTTCGAGGAGAAAGGAAATGGCAGTAAGTATAGAGGCTGAAAGCGTGGCGAGCACAAAAAGCGCACCAATCAAGCTGTCAGGAAATATGGGGGCGCTGGCTTTGGCCATGACGGTATTGGCATTTTCGGCGCCTTTGACGACTGTGGCAGGTTACATTCCCGTTTCATTGATGTTCGGTGGAATTGCTTCGCCGTTGTTATTTATAGTCGTCGGTATAATGATGTTGTTATTCGGTACCGGTTATGTGACGTTGAACAATGCGGTCAAGCGACCGGGGGACTTCTACGCCTTTATCAGCTATGGATTGGGTAAATCGGCGGGCTTAGGCTCAGGTATTGCCGCAGCCTTATCATATTTCATGCTGCTGGCAGGCGTGACCTCCTACTTCGGCGTTTCTTGTGCCGAGCTGCAAAAAAGTCTTATGGGAACTGCATTGCCCTGGTACGTGTTTACCTTGGGGTGCTGGGCTGCCGTAGGCATCCTTGGTTATCTGCATGTCGAGCTATCTGCAAAAGTACTTTTCTGGGTCATGTTGACCGAAATCGTCATTTGTCTCGCGTTTGCTTTTGGTGTACTCCATGCGGGTGGAAATGGCGAGCTGGCGGCCGGTGCTCCATTTACGCCGGGTGAGTTGACGAAAGAAGGTGTCAACATTCCGTTCGGGATGTTGTTTGCAGTCTCCTTCTTTATGGGGTTCGAAGCGACGGCGCTGTTCCGCGACGAATGCAAAAACCCGGACGTCACCATTCCTCGCGCCACCTACGGCTCGATTATCTTCATCGGGATACTTTATACGCTATGCGCGTATGCGATGATCATGGCTTACGGCCCCACTGCGCAGGCTGTGGCAACCGACAGCCCTGCCACCATGTTCCCTAATGCCTTTGGTCTTTTTGTTGATAATCGGCTCCAAGTAATCATCACTATTTTGGTGCTGAGTTCGGCATTTGCTGCAAGCCTCTCCACGCACAACGTATTGTCGCGTTATCTGTTTAACCTAGGTACCGACGGTGCTATTCCACGCTTCTTCAGTAATATTCATCCTCGGCATTCCTCACCCTTTGCGGCGTCCATGGCGGTATCGCTCATGGTACTGGCCATTCTGATTCCGTTCATCGTAATGGGTGTGCGGCCAGAATTTCTATATGGGCAACTTTCGGGGTTGGGTACCTCCGGGATCATTATTCTGATGACCATTGTCAATCTGTCTGCACTGACCTGGTATGTACGTCGCGGCAAGCAAGAAGGTGCGAACTTCTTCAAAGCGTTCCTAGCGCCGGCAATATCCACAGTGTTCTTTGTCGGTTTGGTTGGCCTTGTGACGTACCACTTCGACTTGTTGGTAGGCGGCGAGCCGGGTGAGCGGCGCTGGATGTTGTATTGCCTGATCGGGGTTCTGCTTGCTGGCATGGCTCTAGCACAGTTCTATAAATTCAACCGTCCAGAGGTCTTCGCACGATTGGGTCGTGCGCAAAATGTCTAGTTGGGATAAGCGCTAAAAAAGAAACGGGGCCAAGGCCCCGTTTTTTATCGTCTGTCGTCAGATGCGCCAGTAATCGGCAGCAACTTTCTGCGCGAGCTGGGCGACTATACGGTTCAAAGGCATATCTGGCCGCTCGATGAAGCTTGCAGTAAATGACATGACCGGCATTTCGTGCGACGTGTTGATGATTTCAAGCTTACCGCTTGCAAGTTCTTCAAAAACGACGTGCTGAGGAATGGCGGCGATTCCAATACCGTCGAGTGTCATGCGCACGATGGACGAGAGCGAGGAGTTGGCAAAAATCTTTGCTCGGTGCAGATTCTCCCGCTCAAACATTTCCTTGAGTTGCCAATAGGGCCGGGTGATACGCGCAAACGTAATGATCGGGAACTCAGCCAGTGTTGCTAGGCTGGGGTTCTCGGCACCAATATCCAGATCTGTCGATTTGACCCAGGAGATCGGGTATTGGCAAAGCGGCAGGTTTTCTGCGTTGCCTATGTTCACCGGCCCCATCAACAACGCCACATCGAGGCTGAAATCTGCCAAGCCTGCAGTCAAGTTAATAGTGCTGTCCACCACCACTTCCAGAGTTATTTCCGGATACTCATGGTTCAAATGTTTGAGCAAGTCGGAGAGCCAAGTGTGCACGATAGTGTCAGAGGCACCGAGGCTCACTGTGCCTCGAAGCCCCCCATGACCGGCAACCGCCTCTATCATCTCGCTTTCAAGGGCAAACATCCGTTCCGCGTAGGTGAGCAGTTCTCGACCTTGGGGTGTGAGAAAGCATCCGCGTTTGTCTCGCTCCAGAAGCCGACATTTCAGATCACGCTCAAGCTGTGCGATACGTGCTGATACAGCTGGTTGGGAGGTGTGAAGCTTTTCCGCCGCTTTGTGAAACCCTCCTTGTTGAGCGACCGCATAAAACGTCTGAAGGCTTCTCAAGTCGATCATTATTTGTCTCTCTTATCAACAGTTTACCAACTCAAAATCTCGCGAGGTAACGTCCTTGACGGATTACCGAAGCAAAAATCGTAGCGAACCATTTTTCAGCGTCACCGACATTTCAGCGGAATACTAAGTGGTTCGATAAGCAGACGTTATCTGAAGCAATCCAGAATCACAATTGGACGTTATCAGTCCTGCGCGCGACGATGGACTTACAAGATGTGCGTCAAACCGCACCCATGGAAAGCTCTCGTCGATAGTCCGGTGCGGGCCAGCACTATTTTGCTACTTACAACAAATCAGAAAGCAAAGTTTTGAATGAGGAGAAGTGGAATGTTCTCGCAACATTTACCCAATGAGCGGTTGCTCGAGGCCTATCGGGCCATGCAGACCATCCGTGTTTTCGAAGAGCGGATCATGATTGAGATGGGTACCGGTGATATCCCCGGGAACACTCACTTGTACGCTGGCCAAGAAGCAAGCGCAGTGGGGGTGTGCATGCACCTGTCCGACGAGGACTATATTTCCTCCACCCATCGTGGCCATGGGCACTGCATTGCAAAAGGCTGTGATATCGACGGCATGATGGCGGAAATCTTCGGCAAGGCCACTGGTACCTGTGGCGGCAAGGGCGGCTCGCAACACATTGCCGACCTGCGCAAAGGTATGCTTGGCGCCAACGGTATTGTTGCGGGTGGTGCGCCCATTACTTGTGGTGCGGCGCTGACTGCCAAGCTCAATGGCACGAATCATGTTGCAATCGCATTCGCCGGTGACGGTGCAATGAACGAGGGCGCCATGGCTGAAAGTCTCAACCTCGCGAAAATCTGGATGCTCCCGATAGTGTTCGTTATCGAGGACAATGGTTTTGGCGAAGCGACCGCTAATGAGTTTGTGTCGGCAGGTACTTTTACTGGGCGTGCTGCAGGTTATGGTATCCCCGCCACAGAAGTCGACGGCACTGACGTATTCAAGGTCTATACCGCCGCCGGTGAGGCAATTGAGCGCGCCCGTAGTGGCGGCGGGCCGACCCTTTTGCATGTCCACGTTCCACGTTACTACGGTCACTACAGTGGCGACCCGGACAGCTACCGCACGCCCGAAGAAAAGAAGTCCATGCGCCTTGAACAGGATTGCCTGATTAAATTCCGCGCAGCGGTAGAGTCTCAATCGCTACAGGACGCTCTGAAAGCCGTCGATGAAGAAGTCGAGCAAGCTGTGAATGAAGCCGTTTCTGCTGCCCGCGCAGCTCCGCTTCCTCCGCTTTCGGCACTCACTGCTGACGTCTACGTCAAGTACCTGTAAGGAGCATCGTAATGGCTAAAATTTCTTATCGTCAGGCGCTCAACGACGCCCTCCATCTGGAAATGGCGCGTGATCCAAAAGTGATCATGATGGGCGAGGATCTTACCGGTGGTGCTGGTGCTAACGGTGTCAAGGATGCCTGGGGCGGGCCTTTCGGGGTCACTCGCGGTCTGCTGGGAGCGTTCGGCCCAGAGCGCGTGCGCGACACTCCGATCAGTGAAACCGCCTTTGTGGGTGCGGCTGCTGGTGCAGCGTTGACAGGCATGCGCCCGATTGCCGAGTTGATGTTCGTAGACTTTGCGGGCGTGTGTCTCGATCAAATTGTCAATCAAATCGCGAAGTTTCGATACATGTTCGGCGGTCATGCACGTACGCCTCTGGTAATTCGGGCAACCTTCGGTGCCGGTACCCGTTCGGCGGCGCAACATACACAGGCCTTCTATCCGGTGTTCACCCACTTTCCAGGGTTGAAAGTGGTGATTCCTTCGAACCCTTACGATGCAAAAGGGCTATTGCTGCAGGCAATCCGTGATGATGATCCTGTCATCTTTCTAGAACACAAGATGCTCTACGACATGGTTGGTGAAGTTCCGGATGGGGCCTACACCGTACCGTTTGGTGAGGCTCGCGTAGTACGTGACGGTAGTGACGTGCTGCTGATCGCCTTTGGCCGGATGGTACAAGTGGCTGAAGAAGCTGCTCGCAAACTTGCCACCGAAGGTGTGTCCGCATGCGTGATTGACCCTCGTACCACATCGCCTCTGGACGAAGACACTTTGCTGGAGTTCACCGAAGAGATCGGTCGTGTTGTCATCGTTGATGAGGCTAACCCTCGCTGCGGAATGGCGGCTGATATCTCTGCGCTGCTGGCTGACAAATGCTTCCACGCTCTTAAGGCACCTATCAAGATGGTAACGGCCCCTCACAGCCCGGTTCCTTACGCCCCGAATCTGGAAGACGCCTACGTTCCAAATGCCGACGCTGTGATCAAAGCGGTCAAATCCATCATTTAGAGGTTGGAGCTATGTCTATCGAAGCAATCACCATTCCCAAGTGGGGAATGACCATGACCGAAGGATTGCTGGCCGAATGGATGGTAGCGGTCGGTGATCGGATTGAGCGTGGCCAGGAAATTATGGAGGTCGAGTCGACCAAGACTACCAACGCGGTGGAGTCTCCGGTTAGCGGCATCGTTCGCAGGATTGTGGTGCAAGAAGGTGATACCGCACCGGTCGGCGCACTGGTGGCCGTCGTTGCGGACGACAGCGCCTCTGAGGAAGATATTGAAGCTTTCATTGCTCAATTTGTCAGTACGGCTAAGCAGGATGGTGGCGAAGAATCCGGTGCAGTTGCAGCAAAGAAAATTGACGTCGGTGACGGTAAGGTCATCAATGCGCTAACCATCGGCCCGGAAAGCGACAGTACAATAGTTTTACTGCATGGTTTTGGTGGTGATTTGTCCACTTGGATGTTCAACCAGGATGCGTTTTCCAAGGATTTTCGCGTTGTGGTGCTCGATCTTCCTGCTCATGGTTCTTCGACTCCCATTAGTGATGGAAAGTTGATGGTTGCTTTGGTGGACACGGTTGAAAAGGCAGTCAACAAAGTGGCCAGCGGCAAACTTCATTTGGTGGCACATTCGTTCGGAGGGGCTATTGCTGCTGCCCTCGCCGAGCGCAAGGGTGAATCTGTAGCGTCTATTACCCTGCTGGCACCTGTGGGCCTGAGCTCAACCATTAACAAACAGTTCCTCAATGATTTTGTATCTGCCGAGCGTCGGCGACCGCTTAAGGAAGTGTTAGAGCGCTTGTTCGCTGATCCTTCGAAAATTAGCAACGATATGGTCGAGGCAACTTTGCAGTTTAAACGACTGGAAGGTGTTCCGCAGGCCCTTGATGCAATCAAAGACTTGATTGTCAATGAACAAGGGCAAGTACAGTCGATTACCGACACGTTGCGTGAGTTCAAAGGCCCGGTGCAACTAATCTGGGGTGAGAGCGATCAGGTTGTGCCAATGCCGGCGCCTTCGGAAGTTCCGAAAAACGCCACGATCAATACACTTCCGGGTGTTGGCCACATGCCACAGATGGAGTCGACATCAGAGGTCAACCGTCTGGTTCTGGAAAACATTGCAAGAGCAAAGTAACGCTCACCTCTGATTTGGCGCCTAGAGATTTATAGGCGCCTTCAGGACTTTTAATTATAACTTTCGTACAGGCGACTAAAATGGCCAATCGATTGTCGGGTAAGTGCGTCCTTTTGACAGGCGGAGTTGCCAATATTGGGTTTTCGATTCTGGACTCTTTTGTTAGTGAAGGTGCCACTGTTGCAGTTGTTGATATTGACGAGCAGCGTGGCCTGGAGGTGCAAAATCGTTATCCAGGCGCGGTAAAGTTTTTTCGAGCTGACCTGACTCAGGAAAGTGACATACAGGAAGTTGTAAAGAGCGCCGCAGGTTGGCTTGGTGGTATCAACACTTTGTGCTTAAACGCAGGGATTCAGTTGTCCGGTAATGTTGAAGATTTTGATTCGGCGGCCTGGGATAAAGTCTTTTCTATTAATGTGCGGGCAAATTTTTTATTCATTAAAGAATCGTTGATTTATTTGCGCGAAGCAAAGAAGTCGTCTGTGGTCTTGATGTCGTCGTTGGCGGGCAAACGAGGAGGCCCCGGCCTGAGTTGTTATTCTGCATCGAAGGCGGCAATTATCGGTCTCACTAACTCGCTGGCCATTGAGTTGGCTAAAGATGGTGTGCGGGTCAACGCGGTATGCCCAGGTTGGATTGATACCCCGTTCAATCAACCAATTATTGATTTCATGGGCGGTAAGGGCAAACAGGACTCGGTCGTTCAAGCCAACATTCCACTGGGTCGCCAGGCGACTCCGGATGAGGTGGCGCCACTGTTTGTGTATCTGGCGTCCGATGAATCCTCTTATGTCACTGCACAGGCGATCAATGTGTGTGGCGGCGCTTACAACTGATGTGAGGTAGGTATTCATGACTAACAGAATTACGCATGAGGCAGCGCTCCTTGGTTTGGCTGCAGGCATACGAAAAGCGAAAGAACTCAACCAACGCTCGACGCTCTCTATCGTCGACGACGGTGGTCATTTGATCGCCTCTGTCCGTGTGGACGATGCCGCATTTGGCACCATTGAAATTGCACACAACAAGGCATACACAGCGGCTGCCTTCCGACAATCCACTGCTGCATGGATGGAGGTCGTACAGCCAGGTGCTGCTTTGTACGGGCTTGAACGTTCGTGTGCTCGTCCGTTCGTGGTGTTCGGCGGTGGTATTCCCATCGTTGACGGAAATTCAGTAATAGGCGGAGTGGGAGTTTCCGGCGGCCCTGTTGAGGCCGATGAAGCGATTGCTAACTCAATCGTTTCGGCAATCCAACAACAATAATTTTCGTATCTTGATACTGCCGAGTAGGTGACAGTCGATGGAACCGATTAAAGCGATGCAAGCGAAGTCTGCGCAGGAAGTGCGTCAGATGATCCGTGACGGAGAACTACGCGCCCCAACGAGTGGGTACGCTGACGGGTACATGCAGGCCAATCTAATGATCTTGCCAGCTCAATATGCTGCGGACTTCAAAGGCTTTTGCGACAAGAACCCCAAAAGCTGCCCGCTAGTAGCCATGGGCAGACCGGGTGATCCGTCCTTGCCATTAGCGGGCAACATCGACATCAGGACTGATGTAGCGCGTTATCGCGTGTACAGGCAAGGGGTTCATCTCGACACAGTGGACAACTTGCTAGATATCTGGAGAGACGACCTCGTTATCTTTGCACTTGGTTGTTCGTTCTCGTTCGAAAACGCAATTCTGAATGCCGGTATCGAGATCAGGCATATCACGGCCGAGCGCAACGTGCCCATGTACAAGACGAATTTGCCAACGGTGCAGAATGGGCCGTTCAAAGGGAACATGGTCGTGTCTATGCGGGCCTTCAGCCCAAGTGATTTGGTTAAGGCAATCGTGTTGTCAGAGCGTTTTCCGCTTGCGCATGGTGCTCCAGTGCATATTGGCAACCCTGAAGAAATAGGCATAAAGGATATCTACAACCCTGACTTCGGCGATCCGCCCGTTATTTGCGGAGGCGACATTCTGGGATTCTGGGCGTGCGGCGTCACCCCGCAAATGGCCATTCAACAAGCCAATGTGGACATCGCCATTACCCACGAGCCTGGTTATATGTTGGTTACCGACCTGCCTGCTGATGCCAATGAGTTATCAGTGGCTTGATAAACAAGCGCCCGGATTAATTAAAGTTAAGTGTCAAGGAGGCTGAATGTCTGAGCATGTCGTGAAGCTGGAATGGCGCGCCGCAGCGCACTCCACCAAACCGGAAACCTATAGTCGCGACCTAATAGTCCACGTCAGTTCAGACGTGAAGATCCCGGCCTCGGCGGCTGTAGATTACCTTGGCACGGCGGAGAAAGCCGATCCCGAGCAACTGTTGGTGAGTGCTCTCGCCAGTTGCCATATGTTGTATTTTTTGGCGCTCGCAGAAGGGCAAGGGTATGTGGTCGACACGTACTTCGACAACCCCGTGGGTGTTGTCAGCAAGCGTGATGAAGGCGGTTTTTGGGTATCGGAAATTACGCTAAATCCACAGGTCGAGTTCAGCTCTGAAAAGCGTCCTGATGCGCAAGCTCTTGAGCGATTGCATCACCGTGCACACAAGGGATGTTTCATTGCCAACTCGATAAAGACCAAGGTTTCAGTACGCGTTAATTAAACTTAAGTGGCTATTAACAATATAAAAAGGTGACACATGAGTAATAAATTAGTTGTAATTGCAACGGTTACCGCTCAACCAGGTAAGGAAGCCGAACTCAAGACTGCTTTGCAGACTTTGGTGCCGGTTGCGAAGACTGAGCAGGGTTTCGTGCAATATGACCTGCACGTTTCCAATGACAACGCTGGTGAGTTTTTATTCTACGAAATTTGGGACGATGAGGCAGCTTTGCAACTGCACTCGAGCAGTGACTTCTCGAAGGCCTTCGGTGAAAAATATGGCCAGTTGATCAAGGCGTCGACCCTAACCAAATACACGCGCGTTTAGTAAGCTGTAGTGATGGGAAGCCCGCGTTTACTACTAAATGTTGAGATATAAACAATATGGTTAGTATCGACCTCAACAGTGACCTCGGTGAAAGCTTCGGCGCATGGACAATGGGTGATGATGCTTCGATGTTAAAGATCGTCACCAGCGCCAATATTGCGTGTGGCTTTCATGCCGGCGACCCAGCTGGAATTCTCGCGGTGTTGAAGGATGCGGCTACCCGAGGTGTGGCGATTGGCGCTCACGTTGGATATCGAGATTTGGTGGGTTTTGGTCGAAGGGTGATGGAACCTTCAAGCGCCGAGTTGATTGGCGATGTGATCTACCAGATCGGCGCGCTTCAAGGGCTCGCGAGGGCCGCAGGGACTCGCATCAGTTATGTAAAACCGCATGGTGCTTTGTACAACACCATTGCCAAGGATCACAGGCAGGGTGCAGATGTCATTGCAGCGATCAAGGCAGTAGATCCTCAGTTGACCCTGCTTGTGCTGGCTGGAGCGCCTATCGTGGAGCAGGCCCGTGAAGAGGGGATCCGTGTTGTCTGTGAGGCGTTCGCCGATAGGGCTTACAACCCCGACGGTACATTGGTTGGTCGACGCCACCCAGGAGCAGTACTCCATGATCCCGCACTGATTGCGCAGCGAATGCTCCGTTGGGTTCGTGAGGGCTTGATTGAAGCTATCGATGGCAGTCTAGTTCCGGTAGAGGCAAGCTCAATCTGCGTTCATGGCGATAACCCGGCGGCAGTTGAAACCGCTCAGATGCTGAGAGAAGTTTTCGTTTCTAACAACGTTCAGCTACGCAGCTTCACTCAGTGTACAGAGGTAGCGAACGATGCTTAAGACACTTCAGTTTTTGCCTGCTGGGAGCAACCGGTTTCTCATTGATTTGGATGACCTCGATACAACCATCCAACTTTTCGACGCTCTCTCGATTTCTTCTATTAAAGGGATTGTCGAGATTGTACCAGGCGCTCGTACGTTGTTAGTTACTTACGACCCGCTGGTCACATTACCACGGGATCTTTACGAGGCCATTTCTTCCGTTACTCTGGAAGACTTGGTTGAGCGATCTGGTGTGCTAGTTGAAATCCCAGTGCGATATGACGGAGAGGATCTCTCGTACGTTGCCGAATACTTGGGGTGGACGGTAGACAAGGTTATTCAGCGGCACTCCGAGGCTACCTTCACTGTGGCGTTCACAGGCTTCGCTCCTGGTTTTGCCTACATGACTTGTGACGATCCAGCGTTTGAAGTCCCTCGTCGCGATAGTCCGCGTACTCGAATTCCAGCAGGATCTGTCGCACTGGCGGGTCGATTCTGTGGCATCTACCCCTCGGATACTCCTGGAGGATGGCAACTGCTCGGTACAACCACCGTCCCAATGTGGGATGTGAACCGCGAGCGAGCCGCTCTGTTCAGTCCTGGGGATCGTGTTAGGTTCAGAGCAATCACGGAGGCTGAGGCTTCCCTCGTACTGTCGAATGAAAAATGCGACGTGGCGAAAAACACGGGCAGGTTGGGACTCAAAGTTCTGTCTTCCGATCGCCCTGCGCTTTTTCAAGATCTTGGACGGCCAGGTAACGCCCACCAGGGTGTGTCACAGTCAGGTGCAGCAGACCAAGAGGCGTTGCGAGATGCCAATAGCTTGGTAGGCAATCCCCCCACTACAGCAGCGATTGAGGTTACGTACGGAGGGTTCTCACTTCGAACTGATGTTCCGATTACGCTTGCTGTTGCAGGTGCACCAACTCCGATTACGATCTTTACCGCAGATGGACGCAGTCTACTGATAAGCAATGAAATGCCTATCGCCCTGGATGCAGGTGAAACCCTTAGCTTGGGAGCACCCCCTACTGGTGTGCGCACTTATCTCGCATTGCGCGGTGGCTATGAAGTCCCCGAGGTTTTAGGTTCGTCGTCTACAGACACGCTGGCAAAGATAGGCCCAGCCCCGATTACAGCCGGTGATGTGATCGTTCCCGGTCACGGCTCATGCTCTGCTGTCAATGCTCATCCACTCGCGATTCCATCTCTTCCAAAGGGCTCAGATACCGTTGTCCTGGATGTGATTATGGGGCCACGGACGGATTGGTTCACACCGGAAGCGATTCGTACATTTGTCGAGCAGCCGTGGACAGTTACGCCTGAATCCAGCCGGGTAGGTGTCCGGCTTCATGGGTTGACTGGACTCGAACGCGACAACGTAGAAGAGCTTCCATCTGAGGGTACATCCCGAGGCTCGATTCAGGTACCACGCAATGGTCAACCCGTCCTGTTCTTGGCAGATCACCCAATCACTGGTGGATATCCAGTAATCGCGGTCGTTGCTGACCATCACTTGTCCCTGGCAGCACAGCTTCCAATCGGCGTGCGCGTCCGTTTCAACCTGATTGCCAATTTCGATCCGCAGGTTAAGGAATTTGATCGATGAAGAAGCTACTCATTGCTAATCGTGGCGAAATCGCCATTCGAGTCATCCGAGCCGCACGTGATTACGGAGTCAAATCTGTTGCGATTTACTCCGACATAGATGCCGAGTCGCTTCATGTGGAGCTTGCAGATGAGGCATATGGCCTTGGCCCTGGGCGTCCCGCAGACACATATCTCAATATTCAGAAAATTGTAGATATCGCCATCAAAGCCGGCGCTGATGCTATCCACCCTGGATACGGATTTCTTTCCGAACGAGCAGAGTTTGCTCAGGCAGTTATTGATGCTGGCATCGCTTGGGTAGGGCCATCGCCTGACGTTATCAATGCTTTAGGGGATAAGGTTGAAGCTCGCCGGATTGCTCAAGCTGTTGGTGCTCCGTTGGTTAAAGGCACACCAGGCCCACTCGCCAACGCTCGCGAGGCGGTAGAGTTCGCCAAAGAAGTTGGACTCCCGCTTGCGATCAAAGCAGCTTTTGGTGGCGGTGGTCGCGGGATGAAGGTCGCGCGAAACCTCGAAGAAGTAGGCCAACTCTTTGACTCAGCCGTGCGAGAGGCCACTGAGGCTTTCGGTCGAGGTGAATGTTATGCCGAGCAGTTCCTAGATCAGCCGAGGCATATTGAGGCGCAGGTGCTCGCCGATACCCACGGCAATACGGTTGTTTTGGGAACTCGAGACTGTTCTCTACAACGGCGCAATCAAAAGCTGGTCGAAGAGGCACCTGCCCCATTTATCACTTTGGAGCAACGCCAGTCGATTCATGATTCCGCACGAGCTATTTGTGCTCATGCGGGGTATGTCGGAGCTGGCACCGTAGAGTTTCTTCTCTCGCAGAACGGGACTATCTCCTTCCTGGAAGTCAACACACGGCTCCAAGTAGAACATCCTGTGACTGAGGTCACAACCGGGGTGGATATTGTTGTAGAGCAGTTGCGAATAGCAGATGGGCTTGTGCTCTCTTTCACTCAAACACCCATTGTCCGTGGGCATGCTTTCGAGTTCCGAATCAACGCTGAAGATCCAGGTCGTGGCTTCCTACCCACACCAGGTCGCATAGATAAATTCCGTGCACCATCCGGCCCGGGTGTTCGACTCGACACTGGCGTGGAATCAGGATCAATGATCCCAGGTCTCTACGACTCCTTGATGGCTAAGCTGATCGTCTGGGGTGATACACGAGAGGAAGCAATCAATCGGGCACGCCGTGCACTGGCGGAGTTTGAAATCTCCGGTGTCGCCTCGGTATTGCCGTTCCACCGTGCGGTGATCGACGAGCCAGCATTCAATGGCGCCGAAAAATTCGGCGTTTACACAACGTGGATCGAAACCGAGTTCAAGGGTGTCACGCCTGCAGGTCGGGTGGAGCCAGCGGAAAGTAACCTAATTCGTTGTTTCATCGAGATCGACGGTAAGCGGCATGAGCTTGGCCTACCTCCAGGATTGTTTGCGGGTAATTCGCCTCAACAGCCTGTCCGAGGCTCGCAAGAGGTGAGTGACTCTGCCTCCGTGGAGGCGCCTATTCCCGGAACACTGCAGCAATGGCTGGTTGAGGATGGGGCGACGGTGCAGGTGGGGGATGCGGTTGCATTGGTAGAAGCAATGAAAATGGAGACCAAAGTAGTTGCTCGACTCAGCGGAACAATCAAATTGTCCGCAAGTGTGGGCGCATTGGTATCGCTAGGGCAGGAAATCGCAAAGATTTCCCCGCTTGAAGCCTGAGCTCAATTTCAGAGGGGCGCGTTTCATTGATGCGTCCCTACGTAGGAGAACCAGTATTTGGGCTTCCTGAATTCTGGAGTTGTTTAATCTGAAGCAGGGTTACGACGCACATGTCGGCCCAACGGAGTATGGATCGTGAAAAAATACAATGTCGCACTGATCGGGACTGGCTTCATGGGCAAAGCCCACTCCATTGCTACTGCAGTCGTTCCAATTCTTTTCGGTGCGCCGGTAGAAATTGAACGGAAGGTAATTGTAGATATCGACGAGGAGCTGGCACAAAACGCAGCCAAGCGATATGGATTTTCTGAGTACGCTACGGACTGGCGCGATGTAGTTAATCGCCCGGATATTGATATCATCGATATCTGTACCCCGAACGACTCTCACGCCGAGATCGCTATCGCCGCAGCGCTGGCGGGCAAGCATGTCATGTGCGAAAAACCAATGGCCATGACTGTCGAAGATGCCGAGAAGATGCAGGCAGCTGCCGAAAAAACCGGCGTAATCACCATGGTTTCCTACAACTATCGTCATACACCGGCAGTTCAGATGGCCAAGCGTCTGATTGATGAAGGTCGTATCGGCGACATCCTGAATTTCCGTGGCTACTATTTGCAAGACTGGGGCGCTGATCCAGAGCTCCCGCTGTCCTGGCGTTTCAACAAGGCCAAAGCTGGCTCAGGTACGCTGGGTGATATCGGTACTCACGTTATTGATGCCGCGCGCCTGTTGGTAGGTGAGTTCTCCTCGGTGAACTCCATTGTAAAGACCTTTATTAATGAGCGTCCGCTGCCCGATGGTCGTTTCTTTGGCCCAGCAGGAAAAGCTTCCTCTGAGCGTGGCAAGGTCGATGTGGATGACGCCGCACTTACCATGATCAAGTTCACCAATGGTGTGTATGGCACTATCGAGGTAACTCGTAATGCTTGGGGGCATCACAACCAGCTTGGCTTCGAAATTTACGGTACCAAGGGTTCGATTGCATTCGATTACCAGCGTCTGAACGAGCTTCGTGTTGCGTTCGCCGATGATCCTAAAGATACATTTGGCTTCCGTACCATCTACTCCGGCCCTCATCAGCCGTTCGGTGACAAACTTTGGCCTGTTGCTGGTATGGGGCAAGGTTACATCGATATTAAATCGATCGAATGGTACAACTTCTTGAAAGCAATCGCTGAGAAGACCCCGGCATCGCCAAACTTCAATGACGGGCTTCAAATCGAGCGTATTGCAGACGCGATTTTGATCTCCGGTGTAAGTGGTCAGTGGGAAAGCATCGAACAGCCAACTAAGTAACTGTTGACGCATTCCGAGGTAGGCGCGGATAACTTCGCGCCTGCTTGCTGTCATCCGAAAAATATCCATCATGATGTTTCTGGGAGACTAGGAAATGAGCGTTTCAATAGGCTTGATTGGTGCCGGAGTAATGGGCTCTGAGCACGGTAGAATTCTATCGATGGATACACCTCGCAGCACGTTGACTGCTGTTTGCGACTACGATGAAGCTCGGGCACGAAATATCGTTGGCAAAGGGCGTGTTTTCAAATACCCATTGGAGTTGATTAATTCCCATTGTGTCGATGCCGTAGTGATCGCGTCTCCTGATTCGACTCATTTTGAACTCGTGTTGGCTTGTATCGAAGCGGGGAAACCTGTTCTTTGTGAAAAACCCTTGGCAATGACAAGCGCACAGGCGTTAACGATCGTCGAGGCCGAGGTTAAGAAAGGTTACAATCTGGTGCAGGTCGGTTATATGCGCCGTTTCGATCCAGGGTATCTGGATTTGAAGACCAATTTTGATGAAGGCATGATTGGTACACCAGAGATCCTTCACAACGTTCACCGCAATCCTGTGGCACCTAAATGGATGACGGGCGAGATGCTCGTGACGAACGCGTTTGTCCACGAAATAGATGCAGCTCGCTGGTTGCTGGGAAGTGAGCTTGACTCAGTGAGGGTCGCGTCCTCAGACAGAGGAGATCCGATGATGATTGTAGCCCGCATGGCTAACGGATCTATCGTATCAACGGAGTTATTCATGAACTGTAAATTCGGCTACCAGGTACAGGCCGAGTTAGTAGGGAGTGAAGGGACTTTAGCTCTTCCGTCATTCGCATCAACATTGCTTAGTAAAATGGGAACCCGATCTTCATTTGTACCAAGTAATTGGATTCCAAGGTTCAGGGCAGCTTACAAAGCTCAGTCACGTGCCTGGGTAGATACCGTGATAACGGGTAGAAAAAATCATGGCGCATCCGCATGGGATGGTTATGTTACTACTGCCGTAGCTGAACGGATTGTAGCGTCAGTAGGTGCTGACGAGACCATTAGGATAAGCGTTGCTGAGAAACCTAAGTTCTACTCTTGATTTTTGTCGAAGAAGCACATTTATCTTTAATGGCTTTGATTAGCCATGTCTGACCATAAGACAATAATTAGTTAGAGGTGGTCAAGGTGATTCGATACGCCGTTGTAGGAGCAGGCTGGATTTCGCAAACTGCTTTCATTCCCGCTGTAAATCTTACTGGTAATTCGAAGATAACCGCTTTGGTTTCAGGTAGCCCTGAACGTGCAAGCGAACTGGCTCGAAAATACGATATTCCTCATGTCTTTGATTATGAGGGCTATGAAGAGTTGGTCGAAAGCGATCTTATTGATGCTGTATACATCGCACTACCGAACCCACTTCATGCTTCTTTTGCAATTCAAGCAGCAAATGCTGGTAAGCACGTTATAGTTGAGAAACCGATAGCAACATCTCTCCCCGATGCCGACGCGATGATTTCCTCTGCAAGAGAGGCAGGGGTATTTTTGATGACCAGTTACCGGCTTCATCACGATATAGGTACGATAACGGCACTTGATGCTGTCCGTGATGGCCGCATTGGCGACCCTTTGTTTTTTTCGGCCGTATTTAGCTTTCAAAGTGATGTTGGGAATCATCGCCTGAATGTCGAGCATTGGGGCGGGCCGCTGCAAGATATTGGGATATATTGCGTGAATGCTGCACGTCATATATTTAAAGCAGAACCAATTGAAGTATCTGCAGTGAGTACTCGGCGTGCGGACGATCCTCGGTTTTCAGGCTTAGATGACTCTATAGCGGCTACTTTGAGATTTCCAGATAATCGGATGGCTCAGTTTTACTGCAGTTTTGGAGCATACGCTGTTGATACTTATAGAGTTGTCGGAACACACGGCACGCTCTGCATGGATCCAGGCTTTAGATTTGAGGAATCTATGGCGATGAAGCTAAAAAACGCACACGAAAGTGAGTTTGTTAGTTTTCCGCACTTCGATCAGTTCGCTGGCCAAATTTCATATTTTTCTGAATGTATTCAGTTAGGGATAGAGCCGAGCCCTAATGGCGAAGAAGGGCTAGCCGATCTTGAGATTTTATTCGCTATCGAACGCGCGGCTGCTTCTGGAGTTCCACAGCGACTTTATCCAAAGTCTCCTCGTGTAGGGCCGACTAAAGGCACACTGCGGATGATTCAAAAAAATTTCAGCCTCTGACTGATTTAAGAATCTTATCTAAATAAGCATAGTTTTTGGGAGTGTTTTTTTTGTATATCGGAGTGCCACTAGAGACAGCAGCTGGCGAAACGCGGGTTGCTGCTACCCCCGAAACCATTAAGAAGCTGATCGGCCAGGGTCATCAAGTTGTTGTTCAGTGCGGTGCTGGCATCAGTGCGAGCGTCACCGACAGTGCCTATGAAGCCGCTGGTGCGGTCATTGGCAGCGTCAGTGAGGCGTTTGGTGCAGAGCTGATTTTGAAGGTGGTCGCCCCCAGCGACAGCGAGCTTGCTCTGATCAAGAGCGGCACCGTTGTGGTGGGGATGCTCAATCCGTTCAACAACGAAACCATCGCCAAGATGGCCGAGTGCGGCATTACCGCCTTTGCCCTGGAGGCCGCCCCTCGCACCTCCCGCGCCCAGAGCCTGGATGTGTTGTCCTCGCAAGCCAACATCGCCGGCTATAAAGCCGTATTGCTGGCCGCTCATCATTATCCGCGCTTCATGCCGATGCTGATGACCGCTGCGGGCACCGTGAAAGCGGCGCGCGTGCTGATTCTGGGTGCCGGTGTGGCCGGTTTGCAGGCCATCGCTACCGCCAAGCGCCTGGGGGCGGTGATCGAAGCGTCTGACGTGCGTCCTGCGGTAAAAGAGCAGATCGAATCCCTCGGCGCCAAGTTCGTCGACGTGCCCTACGAGACCGATGAAGAGCGTGAATGCGCCGTCGGTGTCGGCGGTTACGCCCGCCCGATGCCGGCCAGCTGGATGCAGC
>RCUR01000025.1_pt1 | contig 48380 bp, 34 predicted proteins | sample 2166151 | NCBI WGS metagenome assembly RCUR01 (sample SAMN09932785, study PRJNA488358) | compost metagenome | isolation source: compost soil in an enriched community | place: Germany: Experimental Botanical Garden
CCCTCTATCAGCGGAATATCAAACAATAAATTAATCCCTATTGCCATTCCCAATACCTCAGCCAAATCACAGGCAGCAATGGCTATTTCGGCCAAAAAATAAAGGATATAATTTATCGGTTTTGAATAAGTTTCCCGTGAAGCCTGAGCTAAATCACGCTGGGTAACAATCCCCAAACGCGCACTTAAACTTTGAAGCAGTAAAGCCATCAAATTACTCATTAATAAAACCCACAATAGCGCATATCCAAACTGACTTCCTCCTGCAATATCCGTCGCCCAGTTCCCAGGATCCATATACCCCACACTTACCAAATAAGCGGGACCAAAAAAGGCAAGTATTTTTCTAAAAACAGAGGTTTTATTTTGTGTTGGGACCGATTGATTTACTTCTTCTAAGGATTTGCTCATGGCTGAAATTGAATTACTAAGGCAAATATATACAAAAAACTTTTATATGAGTAATTATTTTTTTAGCTTTGTCTAAAATTTAATTTAATAAATACTAAAAATACAATTGTGAAAAATTTAATTTTGTTTTCGTGTGTCCTAATTAGCACTATCTCATTTGCTCAGGCAACAATGAAAGGAAAAGTCACTACAGAAGACCAATCTCTACAAGGGGCAAACATTGTATTGAAAAACTCCAAATACGCGACCATAACCAATCCAGACGGGACCTATAGTATAGAAAATATCAACATCGGGAATTATGAAGTCATTGTTTCTTACACCGGTTTTAAAACCCAAAAGAAAAACGTTAATGTAACAGACACAACTGAAATAATACTAGATTTTGATTTAAAAGACAGTCAGGTACTGGATGAAGTAGTGATAACCGGAACTTTAAAACCCGTTAGCCGTCTCGAAAGCCCTGTTCCTGTTGAAGTATACAAACCTACTTTCTTTAAGAAAAACCCAACAGCCAATATTTTTGAAGCTTTGCAAAATGTAAACGGCGTACGACCTCAATTAAACTGTAATGTTTGCAACACCGGAGACATTCACATCAACGGACTGGAAGGCCCTTACACTCTGGTTTTAATTGACGGAATGCCAATTGTAAGCGGTTTATCAACTGTTTACGGATTATCTGGGATCCCAAATTCGCTATTGGAACGAATAGAAATAGTCAAAGGTCCGGCATCTTCTTTATATGGAAGTGAAGCTGTTGGCGGATTGATCAACATCATTACTAAAAACCCAAAGAATGCTCCCACTTTTTCAGCCGATGCCTTCGCAACAGGTTGGGGTGAACTAAATCTTGACTTAGGCTTTAAAGCTAATCTTGGGAAAAACACTTCTTTATTAACAGGAGTAAATTATTTCAATTACAGCAATCCCATTGACAATAACGATGACAATTTCACAGATGTAACTTTGCAAGACCGGATTTCGGTTTTTCAAAAATGGAATTTCAGTCGAAAAAGCAATAAATTATTTTCGATGGCCGGACGTTTTTTCTACGAAGACCGTTGGGGAGGCGAAATGCAATGGGAGAAAAAATACCGAGGTGGGAATGAGGTTTATGGCGAAAGCATTTACACCAAAAGATGGGAATTACTGGGAGCTTATGAACTTCCTGTCAGAGAAAAAATGCTCTTCTCTTTCTCCTACACTGACCATGACCAGAATTCAGTTTATGGAGCACTCCCATTTCTGGCCAAACAACGTATCGGTTTCGGGCAATTAACTTTAGACAAAAAAATAAACAAACACGACGTACTTTTGGGAACCGCCCTTCGATACCAATATTATGACGACAGCACAACAGCCACGATCAAAACAGACATTAACTGGATTCCGAGTTTGTTTATTCAAGACGAAATTCATTTAGCAGAAAAACACAATCTATTATTAGGCGCCCGATACGACTACAACAGTAATCACGGTTCTATCTTCACCCCTCGCTTGGCTTACAAATGGAAAATAAACGATAATAACATTTTACGATTCAATACCGGAACTGGTTTTAGAATTGTTAATCTATTCACCGAAGAACATGCCGCTTTAACCGGTTCACGTGAGGTAATCGTTCTTGAAGAGCTCAAACCCGAACGCTCATACAATGTCAATCTGAATTATTTGACGAAATTCTATTCCAAAGACGGAAACTTCATTGGATTGGAAACCTCCGCATGGTATACTCATTTTTCAAATTCAATCCTTCCGGATTACGACACTGACCCCAATCAGATTATCTACAAAAATCTCGATGGTTATGCCGTTACCAAAGGAATCAGTGCCAATATTGATATGGTTTTCAATAGCGGTTTAAAAATCATTTTAGGCGCAACCTTAATGGATGTCTCAAAAACAGAAAACGGAGTTACAACCCAACAAATCCTTACCGAAGACTTCTCAGGAACATGGGCTGTTTCCTACAGGCTTTCAAAAATTTTCTTGGATATTGATTATACGGGAAACCTTTATGGCCCGATGCGTTTGCCTCTTTTGGGTGATTTAGACCCAAGAAAAGAATACTCTCCAACATGGAGTATCCAAAATATTCAATTTACTTTTACTAAATTTAAAGATTTCGAAATATACGGTGGAATTAAAAATTTATTGAATTGGACTCCAAACAAGGGCAACCCGTTTATCATTGCACGAGCGCACGATCCTTTTGATAAAAATGTGCAATACGATTCGAATGGAAATGTTTTGGCCACACCTGAAAACCCCTATGCACTGACCTTTGATCCGGGCTATGTTTATGGTCCCAATCAAGGAATTCGAGCTTTTTTTGGGTTTCGATATACTTTAAAATAATGAAAAAATGGGTTTACATACTACTGATTTTCTTTTGGGTAATTCCATCCGGATTTGCCCAATTAAAAACCTATTCGTTTCAAGAAGCGGAAGAATTGACGAAATCAAAACCAAAACCAGTAGTGATTTTTATCCATACTTCCTGGTGCAACTACTGCAAGATGATGGAAAATTCCACTTTCAAAAATCCTGAGGTTATCAATCTTTTAAATAACAGCTTTTATTTTATTTCGTTAGACGCAGAAAGCAAAGAAGAGATCCAATTCAACAACCATACTTTCAAATTCAAACCAAAAGGACAAAACACGGGAATTCACGAACTAGCCACTGCATTAGCTACAATTGATTCTGAAGTGATTTACCCAACCATTACAATTTTGGAATCTGATCTTTCTATTTTATTTCAAAAGCATTCGTTCCTGAACGCCAAAGCGTTGCTTACTATCCTCGAAAAAATAAAATAATTGGTTACTTTTGGGAAGCATTTTCAAAAATCAATATGAAGCATTTCGATTACATTTTTACCGGGACGGGTTTATCGGCTTTAATGACCGTTTATAAAATGATACAATCTGAAAAATTCAAAGACAAAACTATTTTGCTTTTAGATGAAAATGCAAAAAAGACTAACGACCGCACCTGGTGTTTTTGGGATCAACCCGATGAATTTTGGAGTAAAATCGTTCCTACAAAATGGGATTCTGCTTTGTTTACCAATGAAGATTTTAAACGCAACTTAAATCTACAACCGTATCAATACAATATGGTTCGAGGCTTGGATTTTTACAATCTGATTTTTGATTTGATTTCAAAACAAGAAAATATCAGTTTCATCAATCAGAAGGTAATTGAAATCGAAGAATCTGAAACCATAATTTTTGTACAGGCGGAAACAGAATCATTCTCCTGCAGCAAGCTTTTTAACAGTATTTACAACAAAAACAAAGTAGAGAACCAATCCAAATACCCTGTTTTGCAACAGCATTTTACAGGTTGGTTTATAAAAAGTAAGGAAGCCGTTTTCAATCCGGAACAAGCTACTTTTATGGATTTCTCTGTAGAGCAAAAAGGCAACACCCGTTTCATGTATGTATTACCAACTTCAAAAACAGAAGCTTTACTGGAATACACCCTTTTTTCGCATCGCCTTTTAAAAAAAGAAGAATACGAAACCGAGATTCAAAACTACATACAAAAACTAGGGATAACCCAATATGAGATAATCGAAAAAGAACACGGAAGTATCCCGATGACCTGTTATCCTTTTTGGAAACAGAACACAAAAAACGTCATCAACATTGGTAGTGCCGGCGGTTGGACCAAAGCAAGTACTGGATACACTTTTAAAAATTCGGACAAAAAATCTACAGAATTAATCAGCTTTCTTCAAAAGGAAACGGACTTTACAAAATTTCACAAACGAAATAAATTCTGGTTTTACGATTTGCTTTTATTGGATATTTTAGATCGAAAAAACGAATTGGGCTCCACTATTTTCTCTTCCATGTTTAAGAAAGGAAATCCCACTTTGATTTTCAAATTTCTTGACGAAGAAACTTCTCTAATGGAAGACATTCAGGTTATTTTAAAATGCCCTACAAGATTATTTCTCGAAGCTCTGGTGCGTTCTTTATTTAAACTGTAAAAAGCACTAACATTATTAACAGAACTTCCCTATTTCTGAAAGACATTCGCGGCTTACAATTATAACATAAGTCTTGCTAAGTCTTCCCAAACTTCACCATAACTCTTCCTACTTTTATATTTCCCAACACAAAATAATCCATTTTTAAGATTTCTTAAATACTAAACTTCCTTATTGCATGGCATCAAAAGCTTAAAATACTCATAACTAATTTATAAACTAAAAAAGTTATCCAACTAAAACGTTGTAGTAGTTGTCGCTCCCTTGCGTTTGAATTTATTGTTAAGATAAAGTATTATGTTTGGTTTAAATAATTTATTCCTACTAAAATTATTAAACCAATGAAGCAAAACTACACAAAAAATATTTTTTACGTTAAAATAATGCAAAAAATACAGCCAGCCCTATTTCAATATTTTTTCACTTTATCCTTTTTAGCATTATTAAACAATCCCTCTTACGGACAGACTACATATACTTGGCAAAGTTCCGCCCCTGACGGAAACTGGATGAGGGGGATTGATAGTGGTCCTAGATGGAATCCGGGTACTTTGTGGGATGCCCCACCTTCTTCTCCTAATACAATATTGTATTTCAATGACAACACCCAAAACACAATGACCAACAATATAGGTACAGGCTATATTATACAAAAAATTATATTCGGCAGCTCTAATACTTCGACCAGGACTATTAGCGGAAATTCCGTACAATTTAGAGAATTGGGTTCCACTTGGCCAAGAATACAAAATGATGCTACTAATGTTGTACATACTATTAATTTCCCATTTGTAGCTAGCCCAAACATTGGTTTTAACATGGAATTGGTTGCGAATGCAGGACCACTTATTTTTGGCGGAACAATAACGAATAGTGGAAGATCTGTTTATGTTTATGGAAACAACTCAAGTATTGATGCAAGCAACAGATGGGTACGTTTATCAGGAGCCATTTCAGGAGGGGGAGGTATTACAGTTGATCGATCTGGAGTCTTACTCTTGGCGGGAAACAACACCTACACGGGAACTACAGAAATAAAATCCGGAATCTTAAAACTGGAAGTAGCCGAAAGAATAACAAATACTTCAAATATACTGTTAAGTGGTGGTACGCTAAGCACTGGAAATACAACTGGGTTTACAGAAACAGTAGGAACATTAACTCTATCAAACAACTCCACAATAGCTTTAGGTACAGGAACCCACACAATAAATTTCAGCGCAAGTAATACCTCTAGCTGGACCGTTGGAAAAACCTTAACCATCACAGGATGGATGGGCACTCCAGGTATTAGTGGAACCTCAGGAAAAATATTTGCTGGAAGTGCTTCAACAGGTTTAACAGCAGATCAATTAGCCCAAATAACTTTTAGTGGTTTTGGACCAGCAACCATATTAGCTACTGGCGAAATAGTGCCATGTCTTCAGCCTACAATAACCACTACAGGCACTGCAACAGCAGTTTGTTTCGACACAATCACACAAACGACCTCACTAAACTATACAGCAACAACAAACTCACCCGTTTCATATAGTATCGACTGGGATGCCGCAGCCAACACCGCCAATCTAGCAGACCAACCAAGTACTGCCTTCGCGTTTTCATCAGATGCGGGAAGCGTAAACACTATCGCAATTTCTGCAGGCGCACTTGCGGGAACCTACTCAGGTATAATGACAATTAGTACTGCATCAGGATGTCAAAGCAACCAAGCTGTAAGCATAAAAATACAAGGAACATTAACCCCTGGAGCAATAGATGGAACAGCTATACAGTGTCCCTCCCTAACTTCACAAATGTACAATATTAGCGCCCTTAGCGGAGCCACAGCGTACACTTGGACCGTGCCAACAGGCTGGTCGATAACTGATGGAATAGGCACTAATTCTATAACAGTAACAACAGGTAATCTTGGTCAAAATGGAAATATTACTGTAACTGTAACAAATAGCTGCGGAACCGGTTCCTTACAAACATTAGCTGTTACCATCGCAAATACAGAACCCACAATTACAACACCTACAAGTGCATCGATTACAAAAACGACGGCCACATTAGGAGGAAACATAACTTCTATCGGCTGTTCAAACGTTACAGAGCGCGGTATTTATTACAGCATGACAAGTGGTTTTGCTGACGGCACCGGTATAAAAGTATCAACATCAGGAAATTTCACATCTGGCGTTTTTACGCAAAATGTCACTGGCCTGACAGACGGAATCACTTATTATTACAAAGCCTTTGCCACTAACAATGGAGGCACAACATACACCTCACAGGGAACCTTCACAACCACTCCCGAATCCACTTTACCCGAAACTGATATTTTTGAATCCTACGCTTTCCTAAAAACGTCAAAAACAGTAGCGGGCGTAACAACAACGACAAGTGAATTCTACGAATTAGACGCCGCATATGGAAGTGCTATACCTAAAGGATTTAAACAAGATTTAGGCACCTTCCCTCCAGGAACCAATTACTATCTGGGCGCTGAAATAAAAACATATAAAACAACAGCATCAACGCATAAAGTATGTGACTGTTCTTCTTGGTATTATATTTACAAACCAACAGAAACAGCTCCTGAAGCCACGGACTTCCCTTTACCTACAGATGGAACAGACTTTATTGACTCCAGCAATGGGTTGTTCTTAAAATCTGCAACATTAGCAGATGTAACTTCATCTCAAACTAATCTTAATGCTGTACAGAGTACCAGTAACGCTACTTATAACAGTATGCTGGGAACAACCTCTCCAATAGACTCACATATCAAAAAATTTCAAAACCAAGCTTCAAGCGTAGATACCGAAATGATATTCCCAACTTGTGTTGGCGATTTTAAAGTAGCCATTGCTCTTTTGGTAAAATTCAGTTCAACGGGAGATTGCACACAAACATCTAGCTTATATTATAAAAGAGACATTAACGAACCAAAAAAATTCGATATGTCAGGAACTTTAGTAACCCTAAATCCAAGCCATCCAACAGTCGAAACAACTGATGCGGTAAAAAATTCTCAAACAGATGTTTTCTACACATCAAGCATCACAATAGCTGGTAATTCCACCCCAACACACACTTGGAACGGAACTTCTTGGTCTCCTGCAACGGGGTTTGGTATTGACAGCAACTTACTTTTTAACGCTAATTATACCGTCGGAACTAACTCAAGCCCAGGAGGCACAACAGCTGGATTCACCGTAAACAGCATACAAGTTGCCGATGGCGTCACTGTAACTATTCCGGATGGAAAATTCATTAAAGTTTATAATGAAGGAAACACTAACATCAGTGGAAAAGTCATTGTTTCCAACCAAGCCAATTTCGTACAAAGCTGCAATGAGACTGGAATACTGTCCCCAAACATTGAATTGACAAAATCAACAAGAGAGATGAATTTCCTTGATTATATTTATTGGGGATCCCCGGTAAAAGAAAATATAACTTCGCAATTACCGTCTGACTTTGACCGGAAGTACTACTGGAAATCCGGACCGGGAGGTAATTGGCAAAAATTAATCACCACAATTCCGGCACAAGGATTCATTACCAGAATAAGAACTGCCGCAACCAAAGTTCCTGTAACCTTCAAAGGGACCGCCAATAACGGTATTATTACTATTCCTGCAATAAAAGAAGATGATGATGAAGGTAATCCTGCCAATTATGCATTGATCTGCAACCCTTACCCTTGCGCATTGGATGCTGAAACTTTCTTAACAAATACTAACAACAACTTCCTTGGGGGCACTTTGTCCTTTTGGACCTCTATTACCCCTGTAGACGACATAAAATACACCCCCGAAGACCCTTATAAATACAACTACAATCCTGCAGATTACGCCTCTTGGAATTTAACAGGTGGAATAGCGACTGCTTCAAAAGCAGTAACTGACTTAATTGGAGACGGCTCCTTAATTCCAACAGGAAAAATAGCTTCAGGGCAAGGCTTCATAGCAGAAATAAAAAACAATGGCGATGTCTATTTTGATAACGATATGCGATTGACAGCAGATGTAAACACGCAGTTCTTTAAACAGGTTCCAAAAAAGGCAAAAACCACAAAGTCAAAAGATTCAAATAAAATCGAAACTGAACCGAAATTAGAAGAAGGCAGAGTATGGCTAAACATTAGTAACCAAAGTAATTTTAGACAAATGCTTTTAGGCTACATGAATGGCGCTTCTAATGAGTATGACGAAAGATACGATGGAAAAGTGTATTCCGACAGTCCAATAACCATCTATAGCCTTTTGAACAACAAAGGAATGTCAATTCAAGGAAGACAATTGCCATTTGATGAAGAAGAAAAAATTTCTCTTGGGTATGACACATCTGTCGAAGGTGAATTTTATATTAACATTGACCAGGCGGACGGCTTCTTAAAAAACAGAAGCATTTACCTTGAAGATAAATTATTAGGAACAGAACACGATTTAAACCAAAGTGCTTATATCTTTTCAACAGGTATAGGTACTTTTAATGACCGTTTTGAGCTAAAATACACCAGTAAAACTTTGGAAATAAAAGAACTGAAAACAGAAACAGAAGCTGTATCCGTTTCAGGCTCTAAAAACCAAATAAAGATCAATTCAACAAAGGAGGAACTAGCGACTGTAAGTATTTATGATATAAGCGGAAGACTAATTTTATCAAAAAAGAACATTAGTAAAAAGGAACTTTTACTAACCAATCCAACGAAACAAAACGGCGTTTTAATTGTAAAAGTAGTTTTAAAAAACAACGAAGAAATAACTAAAAAAATTATTTTATAAAGCCTTCTTTTCACCAAATCGCCTAAAAAGATCCCTCATATAGCTTAAAAAAATATCAATGATAGCAATCAAAAACCCAATCGATTTTTTCAATAAAAATATATCTCATTTTATATCTAAAGTCATCTTTCCAGTGAACAGGCTAAGAGACCATATTTTAGAAATTAACAAAAAAATATCTCAAATTATTGAACTATAACAAAACTTTATACTTCAGGGAATGTTCTTGGTTTTAAACTTTGTAACTTTGCAAAACTTAAAGACAAAAAATAAATAAACTTTAAACAAAGAAATATGTATCCAGAAGAAATGGTAAAACCAATGCGTACCGAATTAACGGATGCCGGTTTTCAAGAATTACATACAGCTGAAGCAGTTAAAAATGCTATTAATGCCGAAGGAACAACTCTTGTGGTTGTAAATTCTGTTTGTGGTTGTGCTGCAAGAAATGCACGTCCAGGAGCAAAAATGAGCATCGATAATGCTAAAAAACCTGATCATATTGTTACGGTTTTTGCAGGTGTAGACAAAGAAGCTGTTGATGCTGCAAGAGGATTTATGTTCCCTTTCCCTCCATCATCTCCAAGCATAGCGTTATTCAAAAACGGAGAATTAGTTCATATGTTAGAGCGTCATCATATTGAAGGTCGCCCAGCAGAATTAATTGCAGAAAACCTGAAAGACGCTTTCAACGAGTACTGTTAAAAAAAATACAGGAACAAAAAAACCATTCGTTTGAACGAATGGTTTTTTTTATGTTTAAATTACTATGTTACTAATTCCACCCTCCACCTAGAGCTTTATATAACTCTACTGTCGAGCTCAATTGCCTTTGTGACAATCTTGAAAGCTCCAATTCGGCCTCGTATAAAGAACGTTGCACATCTAATACTTCAAGATAAGAAACATATCCGTTATAGTATCTTGCATTAGACAACTCCAAATTCTTTTTAGCTGCCATTACTTGCCTGTTACGGGCATTCCATTCTTCTTTATATGTTTTCACATCCTGCAAAGCCTTCTCTACTTCAGCAATAGCAACAAGATAGGCTTTTTGGTAGGCAAACTTAGATTGCTCTGCTTGTTGTCTATAAATCTCTACCCTGCGCTTATTTTTTCCAAAACTAAAAATAGGACCGGCAACTCCAGCGGCGGCATTTTGACTATAGGAACTTCCTAAAAACAAATCACTTAAATTAGCACTGGCAAAACCAGCCATGGCAGCAATATTAAACGACGGAAAACGCATAGCCTGAGCAACCCCAATTCTCTCGTTTGAAGACATATAAAACAATTCCGCCTGTTTGACATCAGGCCTGTTTTCAAGTAACTTTGACGGCAACGACAACGGTATATCTGTTACAATTTTCTGATCACTATTTGCTATCCCGCGTTCAATTTTGCCTGGAACCTGTCCTGTTAAAACAGAAATAAAATTTTCCAGAGCTGTAATTTGCCTTTGAATACTTGGAATTCCAGCTTCTGCAATAGCCACTTGTTGTTCAATTTGAACTTTATCAACTTCAGACACATACCCTTTCATAAATCGCTCATTAATAATCCTAAACGATTCTTGTCTATCTGCTAAAGTTTTCTGAGTAATATCCAGTTGATTATCCAAATCCCGAAGTTGAAAATAAGAAATAGCAATATCGCTGACGATGCCCGTAAGTATGACTTTTCTAGCCTCCTCTGTCGCTAACAATTCAGCATTTAAAGCTCTATTTTCATGACGCACTTTACCCCAAAAATCAAGCTCCCAACTCATATTTGCCTGTACATTCGATGTTGGAAAAGTTTCCTTATTACTGTTTATTGTACCTCCGTATTGAAAAGAGGGAAACAAATCAGCTTTAGAATACCCTAATTCTGCTCTGGCCTGTTCCAATCTGGCCATCGCAATTTTCATATCATAATTACTTTCAATTCCTTTATTAATTAGACCTTTAAGAACATCATCATTAAACAGATCAAACCATTTCAAATTAACAACAGATTTAGACGTGTCAATAACGGCTTGTGAATTTTGAAACGTTTCAGCTTTTTGATCTTCGGGTCTGGCGTATTTAGGCCCTACCAAACAACCCACAGGAAGTAAAGCAAGTACAAAAACAATAACAACTATTTTAAATTTATTCATCATGACTTGTCGTATTTGAATCCATATTATTTTCAGTAGTTACCACCTCATCTTTCTTTTTTCCGATACTTTCAATCATAACAAACAAACCGGGAACAATTAATACCCCCAAAACAGTGGCTATTAACATCCCACTAAACACTGCCATCCCCATTACGATACGCGCCTGAGAACCAGCACCTGTAGCAGTAAGTAACGGAACAACACCAAGTATGAAGGCGAAAGCAGTCATCAATATTGGACGAAAACGAAGTTTTGCAGCAATCATTGCCGATTCGTAAAGCGGTTTGCCTTTTTCATATTCTTCTTTTGCAAACTCTACGATAAGGATCGCATTTTTTGCCACCAATCCAATGAGCAGTACCAATCCAATTTGTGCAAACACATTGTTTACATAGGCATCACTTCCCATTCTTGCCAAAAACAATCCTAAAAAAGCTCCAAAAACAGCTAAAGGCGCTCCAAGCAACACACTAAATGGTAGCTTCCAACTTTCATATTGTGCCGCAAGAATTAAAAACACAAACACCAGCGCCATCAAAAACACAGAACTTCCTCCTGGCGAATGTTTTTCCTGATAAGAAAGGTTAATATAATCATAACTCATATCGGCAGGCAAAGTCTCCTTGGCCACTTCTTCTAATGCATCCAAAGCTTGTGCGCTACTGTAACCATCATTCGGACTACCCCCTATTTCAGCTGCCCTGAATAAATTAAGACGATTCGTAAAATCAGGTCCAGAAACTTTTGTTGCTGTAACTAAGGTTGATACCGGCAACATTTCACCGTTATTATTTCTTACATAAATCTTATTTAAATTCTCTGGTTTCAATCTATCGACGGCTTCTCCTTGTAAGTACACTTTATATTGGCGGCCAAAACGATTGAAATCATTCACATATGTACCTCCTAAAAATGCCCCTAATACTTCAGTAACCTTAGAAACTGGCACCCCTAGCTTCATCGCTTTTTCGTTATCAATATCTAATTTTATCTGAGGCGTCCCTGCATTAAAAGTGGTATAAATTCGCTTTATTTCAGGACGTTTTTGGGCTGCCGCAATAAAAGCTTGTGTTTGCTGCGCAAGATACTGTGGCGTGTTTCCGCCCCTATCCTGTAGCATTAAACTAAAACCTGCAGACGCCCCTAATCCTTGAATAGCGGGTGGGCCAAATGCAAAAGCAGTTGCAGTTGTAATTTGTGTAGACAATCTTTTATTTAATCGATCGACCAATTGTTTAGCCGTTTCTGCTCTTTCTTCCCATGGTTTTAACGATATAAAAATAAAAGCATTATTAGGTTGATACGAATTGGTAAGCATACTAAATCCATTAATCGTAGTATAAGATAGAATTGATTCTTCTTCTTTTAAAAATCCATCTATTTTTCTTGAAATTTCATCTGTTCGCTGAAGAGAAGATGCCGGAGGTAATGCTATATTAATTAAGACATAACCTTGATCTTCCTCTGGAATAAAGCCAACTGGAATCTTTTTACCTAAAAGAGCAACAGCACCTAAAACTACAGCAAGCAAAACAATGATGCGTAATGACTTTTTAGCAAAAAAGGTAGCTCCTTTTAAATACCCTCCGGTCACTTTTTCAAAAATTCTATTGAAACCTGCAAAAAATTTGGCAAGCCATCCTTTTTGTTCGCTGACAGGTTTTGTGGGTTGTAACAACATGGCACAGAGGGCGGGACTCAGCGACAGGGCGCTAAATGCCGAGAAGGCCACCGAGACCGCAATGGTTATGGCAAACTGCTGATAAAACCTTCCCGTGATACCTGGCGTCATAGCAACCGGTACAAACACTGCAATCAATATAAGAGCAATTGCTATTACTGGCCCCGAAACTTCTCGCATCGCTTGTATCGTCGCGTCTTTCGGAGATTTGCCATGCTCAATGTGATGCATCACGGCTTCCACAACCACAATCGCATCATCCACAACAATACCAATAGCAAGAACTAATCCCAATAAGGATAAGGTGTTAATTGAGAATCCCAACATAGGAAAAACGGCAATAGTTCCAATTAACGAAACGGGTACCGTAATTAATGGGATTAATGTCGCACGCCAGTTTTGAAGAAATATAAATACAACAAGAATAACGAGTACAATAGCTTCAAAAAGAGTGTGAACGATATCATCAACACCAGCAGTTATCGCAAGTGTTGTATCTAATGATTCTTGATAAACAATATCTTTCGGAAATTTCTCCGACATCTTTCTCATTGCTTCTTTAGCAAGTTCGGCTACTTCCAAAGCATTACTACCTGGCATTTGAAATACTGTAATTGCAGCACTTGAGCTCCCATTTCGACGGGCGTTAGAACTGTAATTCTCTGTACCTAATTCAATTCTGGCTATATCAGCCAGTAACACTTCTGCACCGTCTGATTTACTTTTTACTACAATTTCACCAAACTCCTTTTCAGTAATTAAACGATCTTGAAGTGTGACACCATAAGTAAAATCTGTACCCAATGGAGTAGGCTCTGCACCAAATTTTCCACCGGGACTAATCATGTTTTGGGCATTCAATGCATTTTTTACATCTTCAACAGTAATCCCAAGTTTACTCATTACATCTGCCTTCAACCAAACCCTCATGGAATAGTCGCTTCCTCCAAAAAGTGAAACTTCACCAACACCTTTTATACGAGCCAGCTGATCCACTATATTGATGTTAGCATAATTATTCAAAAATTTTGCATCATATTTTGGATTCGTAGACGTAAGGGTAAATAACATCATCGGAAATGACAGCGATTTTTTCACCACCACCCCTTGTTGTTTTACACTTGACGGCATAAAAGGAGCCGACTGTGCCTGCCGATTTTGGGTAAGCATATTAGCATTATCCAAATTGGTTCCTACATCAAATGTTACTTCAATCGTACAAGCTCCATCTGATGTGTTAATAGATTTTATGTAAAGCATCTGCTCTACACCGTTTACCTTTTGTTCGATTGGGGTTGCAACAGCCTGCTCTACGTTTAAAGCATTTGCACCTGTAAAAGTAGTAGTGATTTTTACAACAGGCGGATTGATATCCGGATATTGTGATATCGGCGTTTTTTGTAATGCCAGTAATCCAAGTATCACAATAATGATACTGATTACCATAGCTACAATTGGTCTTCTAACAAAAAATTCTCCCATAATGATGTTTCTAAATTATTTAGTTAGCGCTGATTAATTTTCTATTTTACCAGGATTCCACTCTTTAATCTTTGGACTTATAACACTTCCGCTTTTCAACAAGGAAGTTCCTCCCAGTGCAATTTTATCATTAGCGGTTAATCCTTCAGTGACAAGATAAGAGTCTTTGTATGCGGGACCAATTTGTATAATTTTCATATCTACTTTATTGTCATTACCTAACACATAAACCTGATAAATTCCTTGCATCTCAATAACAGATCGCTGAGGAATAATTAATGCATTTTTACGAACATCGGTAACTACAAGAATTTTCACAAATTGACCTGGTCGAATTAATCGGTCAGGGTTAGCAAATGCAGCTTCAAAAGTTACAGCACCGGTAGTGGGATCTATTTGTCTGTCGGCAAAACTAATTTTACCGGTTTCAGGATAAATCGACCCGTCAGATAACACTAACGAAACTGATTTCCCTGCTCCTATCAGGTTAGAATTCTCTTTTGTAATTTCTCGAAAAATTCGAAGATATTCCTGCTCACTCATAGTGAATCTAGCCCTTACATCACCTAAATCTGAAATCGTATTCAAAACCGAAGCAGCTCCTGGTCTAACATAATCACCGACTCTAACTTTTGATATCCCAATCAATCCAGAAATTGGAGCAACGATTCTGCAGTATCCTAATTCAATTTTTGCATTCTCTAAAGTTGCTGTAGCTGCTTTTATTGAAGCCAGTGAGGCATTGTAAGCCGCTTTCGCAGCTACCAATTCCCTTTGACTGACAGCGTTCATTTTGGCTAATGGCACCATCATATCCAAATCTGATTTTGTTCTGGCCAATTTAGCTTCAACTTCCGCCAACGCCCCTTCAGCCTCGTTTACTTTGGCCTGATATGGCAACGGATCAATAGTATATAACAATTGTCCTTTCGACACCACACTACCTTCTTTGAAGTTCAGACTTTCGATCACACCATCCACTCTAGGGTTAATCTGTATATCTGATTGCCCAAACGTTTGCCCAGTGTACTCTGATTCGAGCCTTACATCTTGCTGGATCACTTTTACAACTGAAATTTCTAGGGGTTTGGCCTCTGGAGCAACTTCCTTCTTGCACGAAGTCAAAAAAACTGATAAAAACAGTAAGGCGAAAAATAACTTTGATTTTCTTGGAGAATTCATAAAAATAAAGTGTTAAATTTTATATAATAAAATTAAGACATTTTTTTTTAAAACAAACTAATAGAGAGAAATAATTCCCACAAAGTTCCCAAATTTATATTTATCACATTATATAGAATCAATCTGATTGTAATATTTACAATATTTTATAAATTTTAAGAATAATATCATATCCCGCTCCAAAATCCCCCAAAAATCAGTTTTCACCATTAATTGACAATGATTTAATTTCAACAGAAAAGCCACCAATATGTCATTATCTCAATATCTGATTAGACAACATTTATTTTAATATAAAAAATTAACACAAAAGTTCCGAAAACCTTTTCGATTTAATATGTTAATTATTTTATGTTAAAAAAAACTTAAAATTTATCATCAAACCCATCAAGCTATAAAATAGTTTTCTATTTTCGACAACTATGAAACGAATTGCATCACTTTTCCTACTAGTCACATTGTTCTACAATGTACTTGGATACTATCTGATGTTTGCCCAACAACAGGAGCAGGCATGGGTTGCATCTATGGAAAAAAATGACACTTCAAAATTTAAAGTTATTCATCTTAATGCCACTTTATATTCTTTTATTGAAGATACCGATTTCGAATATGTGAATGAAAATGTCACTATCAACAATACAACATACCATGTTTTTAAGAAAAGAATTCAAAACAATATTTTAAGCCTATATTATCTTCCTAATTCACATCAAGATGAAGTTGGCAAAAAATTAAATGACATTGTTGACAATCAATTATTCAACAACAGTTCTTCAAAAGATACGCCTGTTAAAAAATTATTGAAGTCTTTTATAAAAGATTATGTAGCCAACGATGCTACTATAGTCTATTTTTCTCTAAAAAAACCGATTAGAACCATTGCCTTTAATACTACTACAAAAGAGGCAATACACGCGGGATACCATTCTTTGAGCTATTCCCCGCCAGATTTCGTTTAATTCTTTTTTTCTATTACCAAAAATTTGCATTCGTTGTCATAGGACAAAACGAACCTTTATGAGTTAGTTTTTCTATTTAAACCGCTTTTTCAATCTATCCAATTTTGAAAAAAAGCCAGTTAAAAACTATATTCATTCTTTTCTAAATCTATTAGAAACTATTTTTTGGTGCTTTAGAACAAAATTTCTTGACAAATCCAAGGTAATTTGAAATCTGTATTTTCAATTTACAATTATCAACCATTTTCTATTTATTCTTTTTGGAAACACCAATAAGAATACTCTTTTACAATTAGACCACACTAAAGAACTGGTCTATTTGACAATCAGCTGTCTTTCTACCAGAGACTTGTTGATCTATTACCAAAAAAAAACCAAACCAACCTAATAAAAACCAATGAAACAACTATCCTTATTACCCTCCGCATTTATTCTATTAGCAACTATTTCAATCTCACTTTTCACGACCAAAGTCAATGCGCAAGGCTGTGTAGCCATTCGTCAAATGGGCGGCCAAAACATAAACGCTTCAAATTCATACAATCTCAATGAAGACGAATTTCAAGTTGGAACAAATTATCGCTATTTCCACTCCTGGAGACATTTTGTAGGCAAAGAAGAACAATTGGAACGCCAAACTACCGGAGGAGGCCATGATGAAAACGGCAAAGAACTTGGGAACGCAGTAAACATCTATTCTCATGCAATCGATTTAAATATTTCATACGGATTAACTAATAGAATCTCAATAAATGCCACCTTACCATATGTAAACAATGAACGTTCACAGGTTCTAAGACAAAAAACACCTGTAATTGACACATTACGCTACAGTGTTTATACTCAAGGAATAGCTGACGCCCGATTAAGCGTTAATTTTTGGTTTATAGACCCCTTGAAAGTTAAAAAAGGGAACATTATGCTGGGATTAGGACTAAAATTAAATAATGGCAGCCATGACAAAACGGATGACGCACCTCAAGCGGATGGCACCACTAAAAACGTTGTTATGGATCAGGCGATTCAACCAGGTGATGGAGGTGTTGGCTATACCGTAGAACTCCAGGCTTTCCGACAATTAACAGGACGCCTTTATGGATTTGCAAATGGCTACTATCTATTCAACCCTACAGAATCTAACGGAACTTTTAAATCAGCACCAAAACCAGGATTAGAGGGATATGAAATCTATGCGTGTCCAGACCAGTATTTTGGCCGTGCCGGTTTATTTGCCGCGGTAGATAAAGGCGAAAATTTTACAGTTTCATTGGCCGGAAGAGTCGAAGGTATTCCAGCCTATGATGCTTTTGGCGGACAAGTGGCCTATCGTCGTCCAGGTTATGTCATTGCAGTAGAATATGGATTTGCATACCGTCTAGGCAAACACGGGTTTAGTTTACTAATACCTTATAATGTCGTAAAAAACCGTATCCAAAGTGCTGCTGATATAGCTAGTCAAAATCTACAAAACTCAACGATTACAGATCCAAGCCAATACGTTCATGTGCAAGGAGACGCCGCTTTTGCAGATTACTCCATCAATCTTGGTTATTCTTATCGATTTGACCTATCAAAAAAAACCAAGGTAACTATGCCTGACTAACTAATAAAAAAACTTATAAATGAAAACCAACTTAAACTTGTCATTTAAAATGAAATACATATACCGCAGTTGCCTCTTACTTTTTCCTTTTTTTATTAATGCCCAAACGGAAATTGACGCCATCATGATGAGCAAAAACAATTTTTGTTTTGGAGCTGTTTATCAATACAGCAGCTGGGATGAATACTGGGAAGGCGATTTTAAAAGAGAAAACCTAAATTTAGGAACTGTTACAACAGAATCTCTTGGGATCATGGGAAACTATGGTGTTTCTGATAAATTAAATATTCTTTTCAACCTTCCATACGTAAAAACAAATGCTTCAGCAGGAACCATGAAAGGAGAAGAAGGAATTCAGGATTTATCACTTACCGTTAAATACATGCCTTTAGAAAAAACAATCGGAAAATCAACTTATTCCTTATATGCCCTAGCAGGATTTTCAACCCCTGCATCAGATTATCCCGCTGATTATTTACCTCTAAGTCTTGGCCTAAAAAGCAAAACAGCTTCATTACGACTGATGGGAGATTTCCAAAGAGGAAACTTTTTCACAACTCTTTCAGGGGCATATATAAAAAGAGCCAATATCACCATCGATAGAAATTCCTATCTCACTGACGAAATTCACTATACCAATGAAGTCGATATGCCTGATGCCATTTCTGTAAATTTCAGACTAGGTTATCGTTCCGACCGATTAATAGCCGAATTTGTAATAGACAATTGGGTTACACAATCAGGGGGCTTTGATATCACAAAAAATAATATGCCTTTTCCGAGCAACACAATGAATGCCATCAAATATGGCCTTAGTTCAAAATACACATTCAAAAAAATACCGGAGTTATCTCTTGTAGGAGGATATAACTATGTAGCAGAAGGAAGAAATGTCGGACAATCAGACAGCTTTTATGGCGGTATATTTTATGTGATTAATTTTAACAAAACAAGCAAACAAGATGAAAAATAAAATACAAAAAACAGTCTCTTTTAGCCTAATGGCTTTGTTTCTTGCCTGTACTTACTCTTGCAGTGATGACATTACAGAACGAAACGAAGAATTTCATGCCTTAAACCCAAGCAATACTGACGAACAAGCAGGGACTTGGAAAACCTTTCTACTAACCACACCAGATGAATTCCCTCTAGATGTACCAGTTCCTACAAACACACCAGCATATACACGGGAAATCAACGAAATAAAAAGCTATCAAGCCAACATAACAGAAGACCAAAAAAGAATTATAAAATACTGGAGTGCCGGAGGTGTTTTGCGTTGGAATGAAATCATGCGAACTCTAGTAGCAAAATACAATCGCCCTCCCTATCAAAATGAAGACGGAACCTACCCTGCTCCTTCAGCAGCTAATCCATTTGCAAATCCACAATTTCCGTTTTCAAACCCACCCTATGCGGCCAGAGCATACGCTTACGTAAGTGCTGCACAATCTGATGCATTGATAGCAGCTTGGCATTATAAAAAACTATACAACAGAGCCGCACCATTTACGGTGGACCCTACCTTACAAGTCTTAATTCCAAAAAGCACAATGCCATCTTACCCATCAGAAGACGGAGTACTGGCAGGAGTCACAGTTGAATTATTAAAATTATTGTTCCCGACTGAAATAGCGTACATTCAACAGAAAGCGGAAGAAGAAAAATTATATCGCATAATTAGTGGAGCTAATGTTCGCAGTGATGTAGATGCCGGCATTACTTTAGGCAGAAAAATTGCTTCTAAATTCATTGCCCGTGCCGCTACAGATGGTGCTGGCGCTGCTATTGGCACACCAGAGATTTGGGCTCAGTTAGAGGCCCAAACTGCTGCAAAAGGAGAAACCCCTTGGAAATCTTTAGAACTACCTGCCAGACCTCCGATGCTGCCTTTATTTGGAAAAGTAAAATCATTCCTCATGACTTCAGAAATGGTTGTTGGCAGCCGTCCGGCCGCACCTCCTTCTACAAAATCAGAAGCATTCGCAAAAGAATTGGCAGAAGTAAAAAACTACAGCGAAAACAACTCCAAAAAAAACATGCAAATCGTAACTTTCTGGGCCGATGGAGTAGGAACATACACCCCGCCTGGGCACTGGAATGCTATCGCCTCAGAATCATTTATCGAAGAAAACTATAGCGAAGTACGATGGGCAAGAAATATGGCTTTACTAAACATCAGCATGATGGACGCGGCAATATGTTGCTGGGATGCGAAATACGCCTATTTTAATCCCAGACCATGCCAAATAGATCCTTCAATAAAAACAACAACCGGTGTCCCTAACTTTCCAGCCTTTGTATCTGGTCATTCCACTTTTAGTGCCGCTGCAGCAACTCTTTTGTCACATATTTTACCAGATAAAGCACAAAGTTTTGAGGCGATGGCACTAGAAGCTTCCAATTCCCGCATGTTTGGAGCTATTCATTATAGAAGTGACTGTGAAAAAGGACTAGAACTGGGTAAAAAAGTTGGTGAACTTGCAGTCGCGAGGGCCCTTACCGATGGAGCTGAATAATCACAATAAATAAGTTGATAGTTTTATTAATAGTTTATTTCGAATGGTTTGTTTTAAATGATAAATAAATTATCAATCACAACCTAACAGGCGTTGGAAACCTGTTAGGTTTTTATTCAAAAACACATTAACTCATTTCCACATCGCTCATACAGCACTAGACACTAAATCTCTAAAAAAAATCATTATGAAACGCACTTTCTACAGTCTCTATTTCACCTTTAGTAAAAAAATAGAAAAACACAGCATCATTATCATGCGGATAGCACTTGCGATAGTTTATATCTGGTTTGGAGCTTTGAAGATATTTGGAATCAGTCCTGCAGGAGATCTTGTGGAAGAAACCGTCTATTGGTTTAAACCGGAACTATTTATTCCCATTTTGGGAGGATGCGAAATAGTTATAGGACTGGGTTTACTCATAAAACGATTTATTCCTGTCACCATTATACTATTGCTATTACATATGGCCGCCACATTTTTTCCGATTTTTATTTTAAAAACCGCTTGTTTTGAAGGCTTTCCTTTCTGCCCAACTTTAGTTGGTCAATACATCATTAAAAATCTTGTATTAATTGCAGGCGCTTTGATAATTGCAGGAAAATACAATGAAAAATTTTATTCTGAAATACATTTAGAAATAGATAAAAATCAATCCATTTAGTCTCTAGTTTTGACTTATTGTGCTCGTCATAGAAAATAAAAAAACGCCTAACATACTTGCTAGGCGTTTCTACTTATTGTTGAAATTCAATTAGTCAGCTAAAAGAATCACTTTATTGTCTTTCATTTCAATCGTCCCTGAATCAACTGCTAATGTATATAGCTGATCATTTACTTTTGTAAATTTACTAACTGTTTCGCTTGAAATATTAAAACTAGGTGCTGCAATTTTTACAGTTCCTTTTCTAAGCAATGAAACAATTGGTGCGTGATTATTTAAAATCTGAAACTCTCCATCAACACCCGGAAGTGATATTGAAGTTATTTCTCCTGAAAATAATTTTGCTTCTGGTGATACTATTTCTAAAATCATAATTATTTAGTTAATAGTTGATGGTTGATGGTTGGCTGTTTCTAACAACTGACAACTAACAACTAACAACCAATTACGCTTCTGCCAACATTTTTTCTCCAGCCTCAATAGCTTCTTCAATAGTTCCTTTAAGGTTGAAAGCTGCTTCTGGCAAGTGATCTAATTCACCATCAATAATCATATTAAATCCTTTGATAGTATCTTTAATATCAACTAAAACTCCTTTTAAACCTGTAAATTGCTCAGCAACGTGGAAAGGTTGAGATAAGAAACGTTGTACACGACGAGCTCTTGAAACGGCCAATTTATCATCTTCTGATAATTCTTCCATACCAAGAATCGCGATGATATCTTGTAATTGTTTGTATTTTTGTAGAATTTCTTTTACTCTTTGAGCACAGTCATAATGATCATCACCTAAAATATGTGGAGTCAAAATTCTTGAAGTAGAATCTAACGGGTCAACCGCTGGATAAATACCAAGCTCAGCAATTTTACGAGACAATACTGTTGTAGCATCTAAGTGAGCAAATGTTGTTGCTGGTGCCGGGTCAGTTAAGTCATCCGCAGGAACGTAAACCGCCTGTACAGATGTAATAGAACCTTTATTGGTAGAAGTAATACGCTCTTGCATAGCCCCCATCTCAGTTGCCAATGTTGGTTGGTAACCTACAGCAGATGGCATACGACCTAATAGTGCAGAAACTTCAGAACCAGCTTGTGTAAAACGGAAGATATTATCTACGAAAAACAATACATCTTTTCCTTGATCAGAACCTGCTCCATCACGGAAATACTCAGCAATAGACAACCCAGAAAGCGCAACACGAGCACGAGCTCCCGGTGGCTCATTCATTTGACCAAAAACGAAAGTCGCTTTAGACTCTCTCATTCCTGGCATATCAACTTTAGACAAATCCCATCCTCCATTTTCCATAGAGTGCATGAATTCATCACCATATTTAATAATTCCTGACTCTAACATCTCACGAAGTAAGTCATTTCCTTCACGTGTTCTTTCTCCTACTCCTGCGAATACAGAAAGTCCACCGTGACCTTTTGCAATGTTGTTAATCAATTCCTGAATCAATACAGTTTTACCAACACCAGCACCACCGAACAATCCAATTTTCCCTCCTTTTGCATAAGGCTCAATCAAATCGATTACTTTAATACCTGTAAATAAAACTTCAGAAGAAGTTGATAGATCTTCAAACTTTGGTGCAGCTCTGTGGATTGACATTCCGTTTTCGCCAGTTTTAGGCAAGTTTCCTAAACCATCAATTGCATCTCCAATTACATTGAACAAACGACCATAAACATCAGCACCGATTGGCATTTGGATTGGATTTCCCGTTCCAACTACTTCATAACCTCTACTCAAACCATCTGTTGAGTCCATCGAAATGGTACGAACGGTATTTTCACCAATGTGAGATTGTACTTCAAGAACCAATAAAGTTCCATCTTTTCTTGTGATTTCTAATGAATCATAAATTTTTGGAAGTTCAACATCTTTACCGTTGAAAACAACGTCAACTACTGGGCCAATGATTTGGGCAACTTTTCCTATTACTTTAGACATTACTTATGTATTTATTAAATAGCTATTTAGGTTTATGAAATGCAGCCAACCGAAACATATCGATTAAATGCTTTTTTCAGTGTGCAAAGATAATTTTTAAAATATAAAATCAATAATTTTTTTTATAAAAAATTCAGGATAATTTTATTATCAGATATACAATGGATTTTCAACTTAAAATCAGACACCATTTCTCTGAAAACAAAAAACCACCACGTCTGAAAACGGGTGGTTTTTCATAAACATACCTGTACTTTTTACGGCAAAATAGCAGGATACAATATTGAGTACAAACCTACATCAACCATCTTTAAAGTAGAACTGTATTTAGCATTAATAGCAGTGCTAAAAGCATTCGCAATTAAGGCATACCCTCTTGGACTAGGATGCACTCCATCAAGAGAAAAGGAACCTCCTGTTACATAAGTCGCCGTTAATGTAAAACTATTACTCACTATCCCTCCAGTTGACAACTGAGTCATCATCGACTTTGTATCTACAAAAGCCAAACCTTTAGCATCCGCTACAGCCTTTATCGTAACATTATAAGCATCTGTTGCAGTTTTTACTTCGGCAATCTCTTCTTTAGACAAAACCCACTTATCCGCTAACGGCACTGAAACCCCATTTACTTTGGTTGGATCTCCGCCTATGGCAGTTCCAATAAAATTCATAGAAGGCAAGACCATTAAGTCTGCGGATGTAGCGTGTCTGTAAGAAGGAATCCCATAAGCAGTTAAATTTGTCAAATAACTGTCCTCAATCACAACCGCATTACTTCCTGCTTTAAAATTTATTGTTCTTTGAGCTGCTTCCGCAACAGAAATCAACCCTTTTGAAGCAGCAAACTGCAAACCACCATTATAGGCCGCATAACCCGCATTCAATTGCGTAGCAACTCCAGCAGTAAGAGCAACAGGATCATAAGGCACTGTTGTAAAATAAGGCAATGTACTAACAAATGGTAAATTCGCAACTACACCCTTGGCCCCGCCAGCTGTCAAATTTGTCACTAAACTTGAATAAACATTAGCAAAAACATTTGGATCAGTAATATCATTAGACCCATAAGTTGCAGGATTTAAATTTCCCGTTTGATTTACACCAATTCCTCCAGAAGTTGCATATCCTAAAACATCATTTCCTCCAATCCATAAAGAGAAGAAAGTTGGCGTCTGAACTAATGCATCCGCTAAAACTGTGGTTCCCGCAGACGAAGCAAATCGAGCAAAATATGGATTTGCAGCACCCGTAGCAACATCTGCAATATTCCCATACCCAGGAGCCACCAAGTGATAACTTTTAGCTCCAGGAATTCCCATATTATTAAATGAACCGGTTAAATGGGCCGTAATTTCCGTTCCCGAAACACCCGATACATTCACAGGTCCTGTGCCATTAAAATAAAGTCTTGTTGAAAAATTAGGAATTTGGACCCCCCCGGAAGAAAATCCCCCAATATTATCAACCATCAACGGAATTGCAAAAGCTCCACCTCCAGCTTCAGCAAACTGCTGAGAGAGTATATTTACATAAGAACCTTCCTGGCCTTTTTTGAAAAGAGCACCATCGCTATATCCTGCAGCAAATGAATCTCCCAACGCAACATATTTTGCAAAATCAGCAGAACCAGATGACACAGGTTCTTCTACAACTGTATTTTCATCATTATTATCACATGCCACAAAACTCAAAGAAACAAGTAGCAGCCATTTGAAATTTTTTATCATAATAGTCTATTTTTTTATATTATTTCTCTCTTCAGACCTCATAAAAAAGGGAAGACAAAAGAAAATATTTTTTGTTTTACATCATTTTAATTACGGGTTGATTGTCCAAGAAGCAAAATATTGTTGTCCAATTGCTCCTGCACCCAACACCTGAGTATATTCATTATTTCCAATGTTTGATGCTCCAAGTTTTAATGTTGACTTAAGTTTTGGTATACCATAATTAATTTGAGCATCAATTACAGTTGCAGAATCAATCATACCATCTACCATGGAAGATTGCCATAAATACTCACTATTCCATCTGCCGCTTATATTAAATCCAAAATTATTAAACAGTCTTTCGTTCCCGAACGATACTTTAACCCTATGCTTTGGCGTATTAAAACCAGGCTCAAAACTAGGATCTTTTTCTTGGTCGAAATTAAACTCAGCAAAATTATAATTAGCTCCCGCCTCAAAATTTCCAAACACCTTTTTAGAAAGACCAATACCAAAACCAAGAGATTCAATCTCCACATCAGTATTAGTATACAATTGAAAAGCTCTATAGTTACCCGTCTGAAGCGCATGAACCGATTGGAAGCCTGAATCAGTAGGACCTGCCAAAAGATTCGGAGCATCTTGTGCAGAACCATAAAGAGGCGCTACAACATTTAAATTCCCAATAAAATCATTATAAATATTATAATACCCATTTACATCAATTGATATATCCTCTATAAAAGAACGATATCCCAATTCAAACGCTTTAACCTGCTCCGGTTTCACATACTGAATATTTGTTTTTCTCAACAAAGCCGAACCACCAACAGGATCACTGGACGCAAGTGCTGAAAAAGCGCCTACAGAAGATGCCGTATATGAATTATTATAGGCATTAAGACCGTTTATGACAACAGATGTCCCTCCTGCAAAAGCCTGACCAGCCGCTGTAGACACAGGTAAAGTTTCGCTATATCTTGTTAAGTTATCAGGAGCAGAGCCAAGCAATATAGCACTACCTACATTAAACCCAATGTATTGATCTTGTGTCGAAGGATTTCTAAAACCGGTTTGAAAAGATCCTCTAAAATTATGTTTTTTAGATTCACCTGCCGAATACACTAAAGATAATCTTGGAGAAAAATTACCATCAAAATTTTGTGATTTATCATATCGAATAGAACCGGTAAACTTCATACGGTCTTCCAAAAATCTTTCTGTTAATTGTGCGTAAGCTCCATATTCATCATATTTAATAGGTCCACTCGCATCTGTGTAAATTCTTCCGTGTGAATTTAACTCATAAAGCCTAAAAGAACCACCCACCTGAATTTCCGCAAATTTGATAATATCTTTAAAATTATAATTGGCATCTGAATGATATATTCTTGAATTATCAACCAATTTTGAACCAGTAAGCACATCCGGATCCGAAACCACTTGGTTAAATGCCGATTTAAATTCAGAAGAACCAGGAAGAAATCTACCTGTATCAGCTGTAGTTCTTGCCGCTATATGTGCACTTTCAGGAGTCATACCTGCTAAAGTTGATTGAATATAAGCCCCAGCATATTGACCGAACCAGGTTTTATCATCTTTCCACTTTCTATTTATGTTTATCCCTGTAAAAAGCATATCATAAGAATCTCCACCATCCTCTGTAGTTGTATAACCTCTAACAAAGAAGTTCTTTCCTTTAAATTCCAATTTATGTTGCTCCATATAGAAATTATTCAAATAATATCTATTAGCCCCTTGATACACCGCATTTCCAAAACCAAATTTACTTTGCCAAATAACTTCCAACTTTTCGTCACCAAAAGGTCTGTAATGAAACGAGAAGTCTATTTTAGTATTACTAGCTTTATTATCTGTCAAATCAACCTCATTATAACCCGTTCTGCTTACATTATAATTTGGCAATAAATTCACAGCCGAAGCAGGTATTAAACCCAAAGAAGCTAACGACTGCCCAACACCTTTAATATTTGTCGAAACCTCGTCACCATAAACATTTATCCCATCGTAATTCACATTACTTCTATCAATTCCCTCAGTTTTTTTATCATCATAATTAGTTGCATACCAATCTGTACCGCGCATATAGGTAAAATTTGCTTTTGCAGCAAATTTTGGACTAAAAGCATGCGCCATTCTTATTCCATAATCAACAAAATCATTTGAACCAGCCGCTTCTTGACTTGTTTGCCCAAACTTGGCATAAGCAGTAATCCCCTGACTTGTAAATGGACTTTTACTATTCATAAACAAAATACCATTAAACGCATTTGCACCATACAAAGCTGATGAAGCACCTGGCAGTAACTCTACACTTTGCACATCAATTTCTGAAATACCAATCATGTTCCCTAATACAAAATTCAGCAAAGGAGAAGAATTATCCATTCCATCCACAAGCTGCATAAAACGAGTATTAGCAACGGTCGCAAAACCACGGGTATTGATAGATTTAAAAGACAAACTACTTGTATTCATCTGAACCTCTTTCAAGTTTTCTAAACCATCATAAAAAGTTGGAGATGCAGATTTTTTTATATCAGCAATTCCCATTCTTTCAATTGTAACAGGAGATTCTAATACACGTTCCGGTGTTCTTGAAGCAGACACAACAATTTCATCTAATTTTGTCTCCTCGTCAGACAATTTAATGTTCAACTTTTGGTTATACGAAGAAACTGTAACTTTTTTTGACCCGAAACCCAAAGCCGTAATTTCTATTACATAAGGCAATTTTTTGGATGAATTTAAATTAAACTTCCCGTCGTTGTCAGTAATTGTGCCGAAGTTATCTCCAACTATATGGATATTGGCAGCCGGAATAGGTTGATTGTTACTGTCTGAAACAGAACCTGAAATTGAATTTTGAGCAAAAGATACGCTGCAAAAAAACAATGACAAAAAAAGTAAATACATTCTCATTGGTTAATATTTTTTTGGTTTATGTTGCCAAAGTACAAATATTTTTTTGCTATCAATAAAAAATAATGAAAATAATTTAATATTTGTCATATATATTGCCACATTTTTACATAATCCTCAATGTTCTTTTTAAATAATATTCAATAATTAACAGTTTAATTTAAAAAAATAGTATGCATACATATAAAATTTAGAAAAAAAATGAATATTTCTTAAAAAAACAATCATTAAGAAAAATATTAGGCAATAAAAAAAGCGAGACATAAATCTCGCTTTTTTTATTGCATTTAAAAGTATCTATTCCACCGTAACGGATTTAGCTAAATTACGAGGTTGATCGACATTACAACCTCTCATAACAGCAATATGGTACGACAAAAGTTGTAACGGTATAGTAGTAATCAATGGTGACAACGCGTCTGAAGTTTCTGGTATTTCAATAACATAATCAGCCAACTCACGAACTTGGGTATCCCCTTTGGTCACAACAGCAACAATTCTTCCACTTCTGGATTTGATTTCCTGTATATTACTTACAATTTTATCGTAATGACCTTGTTTTGGCGCAATAACAATTACTGGCATATGCTCGTCTATCAAAGCAATTGGACCATGCTTCATTTCAGCCGCCGGATAACCTTCTGCGTGTATATATGATATCTCTTTAAGCTTAAGCGCCCCTTCTAATGCAACAGGAAAATTATAACCTCTTCCTAAATACAAACAGTTTGGCGCATCTTTAAAAACAGCCGCAATCTCTTTAGCTCTTTCGTTAGTCTCTAATGCTTCTTTAACTTTTTCCGGAATAATTTCCAACTCCTGTAAATACATATGAAAATCAGACATAGACAATGTACCTTTCGCTTTAGCGATACGCAAAGCGATCATAGTCAATACTGTAATTTGCGTGGTAAATGCTTTTGTTGACGCCACTCCAATTTCCGGTCCTGCATGCGTATAAGCACCTGCATGTGTCTCTCTTGAAATAGAAGAACCAACAACATTGCAAACACCAAATACAAAAGCGCCATGCTCTTTGGCTAATTTTATAGCAGCCATCGTATCCGCCGTTTCCCCTGATTGAGAAATAGCTATGACAACATCTTTACTATTGATTATTGGATTTCTATATCTAAATTCAGAAGCATATTCCACTTCAACAGGAACCCTGGCAAACTCTTCAAATATATACTCAGCGACTAATCCAGCGTGCCAAGAAGTACCACAAGCAACAATAATTATTCTGTCGGCATTAAGAAATTTTTCCAAATTATCCTCAACACCTGCCATTTGGATTATCCCTTCATTTGCATGAAGTCTTCCTCGATAAGTATCTTTAATAACACTTGGTTGTTCATAAATCTCTTTCAACATAAAGTGATCATACCCACCCTTTTCAATCTGCTCCAAATTCATTTGAAGTTCTTGAATATAAGGATCTACTTTAGAATCATCTTTAATCTTTCTTACCTTCATAGGCTTGTGCAACCTAATATTTGCCATTTCACCATCTTCCAGATAAACTGCATTTGATGTATACTCTATAAACGGAGAAGCATCCGAAGCGACAAAGTATTCACCTTCACCAATTCCAATCGCCAAAGGACTTCCCAGACGTGCTGCTACTATTTCATTTGGGCTTTTTTTATCAAAAACCGCAATTGCATAAGCACCAACTACCTGGTTTAGCGCCACCTGAATAGCCTTCCCTATTTTTAATTTCTCCTTAATCTGTATCTCTTCAATAAGATTTACCAAAACCTCAGAATCAGTGTCAGAATAAAAGACATAACCTCTTTTGATCAACTCTTCCTTCAATGGCGCATAATTCTCAATAATTCCGTTATGAATAATAGCCAAATCTCCTGAATTTGAAAGATGTGGATGAGAATTGACATCATTAGGAACCCCATGGGTAGCCCAACGTGTATGCCCGATACCTATTGTACCATTTGTTGTGATTTCTTTGACGGCTTTCGCTTCTAAATCAGAAACCTTGCCTTTGGTCTTACTAAGCTTCAAATGTTCACCATCATACAACATGACACCAGCACTATCGTACCCTCTATATTCCAGCCTTTTTAAGCCCTTAATAATTATAGGATAAGCTTCTCTATAACCAATGTATCCAACAATTCCACACATAGTTTAGTTAATTAGGTTTTGTATAATAAATTTCAAGTTTCAATCTTTTATCTGCAGGAACCTCAGAATTCGTTCCGTACAGTATCGTCCCCAATGGATTCATCACTGATGCCTTTGGTACATAAGAGCTAAACCCGTTAGCCGTTCTTAATTTATAAGAACTTACAGTGTTTATATCTTCTGTTACGACCAAACCAAACTTAACATTAGTTGAGTCGGCATTATTTATAAGATTTCTAATTTGATTTGTAATCCTGATTTTATAGGTAAGACCTCTACCGCCAGTCTTGTCTTCTTTTTTTATAATTCCGTCAAACACATACTTTGAATTTTTTGCATCTGCGCTTTTTGATAAATCATTATAGTAATCCACAACAGGACGATCATTATCCAAATCATACAAATAAACACGATTAGGCTCATAACTACCTGTCATCTTAGCCGAATTAATATGAAAAATAAGATTAGCCTCATTGATTAACAGTTTTTTTCCGTCTGCAGGATACCTTAAATTATCCAATTCATCAGAAACACCATTAGGCCCTGTTAATTTTCCATCTTTGTCATACCCTATTAAGTCCGTTTTATCAAAAAGCTCAATAATTGACATCGCACCATCTCCTCCTTTAATATACAGATTCTCATCACCAGTTGACATATTCGGATTACCTATTGCATTGGCATAATCAACATTCGCCCCGGTTTGCTCTAATAAGCTTACGGTATTACCTGACAAATTAAGAACAATAGATTTTTCCTCTTTTACATCTTCAGCATCGGTAGTAATAGCCGTTTTCGCTTTGTATTTTATGGTAATTTTACCAGCTGCAAAATTCAACATAGCCAAACTACCGGCACTACCATCTACGCTTTCAACCTTAAAATACAAACCTCTAAAATATTCTTTAAACACATCATTTGCGGCCAACTTCCCTGCCGGAGCATTTAAAATCTTAGATTTGAAAAACTCAGCATTCAATTTTAAACGCATAGCCGGAACTGATGGGGTCTTTACATCCTTACCATCAGCATCCTTAGTTACTTCAACTATTTCTTTAGGATCAAAAAAGAAACCATCATTTTGTTCCATACTGGTACTTACAAAATCATTTAAACGATTTCCGATTTTTGCATTATCGAAATCTGCATTTTGATCTGTAAAATATTTCTGAGATTCTTGAAATCCCCCTAGTGGATCTAAATCTCTCATGTAATATCCAGATTCGTAAACACTTAATTTAATTTTTGCTTTACTGGCACCATATATAGAATCCAATTCAAAAACACGACTACCGTCTGTATTTGTCGTTTTTAAAGTACTATAATAAGGTATTGATAAATAGACGCTGTCTATTACAGCCTCATCCCCAATGGTAGGATTAGCTGTAGCTAAAACAATTTGAGTGGCAAAATTTGCAGTTGTTTTTCCAAAAGCCGGATTATCATATATCCCTAAGGGATTAACCGGTAAATTATTAGACTGAACCGGACCCGTTTTTTGATTGTAAGCAATGACATCTGAAGTATATTCCAGCAAATCAAAATGATTATCTCCAATTAGACCATCCCCTACAGCATTAAATTCCTTATCACAAGAGTATAAAAGAATAACCCCTGCTATTAATAGCATTTTCTTAAAAAAAGAAGAATTGTACATGTTTTTTATAAAAGTTTAATTTATAGAACCGCCGTTTTGTAGAAATTAGTATACGCTTCAGCGAATTTATCTTTCGGGACGAAAGGTAAAAAAGGTTTTCCTGAAGATTCTATAAATTTTGTTAAACTTGGCGATACAGCATCAGAAGCAATAATCACAGCATCAGAATGTTTTACTGTCGCTTTTATTATGTTCTCGTAGTTTGGACTTTCTAAATCAGAAATAGCATCGTAAGGAATGTCGTCAAATTTAACTTTATTAATCATCTCCGGATCTAAAGTGCCGTCGAAAGATTGGCTATAAACTGACGTAACAATTTTTGTCTCAGAAAATAATGCTTCATTTTTATAAAAATGTTTCATGTAAACAGGCAACATCGCTGCCATCCATCCATGAACATGAATAATATCTGGAACCCAATTCAATTTTTTAACCGTCTCCACCACTCCTTTGGCAAAGAAAATAGCCCGCTCGTCATTATCAGGATACATCACCCCTTCTTCATCAGCAAACGTAGCTTTACGCTTAAAATACTCATCATTATCAATAAAATAAACCTGAATCCTTTCTTTGGGAATGGAAGCCACTTTTATTATTAATGGCATATCCAAGTCGTTTACTACCAAATTCATCCCCGAAAGTCTAATTACTTCATGTAATTGGTGTCTTCTCTCGTTAATATTTCCATATCTTGGCATGAAAATTCTTATCTGCCCTCCTTGATCATTTATCATTTTTGGCACGTCATAAGACATTAAAGAGACCTCATTTTCAGCGAGATAAGGAACCACTTCAGATGATACATATAATATCCTCTTATCTTTCATATTGTAATTTACTTAATTTATTGGCAATAAAAACCATGCAAAATTACAAAATTTTATGCAGTTATTAACTAAAATATTATGTTTGCACTTAATTTTAATAATACCACCATGCACATTTTCTACGGAAAAGCATCTTTAAGAGACTTTTTGAGATCTATCAAAACTGCAAATTCAACTATTGGATTTGTACCAACAATGGGAGCTTTGCATCAGGGGCACCTAGCTCTGATGAAAAAATCATTGCTTGAAAATGACTTTACTGTGGTGAGTATTTTCGTAAATCCGACCCAGTTTAACAACCCGGAAGACCTTGCAAAATACCCGAGAACTATCGAAGAAGACATCAAAAAGATGACTGCTTTGAATCCTGAAATTATCTTATATGCGCCTACTGTTGACGATATTTATGAAGGACAAACCGTTTCTCAATCCTTTGATTTTGACGGATTGGAAAACCAAATGGAAGGTAAATTCAGACCAGGTCATTTTAATGGTGTTGGTACTATTGTGAAACGTCTTTTTGAAATTGTCGAACCAACAAATGCCTATTTTGGCGAAAAAGACTTTCAACAATTACAGATTGTAAAAAAATTAGTAGAAAAAACCAATTTGAAAGTAAATATAATTGGCTGTCCTATTTTTAGAGAATCTAACAATCTTGCGATGAGCTCCCGAAACGAGCGTTTGTCAGCAAAAGAAAGAGAAGAAGCTGCGATAATCTACAAAATATTAAACAAAGTAAAAGAGAAGTTTCAAACAAACAGCGCCCAATCTGTCTCAGAATGGGTCCGAAAGTCTTTTGAAAACAATCCCAATTTCTCATTAGAATATTTCGTAATCGCCGATGAAGCGACACTTTTACCCAGTTTTAGAAAAAATAAAAACAAAAAATACCGAGCTTTCATCGCTGTTTTCGTCAACAACATTCGTTTAATTGACACCATTTCATTAAATTAATTTACCTTTGTAGCATGCAAATTCAAGTCGTAAAATCAAAAATTCACCGAGTAAAAGTAACCGGAGCCGATTTAAATTACATCGGAAGTATTACTATTGACGAAACCTTACTCGAAGCTTCCAACATTATCGAAGGTGAAAAAGTATCTATTGTAAACATTAACAATGGTGAACGTTTCGAAACCTATGCCATCAAAGGAGAGAAAAATTCCGGAATCATAACCCTGAACGGTCCAGCCGCCAGAAAAGTCCAAAAAGATGATATTATTATCATTATTTCTTATGCAACTTTAGATTTCGAAGAAGCCAAAACTTTCAAACCTTGGATTATTTTTCCAAATGAAGAAGACAATTCTTTGACCTAATCATTTAAATCAAATTCTTACTTAATTTTTTACAACCTGTTTACGGGCTGGAATTATATTGGCCATAATCATTTAAATGGCATCATGTACTTTACAATGGTAATACGTTTTACATTATTCACCTTCCTTAAAAACAAATAAAGTATTATATTGCTACTCCATTTAGCTAAAGTATAATTTCTAAAAACGTCCCAAATAATGAAACATACAATTCTATTGCTGCTCTTTAGTCTTTCTGTTTTCTCACAAAAAACTATAGAAACTTTTCAATCGAATAAATTAGGAGAAAAGCGTGAAATCACAATTGGTCTCCCTCCATCCTATGAAAAAAATACGGGCAAAAAATACCCTATACTTATCCTACTTGACGGTGATTACTTATTTGACCCCTTTTATGGCGCTTTAAATTATGGTGCCTATTGGGATGATTTACCAGAAACCATCATTGTTGGAATTAGCCAAAACAAAAATGACGAACGTACAGACGACTCTGACTATGACGATGAAAACGGCCTGCCTGTAGAGAAAGGAGCTCGTTTTTTTGAATTTATCGGAGGAGAATTACTTCCTTACATAGAAAAAAAATACAGGGTCGCTCCATTCCGAATGATTGCCGGACACGATACTACAGCAGGATATCTTAATTTTTTTCTGTACAAAGATACGCCACTGTTTAATGCTTATATATCGATGAGTCCTGAATTGGCGCCAGAGATGGAAATGCGTATACCGGAACAACTAACAAAATCCAAACAACCCATTTTTTACTATCTCTCATCAGCTGATGGTGATATAAAAAAAATGCGAGAAAGGATACAAAGCTTAGATTCAAACATAAAATCAGTAACAAATACATCACTCAATTACCAATACGATTTATTTAAAGGAGCTTCCCATTATTCCTTGGTGTTGCATTCGATACCAAATGCTTTGTATCAGTTTTTTGATTCCTACAAGCCAATTTCTTCATCAGAATTTGCAGAAAAAATCGTAGTACTTCCATCAGGCTATGTTGATTATTTAACAACGAAATATGAGATTTTATCAAAAAATCTAGGTTTGGATGTTCCCGTTCGTGTAAACGATTTTAAGGCCATCGAAGCGGCTATTCTAAAAAACAAAGCCTATGACGAATTGGAAAAACTAGCCGTAATTGCCAATGAAAATTACCCAAAAGCCATGCTGGGCGAATACGAACTTGGCTTAATGTATGAAAAAATAGGTGACTCAAAAAGAGCGGCAAAAAGATATCAAAACGCATCACAAATGGAAGAAATTGGCGATTTAACCAAAAATATGATGATGGAAAAATATGAGGACATGCAAAGCCTAACCCCAAAAAAATAATGTCAAAAGTAAAAACCTCCTTTTTTTGCCAAAATTGTGGTACTCAATACGCCAAATGGCAAGGACAGTGCAATTCCTGTAAAGAATGGAACACCATAGCTGAGGAAATTATTCAAAAACAGGAAAAATCTGCTTGGAAAAGCGATTCTGTTTCCAACACCAAAGCGCCAAAACCATTACTAATAAATGAAATTGACGCTACTGAGGAAATTAGATTGGATACGACTGATGCGGAACTCAATCGTGTTCTTGGCGGTGGTATTGTTCCAGGTTCTCTTATCTTATTAGGAGGAGAGCCAGGTATTGGAAAAAGCACACTTTTACTTCAAATTTCATTAAAATTACCATACAGAACTTTATATGTTTCCGGTGAAGAAAGTCAGAAACAAATAAAAATGCGTGCTGAAAGGATTACGCCAAATGGGGACAATTGCTACATTCTTACAGAGACCAAAACACAGAACATCTTCAAACAAATAGAAGCTATAGAACCGGAAATTGTAATTATCGATTCGATTCAAACGCTTCACACCGATTATATAGAATCAACACCCGGAAGTATTTCACAAATACGCGAAACCACAGCGGAACTTATAAAATTTGCCAAAGAAACCAATATCCCAGTGATTCTGATTGGCCATATTACCAAAGACGGAACTATTGCCGGACCAAAAATCCTGGAACACATGGTTGATACCGTTTTACAATTTGAAGGCGACAGAAATCACGTATACCGTATTTTACGTTCTCACAAAAACCGTTTTGGTTCTACTGCCGAAATCGGAATTTATGAAATGTTAGGAAATGGTCTACGAGAGGTTTCAAATCCTTCCGAAATATTAATTTCACATAAAGACGAAGAATTATCCGGTACGGCGATAGCATCAACACTGGAAGGTATGCGCCCTTTAATGTTAGAAATTCAAGCATTAGTCAGCACTGCCGTATATGGGACCCCGCAACGAAGCACAACCGGATACAATGCAAAAAGACTAAATATGATTTTGGCTGTCCTGGAAAAAAGAGCCGGTTTTCGTTTGGGAGCCAAAGATGTTTTCCTTAATATAACCGGAGGAATTTCAGTAGATGATCCTGCTATAGATTTGGCTGTAGTTGCTGCTATTTTATCTTCCAATGAAGACATTCCCGTAAATAAAGACTTTTGTTTTGCCGGAGAAGTTGGGCTTTCAGGTGAAATACGCCCTGTAAACAGAGTAGATCAACGCATTCAAGAAGCCGAAAAATTGGGATTTTCAACCATTTTTGTTTCCAAGTACAATAAAATTGCCTTAAAAAACACCGGAATCAAAATTCGATTGGTTGCAAAAATTGAAGATGTTGCAAGCGAATTGTTTGGTTAAAAAATTTCATTTCACCAATAAATTAAAATCACTATACCATTCACAGTTCTTTGAATCACAATAAAATATAAAAAATAGACCTTAATTTGTTTTATTTTGTTTTTGCTTGTAACTATTATTCTACTATGTAAACAAATACCATAACAAGAATAAAATTACACTATATAAAATTCAAGAATTATGAGTCTAAAAACAAAATGTATTGGGATAATACTGCTAACAGTCCCTTTCTTAGCCATGGCACAGCATGCCGAAAACAAAAATGCCTTTCCTGTTCAAGTGACCCTCACAACTGGAACGATCGAAGGAGAATTCGATATAAAAACAAACATTCAGAGTTTCAAAGGAATCCCTTTCGCCCAACCTCCCGTAGGCGATTTACGTTGGAAAGCCCCACAACCGGTTACCAATTGGAACGGCGTAAAACAAACCAAAAAATTTGGACCAAGACCCATCCAATCCAATGTTTTTGGCGATATGGGTTTTAGAAGCGACGGAATGAGTGAGGATTGCCTGTATCTTAACGTTTGGACACCTGCCAAGTCAGCCAATGACAAACTACCTGTCCTAGTTTATTTCTACGGTGGTGGTTTTGCCGCTGGCGATGGTTCTGAACCTCGTTATGATGGCGAAAATATGGCCAAAAAAGGCATTGTAACCCTAACCGTAAACTACAGATTAGGAATTTGGGGGTTTTTCTCGCATCCGGAACTAAGCAAAGAATCTCCTAATAAGGCTTCGGGAAACTATGGTTTATTGGATCAAAATGCCGCTTTAAAATGGGTTCAAGCTAATATTGCAAAATTCGGCGGTGATCCCAAACGAGTGACTATTGCAGGAGAATCAGCAGGTTCTATTGCGGTGAGTGCTCAAATGGCTTCCCCACTATCAAAAGGACTTATTGCGGGGGCTATTGGCGAAAGCGGCGGTTCTATCTTCCCCACCCTGGCTCCGGTGCCTTTGGCTGAAGCCGAAAAAACAGGATCTGAATTTGCTCAAAAAATTGGAGCGACATCCTTAAAAAACCTACGAGCAATGTCTACTTTAGAATTGTATCAAAAATCAGAAGGGACTAGTTTGGGGGTTTTCAAAACCACTATAGACGGTTATTTTTTACCAAAGTCTTTACCCGAAACTTTCGAATCCAAACAACAAGCAATGATTCCTTTGTTATTAGGATGGAACTCCGAAGAAATGACCTACCGAGCATTAACGATGGGAAAAGACCTAAATAACGACATTTATATTCAAAAAATAAAAGAACTGTACGGAGACAAAGCAGAACAAGTCCTAAAATTGTATCCTGCAGGTTCTGCAGAAGTAACAGAACAATCTGCAACTGATTTAGCCGGGGACCGATTTATCGCTTACAGCACTTGGAAATGGTTCGATTTGCATCGAAAAAACAGCACACAACCTGTCTATCGTTATTACTACACCCACCCAAGACCTGAAATGCGTGACAACAGCCTTGAAGCCGGTCTTGCCGGAGGTGTTATCAAAAAAAATTCAAACACTCCAAAAACTCCTAAACCAAAAGGAGCGGTCCATTCCGCAGAAATAGAATATGCTATGGGCAATTTATCCGGAAATAAAGATTACGCCTGGACAGAAGACGATTATACCGTTTCAGAAACGATGATGAACTATTTTGCCAACTTTATAAAAACAGGCAATCCAAACGGTGACAAACTTCCGGTTTGGCCAATGGCAAAAGATGAAGAAAAACCAGAAATTATGATTATTGATCTGAAATCAAATTCAAAAAGAGCGGAAAACGATGCCCGCTATTTGTTTTTAGACAAAGAATACACAAAAAAATAATCTTTATCAAAGTAGTAAAAAATAGGGTGCCTCAAAATCGGCATCCTATTTTTTTTTATCATTCAAAACTGAAAAACAAACTGTTACCTTTATAAAGATCCAAATCTCATTTGATAAAAAGTAAAAATTCCAGAACAAGATTCATTATTTTGTTGTAAATTTATGTGTTGTTTTTTCATTTAAAGTTTTGAAAATGAAGCCCTCACACCAAACAATGACTCATTTCTATGAGCACTTAGGAAAAGTGTTCTATTGTATTGCGGCCATAGACAAAACAGTCCGTAAAGAAGAAGTAGAGCGTCTCAAACAAATTATAAAAACAGACTGGCTTCCGCTTGAAAATTCTTTTAATGAATTTGGTGATGACACTGCCTACCAAATTGAAATTGCTTTTGACTGGCTTGTAGCCAATCATTGGGACTCAAAATCGGTTCTTACTGATTTTAAAATTTTCAGAATAGAGCATCAAAGCCTGTTCACACCAGAGGTTAACAACCTCATTTTAAAAACTGCGAATACTATTGCAAACTCTTTTGCAGGAAAAAACAAAGCAGAACATGTCTTCGTAAGCCGACTGGGTGATATTTTACTCCGTGATGATTAAATAAATTACATACTTCTCCAAAACAAAAAACTGTTTCAAAACATTGCACTTTAACATAAAAATTTGAAAACATGAAAAGACAAACTGGCATTTGGATAGACACCTCAAAAGCAATAATTGTTGCTCTTGACGGTGATACAGAAAAAATTACCGAAATAGATTCTGATGTTGAAAACAGCGTTTATCATAACAAAGAAGGAAACAAAGGAACCTTTTCCGAAGGTCATCATGGCAATAGTGACAAAAAATTTGATGACCGAAAAAAGCAGGAACTAGATTTCTTCCTGAAATCAGTACTGTCTTATGTTAAAAAATCAGACGAACTCTTTGTTTTTGGTCCGGCTGAAACCAAGATAGCACTGGAAAAAAAAATAGCTTCTGAAAATTTGATCGAAGCAGGTAAACTAAAATCGGTTGAAACAGCAGACAAAATGACCCTAAATGAGATTGTAAGCAAGGTTAGAAGATTCTACAATCCATAGATTACAACATCCAAAAAAGGATGCATGCTTTTTAATTTTGAATTCGTACTTTCGCAATTAGAAAACCTACGAAAATTATGAAATTATTTAAAGCCCCTAAATTTACAGCCCAAATTTTGATTATTCTATTTGCTGTTTCATTATCAAATTGCAGTGTTCGAGTTGGAACACATAAATCAACTGCCAAATCAAAACAAGTTCCTCCTGGACAAGCTAAGAAAATGACTGGTGATAAGAGCGCCAAAAAATATGCTCCAGGGCAGAATAAATAAACAAAAAAGACCTATTCAAATCAGAATAGGTCTTTTTTTATATTATAGAAACTTAAAATCTAGTGTTTATGAAATGCTCTTTTATTAAACACGATCAATATCCCAACACCTGTTGAAATTGCTACATCGGCAATATTGAAAATTGCATTAAAAAAAGTAAAAGGTCTTCCCCCTATCAAAGGCACCCATTCCGGCATTGGATAATCTTTTACAAATGGGAAATAAAACATATCAACCACCTGACCATGAAACCAGGTACCGTATGGATTTTCTGAACATAGAGTCGCTACCTGATGGTGACTGTCGTCAAAAATAACACCATAAAAAACCGAATCTAATATATTCCCAAAAGCACCTGCAAGAATTAATGCAATGGCTACAATTAAGTAATTAGAACTGTGTTTTCTTTTAACGGAATCCCATAACCAATATCCGATTCCGCCAACTGCTACTAATCTGAAAAGCGTCAGGAATAATTTTCCGTAAGTCCCAGGGATCTTGGTTCCCCAAGCCATTCCTTCATTTTCAATAAAAAGAATCTTAAACCAATTGAACACTTCGACTTCTTCACCTAAAATAAAATTTGTTTTTACATATATTTTGGATACTTGATCGACAAATAATATAATAAAAATAAGGAGATACGCTTTTCGTAATGACATTTTAAAAAATTTAATGGCAAAAATAACAATTAAATCAAAAAAAACGCTCCCAACGGAGCGTTAATTATTATATAACAAGGTGATTATCTTTGCAAGTTTTTCGCTTCGATGCTCATTGTAGCGTGAGGAACAATTTTCAACCTTTCCTTTCCGATTAATTTACCTGTCACCTTACAAATTCCGTAAGTTTTATTTTCAACTCGGAAAAGCGCGTTTTTCAAATCACGAATGAATTTCTCCTGACGAATAGCTAATTGTGAATTCGCTTCTTTTGACATCGTTTCGCTTCCTTCTTCAAAAGCTTTAAAAGTAGGTGAAGTGTCATCCGTCCCATTATTCAAATCATTCATGTATGCACTTTTAATCAGATCTAAATCTTCTTGTGCTTTTTGAATTTTTCTTAGGATTATCTCTTTGAACTCTGCCAAATCCGCGTCAGAGTATCTTGTTATTTCATCTACCATAACTAAATTATTTAGTGATTGTTATTCTCGTTTTTATTTCGTCAAACTCTATTTCTGTACCTTCTGCTATATTCTCTTCAAAAACCAATGTCTCTGTAAGTGTTTCTGATTTAATGTACGACTCATTATTTTTTACAGCTTCCTGTAACACCTCATTGTTTTGCAAATGAACCTTGATTTTATCAGTAACTTCAAATCCTGAATCTTTACGGATATTCTGAATTCTATTTACCAATTCTCTCGCAATACCTTCTTGTTTCAACTCAGGACTGATGGTAATATCCAGTGCAACCGTTATTCCGTTTGAATTAGCAACCAACCATCCTTCAATATCTTGTGATGTTATTTCTACATCTTCTAATGTTAAAGTTACGTTATTTCCAGCAATAACAATAGTTAGGCTACCTTCTCTATCCAATTGGTTAATTTGCTCTTTAGATAAAGACTGTATCTCTTTGGAAATCAGACCCATATCTTTTCCAAATCGCGGTCCAAGTGCTTTAAAATTTGGCTTAATCTGCTTTACCAAAACACCTGAAGCATCATCTAAAAGCACAACTTCTTTCACATTTACTTCTGCTTTTATCAGGTCAGAAACGGCCTCAATTTCAGCGCGCTGATTATCGTCAAGTACCGGAATCATTACCTTTTGCAAAGGTTGACGCACCTTTATCATCTCCTTTTTTCGGAGCGATAAAACCAGTGATGAGATGGTCTGCGCTTTCTGCATTTTACTCTCTAACGATTTATCAACAAAGTTTTCAACGTATTTTGGAAACTCCGCCAAATGTACACTGTCATATTTTTCTGATTGTGTTGCCTGGGTTAAATCTCTGTAAAGTTTATCCATGAAGAATGGAGCAATAGGAGCACCCAATTTACTGATGCTTAACAAACAAGTATATAAAGTTTGGTAAGCGGCAATCTTATCTTGCGCATATTCCCCTTTCCAGAAACGTCTTCTGCACAAACGAACATACCAGTTACTTAAGTTTTCCTGTAGGAAATCAGAAATAGCACGAGCAGCTTTTGTAGGTTCATAATCCGCATAATAACTGTCTACATCTTTTATCAAGGTGTTCAGTTCCGAGATAATCCATTGGTCAATTTCCGGTCTTTCGTTCAGAGGAATTTCAGCTTCTTCATATTTGAATCCATCAATATTCGCATACAAACTAAAGAACGAATACGTATTGTAAAGTGTTCCAAAGAATTTACGACGCACCTCAGCAATTCCCTCTAAATCAAATTTAAGGTTATCCCAAGGATTCGCATTCGAAATCATGTACCAGCGTGTCGCATCCGGACCGTACTCTGCCAAAGTTTCAAAAGGATCTGCAGCATTCCCTAAACGTTTGGACATTTTTTGTCCGTTTTTGTCTAAAACTAGTCCGTTGGAAACCACATTTTTGTATGCTACTTTATCAAAAACCAAAGTTCCGATAGCGTGCAACGTATAAAACCAACCTCTTGTCTGATCTACTCCTTCTGCGATGAAATCTGCCGGAAAATCTTTGTTTTCATCGATTTTATCTTTATTTTCAAAAGGGTAATGCCATTGTGCATAAGGCATAGCACCCGAATCAAACCAAACATCAATCAAATCAGCTTCACGTTTCATTGGTTTTCCCGAAGCAGAAACCAAAGTAATTTCGTCCACTACATTTTTATGCAAATCAATCAAATCATAATTGCTTTCGGTCATATTTCCAATCTCAAAACCAGCAAAAGGATTTGTTGACTGAAAACCAGCAGCGATTGATTTCTCAATTTCATTATATAATTCTTCCACTGAACCAATCAGAATTTCTTCCTGTTTGTCTTCGGTTCTCCAAATTGGCAAAGGAATCCCCCAATATCTTGAACGGGACAAGTTCCAGTCATTCGCATTTTTCAACCAATTCCCAAAACGACCTTCTCCGGTTGCTTTTGGTTTCCAATTGATAGTTTCGTTCAAGTCGAACATTCTGTCTCTAACCTCGGTAATTTTAATAAACCAAGAATCTAAAGGATAATATAAAATAGGCTTGTCTGTTCTCCAACAATGCGGATAACTGTGCACATATTTCTCAACTTTGAATGCTTTATTTTCTTCTTTTAATCGAATGGCGATTTCAACATCAATTGAACGCTCTGGCGCATCACCTTCGTTATAATATTCATTCTTAACGTACTTCCCACCGTATTCACCCATATGTGATGTGAATCTCCCCTGTAAATCTACTAAGGGAACCGGAGTTCCATTCTCATCCAAAACTAACATTGGAGGAACCTCAGGAATGGCTTCTTTAGCCACTTTTGCATCATCCGCTCCAAATGTCGGCGCCGTATGTACAATTCCTGTTCCGTCTTCTGTAGTAACGAAATCACCTGAAATCACTCTGAAAGCATTTTCCGGATTTTGATAAGGTAACGCAAATGGCAATAATTGTTCGTAACGAATACCAACTAAATCAGCCCCTTTACATTCCGTCAAGATTTGGTATGGTATTTTTTTATCCCCTGCTTTGAAATTCTCAAAATCAGTTGCCTCTGTACTCGGAAAAAACCCTTTCCCGAATTGTTTTCCAACTAAATTTTTAGCCAAAATCACATTAGACGGAAGAAACGTATATTGATTGAAGGTCTTAACTAAAACATAGTCGATTTTCGGACCAACAGTTAATGCAGTGTTACTTGGTAAAGTCCAAGGAGTAGTCGTCCAAGCTAAAATTTGAACATCCCCAAACCCTTGAAGAAAGCTTGGTAATGTATCGTTCTTCGCTTTGAATTGCGCCACAACCGTTGTATCGGTCACATCACGGTAACTTCCAGGCTGGTTTACTTCATGCGAACTCAATCCAGTTCCGGCTTTTGGGGAATACGGCTGAATCGTGTATCCTTTGTACATCAAATCCTTGTTATAGATTTGTTTCAAAAGCCACCAAACCGATTCCATATATTTAGGTTTGTAGGTAACGTATGGATCTTCCATATCTACCCAATAACCCATTTTTTCAGTCAAATCATTCCATACATCAGTATAGCGCATCACCGTTTTTTTACAGGCTTCGTTATATTCTTCGATGGAAATGGTTTTCCCAATATCTTCTTTAGTAATTCCTAATTCTTTTTCGGTACCTAATTCCACAGGTAAACCGTGGGTATCCCAACCGGCTTTACGCTTTACCTGGAATCCTTTTTGAGTTTTATATCTGCAAAAAATATCTTTAATCGCACGCGCCATCACGTGGTGAATTCCCGGCAATCCATTTGCCGAAGGAGGACCTTCAAAAAACACGAATGGTTGATTCCCTTCGCGAGTGGTTACACTTTTCTCAAATATATTTTCTTTCTTCCAAAAATCAAGAACCTCTGATGCCGCAGCGGGCAGGTCAAGTCCTTTGTATTCAGTAAACTTTGCACTCATTTTATACTTTTCTAAATCGAGGTGCGAAAGTAAGGAATTTTGAATAAAAGAAAGAAAAGAAGACAAAAAATAGACGAAAATCAGTCGATAATTCGATAAATTGGCCTTAGTACATAAAAAATTACAAATAAAGCCTGTCGTTTCTTCGAAAATGGAGTAAAAACGGACTTATTCCAACGAGTTTTTAGTAATAAAATCTAAAAACTTAGGTTTGTACTGATCGGAAACTGTTATCCTTTGATTATTAATCAATATTTGGCTGCGTTCAATGGCCTCAATACTATCTAAAGAAACAATAAAAGAACGATGAACGCGCATAAATTTATCAGCGGGAAGTTCCTCTTCAAGCGCTTTCAAACTCATTAAGGTCAGAATAGGTTTTGGATTGTTTTTCAACCAAATTTTGATATAATCTTTTAAACCTTCAAAGTATAAAACATCTTTTAAATTGATTTTTATCTGTTTATATTCTGACTTCACAAAAAGAAAATCAATATTTTTAGCTGTTGCTTTTTCTTGGTTATAAACCAATTCAAACCATTCCTTAGCTTTGGTGGCAGCCATTAAAAATTCGGAATAATCAAATGGTTTTAACAAATAATCCAAAGCTTCCACCTTAAATCCTTCGATGGCATACTGGTCAAATGCGGTAGTAAAAATTATTCGGGTTGATTTCGGAATTACTTTCGCCAATTGCAAACCTGTTAAATCTGGCATTTGTATATCCAGAAAAATCAAATCTACCTTTTCTTCATTCAAATAAAACAATGCCTCCAATCCACTATTGCATTTTTTAACCAAATGTAAAAAAGGTGTTTTAAGCACATAATTCTCGACTAAATTAAGTGCCATTGGCTCATCATCAACTATTAAACAAGTTATTTTTTCAGGCATTTTTGTAATTCTAAGATTAGCTTTAGATCATTGTAAATTTACTTAATTATTTGAACCTTACCGTATTTATAATTTGATATTGAGATTCACTACAAACTTATCATTTACTATCTCTTCTGAAAAAAAGTGGTTTTCAGGATACAATAAAACCAACCGCTTTTCTAAATTGTCCAACCCTATTCCGGAGCCGCTTTTATCCGTTTCCGTCTTTGGAAAATTATGATTTTCACTATAAAAAAGCACATTGTTGTCTTTTACCGTCATTTTAAAAATAATTTCAGTGGTTGCATCAGCCGAAACACCGTGCTTGAAAGCATTTTCGATAAGCGAAATAAACAGTAAAGGAGCAATTTGAAGGTCTTCTTTCAAATCAGGAAATTCATATTGCACTTTAGTATTTTGGGTTAACCGAAGTTTCATCAACTCAATATAATTGGTCATGAAACCAATTTCCTTTTTCAAACTAACCTTTTCATTATTGGTCTCATACAGCAAATAGCGCATTAACTTCCCTAAACTGTGAATCGTTTGCTTTGCCATTTCCGGGGAAATATCCACTAATGAATAAATATTATTCAGGGAATTAAAAAAGAAATGCGGTTGCAACTGGTATTTTAAATGTTGTAATTCTGATTGGAGTTTTATATTGGCCGCTTCTTTACGCTCGGCTTCTGTTTTAATCCATCGCTCCGTTGTTTTTAAAGCCACCGAAAAAACGACAGGAACAATAAAGGAAATAATGTCAATATAGAGAAATAATTTTTTTGGTGGTTTGTGTAAATCTGATTTATCATTATTAAATGGTTCCAAAAAAAAAGCCTCCTTTACCTCTGTATTTATCCAAATAAAAAGTGCTATTATACAGATATTTATAACAATATAAAACCCAGTTTTTTTTGGAAAAAGAAACCTTTCTATCAGTAAAAAATAATTGATATAAAAAAGAATGGCATACAAAAACAAAGGAATCCAAGAAAACAAAATAACGTTTCTAACTTCTTGATTTTGTCCCGATGACAGTAAATAAGGAAGGCTAAATAATACTAACCAAGCCATTAAATGGAAAAATACTGTTGCCGATTTACTTTTTACAAAATTCATTTTCAACTGTTTTTATTCGTAACGCAAAGCCGTAATTGGATCTAAAGTTGATGCTTTTTGGGCAGGATACCATCCAAAAAATATTCCGGTAACCGCACAGACCACAAATGATATCACAATAGAGTAAGAGGTTACCGATGTAGGCCAACTCAAAACTTTCTCAATAAACAAGGTAGCTCCAAGTCCCAAAGATACACCAATTAAACCTCCGGTAATACTTATCATCATCGCTTCAATAAGAAATTGCATCAAAATATCAGAGCTTTTTCCGCCAACCGCCATTCTCAATCCGATTTCACGAGTACGTTCTTTTACCGAAACATACATAATATTCATAATCCCGATACCTCCAACCAATAAAGAAATACTGGCTATAGCTACTAGAAGAACTGTAAGCATTTCGCTCGTAGAACTAAATGTAGAAATCATTTCTTCCATAGAAAATACGTTGAAATCATCTTCCTGCGCTTCGGTAATTTTATGACGTTCTCTAAGTATTTTTGTGATTTCTTCTACAGCATCTGGTGCTTTATCTTCACTTACCGAAGATGCCACCACCGATTGTATATAATCGATGGCTAAAATTCGTTTTTGCACAGTGGTGTAGGGTGCTAAAATAACATCATCCTGATCTTGTCCAAAAGTACTTTCACCCTTTTTTGCCAAAACACCGATAACTTTAAAAGGAATACTGTTGAAGCGAACCATTTTCCCGATAGGATCTTCTCCGTTTTTAAATAAATTTTTTGCTACAGTCTGCCCGATTACAGCAACTTTGCTGGCCGATTTTATTTCAGCATCTGTAAAAATACTTCCGTTTTGAACTTCCCAAACTTTTATGGCTAAGTACTCGGGTGTAATTCCATAAATCGAAGTAGGCCAGTTATTAGACCCGTAAATGGATTGTCCGTTACCATCTACCATTGGTGACACTGCCGAAAGTAGTTTCGTTTCTTTTTGAATTGCGTTATAATCTCCCAATGTTAAGGATTGCATAGCACTCGGATCCATTCTAACCCCGCCACGCATGTCGGCGCCTGGACGAACTGTAATCATATTGGATCCCATACTCGAAATTTGCGCTTTAATGCTTTCTTTCGAACCTTCGCCAATGGCAAGCATCGCAATTACAGAAGCGACTCCTATAATGATACCGAGCATCGTTAAAAAAGTTCTCATCTTGTTAAGCACAATGGCTTTCCAAGCAATCTTAAATAAATTTAGAATTCTCATGTTAGTCTTCTTCTTTTGGCATGGCTGCAAGAGCTTTGGCTGCCGATTGAATATTCTCGTTAAGGCTGTCTTTTATTATATGGCCATCTTTTAAGACAATTGTTCTTCCTGTAAAAGTGGCAATATCAGGTTCGTGGGTAACAAATAATATTGTTTTCCCCTGTTTGTTGAGCTCTTGAAACAACGCCATAATCTCATACGATGTCCTGGTATCCAAATTACCCGTGGCTTCATCGGCCAGAATCACCACTGGATCATTTACCAGAGACCTTGCAATAGCAACCCTTTGCTGTTGCCCTCCTGACAATTGCGAAGGCGTGTGATGCAATCTGCCGGAAAGATTTACTTTTTCAAGCGCTTCTAATGCTCTATTATGTATCTCTTCCGAAGAAACCGTACCGCTGTAAAGCAAAGGCAATTCTACATTCTCTAAAGCCGTTGTCCTTGCCAGTAAATTATAAGATTGAAAAATAAACCCAATCTTCTCGTTTCGTATTTTGGCAAGTTCATTTTTGGTTAAATCTTTAACAGATACATTGTCGATTTCATACAAACCCAAATTGGGCTGGTCCAAGCATCCTAAAATATTAAGTAACGTACTCTTACCCGAACCACTGGAACCCATTATTGTAACAAATTCACCTTCATCGATTGTAAAAGAAACACCTTTTAATGCGTGAACGGTCTCCTCCCCCATAGTGAATGATCTTTTAAGATCTTGTATTTTTATAATT